>ERZ773007.1688-NODE-1688-length-10228-cov-41.242898_pt1 | contig 10228 bp, 9 predicted proteins | sample MGYA00580665_ERZ773007 | MGnify/ENA primary metagenome ERZ773007 (study PRJEB29015, sample SAMEA2738122) | human oral metagenome | biome: human oral; feature: human-associated habitat; material: saliva | place: China | collected 2167 ... | reverse complement strand
AAGATTCATTTGGTTCATAACGTTCGGAATTTTTAAGAGCATGTATGGGCCAGACACCGCTACACGAAAAATTGCTTACACCCTATGACACCGCCCATGTTTGTGGAGCCTCTTAGGTCATGCGCTTCTACTTTCACTGGTAAACCAGCACCTGCATCTCGGACGCTCTGGTTATTAAGCCAAATTGCGGCCTCGATCACTGCTCTCGCTTCCGACCTGCACTAAAGCAAATTAACGCATTAGACTTAGTTTCACTGCTGCCCTAGTAACTGGTTGTAGAGCCATCCCATATGGCTCGATTAAGACCCCATCTAAATACAAGCAAGCCTAAAACCATGCTGACGACGCTCGAAATTAAAAGATAAATCGTATCCAGAGTAAACATACTGGAATAACCAGTTAATGCCCCACGCAGTGCGCTCAACACTCGAGTAGTCGGCACATACCAACTAATGTTTTGAAGCCACTGGGGAAGAATCTCCACCGGGTAGAGTACCCCAGAGAATAGGGTCGTAAAGGTCGTAAGCAGCCATGTAACAGGATCCCCTCTCTTAGTAACTAGCAAAACCCCCCCGCCAGCTAGCCCAAGCCCGACAAGCGGAAAATATCCAATTACCATAACTAAAATCAGCTGCCACAGATTTATGTTAAAGGGGATTGAAAAGACAAATCCAAACAACATGATCATGAGAAATGTACTGACCGCAAGCTGGATAAAAGAGCTAACAGCAGCATAAGCTATAACACGTCCAATTGAGAAGGGAGTGGTCAGTACTGCCTCCAGTGTACCTGTCCGCTGCTCAGAGGTAATTAGCTGAGAGAAGCTAGAAAGCGCCGAGCTCATGAATCCGGTAAAGAGTGCACCGGAAACTAAGAAAGCCATCACATTACCGCCGTAGTTCTCCAACGACGGAAAGCTGTTACCTTGCTGCAGAAAAATGGCCAAGAATGCGAATTGAATGATGCCGACAGCGGCGGAAACAATACCTAGGATCAAAGCGAGTCTATAGGTGATAAGCTCAAGAAACTCACGTCTTAAGTACAATGTGAGGCCGACAAAAAAAGATCGCATTTCTATTCATCACCGCCATCAATCACTTCGTTGACCTCAATCCCGATTCGCTCTAGTGCAAGGAGCACGCTTCCAAGAGACTTTCCAACGGGTATGTCTACCTCAACTTCAGACGGAGAGATCACAGTCGATACTTCAGGAATTGATACGATCAGCTCAGGATCAAGCGAACCGGTTATTCTTAAACGCTTACGAGCTGTAACAGAATCACGAGTCTCAAGTGGTACTCGCATGGCAGCCCCTCCTTTGAGGTAGATAACATCGCCCGTGGATGTAGCTAAATCCGCCACATTATGCGTGGAGAATAGAATGCTGCAGCCATTAGCACTAGCTTCGGCAATAGCACGGTATACAAGATCGCATGCCTTGGTATCTAAGTTAGCAGTTGGTTCATCCAATATATATAGACCTGCTGGCGCAGCAAATGCGCGTGCAAGGCCTAGTTTTTTTCGTTGTCCAAGTGACAAATGCATAAATGGAGTGTCTGCAAGCATTTGCAAGTCAAACCGCTCTAGAGCTAAGTTGATAGCCTCCGATGCCTTTATCCCATAGATACCGCGAAGTGACAGGAAGTATCGTAGGTTTTCGAGTGCTGAAAGACGATAGTAGAAAGATCTCTCTGAGTACAACGAACTTGAAAGATGCATTAATGCAATTTTTCTTGACTTATAGAGATCAGATTCGCCAATCATGATACTCCCTGTACGTGGACGCAATAGCCCCGACAACGCCTTAAGCAATGTGGTCTTTCCTGTACCATTTCCTCCGAGGATAGGAAGAACACTGCCGGAGCTCACCTCGAGATGCAAGCCAGATAATACGGGGCTTGTTGACTTGCCATAATTGAGTGTGACATTCATAGCTTTTACGATCATGTCTCAACCCCAAAGCATAGGAGATACAAACGGAAAGAAGGCGGGTAATCGACCAATGGAACTACTGCATTCAAGCGCTAATCGAACCGCAATAGTTCCTAAGTCTCCCTCAAGAAACCCTCCATCATTAACTTCGTCCAAAGTGTAATCGATGTCTTCCACCAGGCGAGTTTGAATCGAATCAAAGTCGGCACTGACTGGGGATGGCTGAAGCCCCAGGAGCACCCCTGCACGACCGTGGCAAATCGAGTTATCAATCAAGCCGATCATCCCGAAGTCGTTTCGGTCAGCACCGTGAGCAAGGCTTAATGGTGCAACAGCTAAGTCTGCTAAAACTTGTGCTCTTGTTGGATCAACCGGGTCGAGCAATTGAGAGAGAAAATAGAACGGCACATTGCCGTAGCACCATGCGTAGCGGCCAACACTCAGTCCTGCTTGTAAGTTCCCTGAAGAGTAAGGGAGCAAAGAGGAGTTCGATTCAGTTGAAAGATGTATGAGTTTGTCTAATTCAGTGGTGAGTAGGACATCCTTATTCTTTGTGGAATCAGAAACTAAGCAACTCATCAGGACTCCCAAGAGTCCATGTGCGTAACCATAATCGGTTTCATCTTCATGACCAGGGGATACTTGTCTTGACACAGCAGAGAGGGAGCCAAAGCCTTTAACACCCCAACTACTAAGAATGTCACAAAAAGTATTACCAATCTGCTGACTTGTAGATAGTAGCTTAGGTGACCGGAACCGAGAGCTGTATAGAAGTACTCCCGAAAGACCAGAGATAACGTCATAATACTCTGATGGGATGGGGCTATCCATCTTAGCGATGGCAGTCAAGTACTGTGTAATTTGAAACTCGATTCGAGACTCAAGATCGCTGATGGCACCCTGATATCGGGTGCCATCACGTGAAATCGCCCTCAAACACCAAGCCAAAAGTGTCGTACCCCCAAATAACCCGATTCCAATGTTAGGATTTAGCCTATATTCCGAAATCATTGTCGTGGCATAGGTATGGGCTCGAAGGTCGTAACCCTCGTCGGGAAATAATGCATCAAGTACACTTAAGTAGAGGATCGCACCCGGCGTTCCTCCATTAATATTAAAGTGGTTACCACGCTGCGCATCCTCGTATTCTACAGGAACAATGTTGTCAAGGTGTTTTGCCACATTTGTTGCTAGATTCTGAACGGCGGCCCGAGACTTCATTTTGTACCTCCGAACTGTAATGCTCTTAATCGGTTAAAAAGAGCCCGCCAGAATACCGCCTCATCCCTCCGAGTCAATCCAAGGCGATTTGCAGATAAATGGACGATAGACTGCTTTACATCATGTAGTGAGACGGCTCCCTCGAGTTCACAAGACAAAAACCGGGTTAGAAGATCCGTCATTTCAGGCGTCAGTGAATGACACTCCGTGGGATCGGTAAAGAAGTCACGAACGTCTCGCGCGGCCTTTCTTACGGAATGTCGGTCATCCACAAACTCGTTTTCGTAACTATCCGCTACAGCAGATACATATTCGATATCGAATCCGAGATACCGAACAAGGCAGTGTAGATAGTGATACCTAGATGCAAATATCTGTTCGGGCGAATCTAAACTCTGCGAATTTAGATTTTTGACGATCTGAGCGCTCTCAAGGCACCAAAATTGTTCCAGGAAGCTAAAACATTCAGTGCCTCCATATCTCGAAAACTCTGGCAACCTAAGATTGAACTCAATATCTGATGCCAATCGCTGCGCAAGTACCAAGTCACAGAAAGACCGGATAAAGACGTCATCGAAGCGCCCCTTCACTCGTATGCGCAAGGACGCATGGCCCTTTTCGAAATAACGAACAAAGTACCCTTTGAGACCGGAATCATCCAAAATACTAAAGGCAGTTGACAGAAGCCTATCTTGATTGGACTCATTACAGAATACGACAAACGTAAAAGCAGTGGCGCTATCAAGGACGGAACGTTTGGATAGGTCGGGTTCGAGGCCAACGGGCGGAAGGTGACTAACCGTTGGGGCTTTCCTTCCGTTCCATTCATCTGACGCGATCGATAAGACTAGCTCTGTGGCGTATCTGGCATTTGGGTCAGACAAAGACCTAGTAATTCCAAGAGCGTTGGGGCTAACTCCTCTCTCTATCCAAATATCTTCGTCAGAAAACTCAATCACATGCTTGAGAAGCTGTAGGTGAGCTACAATTTCTGTGTCGAGTAGAATCTTATTATCAGAGGCTCCCGTATAAATATACCTTGGGATTCCAAGTTCAACGAGAAGCAGCTTCAAATCTTCGACCGACGCAAATTGTCTATTAGTTAACCTCCATTTTTCACGGCAGAGAATCATATCCCCCAGTCGAATCTCAGGCAAGTGGCTAGTCAGCCTATCAAGAGTGAGCCAACTCCAATAAGGAGTCGCTGTGTTCATTTGAGAAATCTGAACCAAAGTCCTTGCAACCCCAGATAACAGATCCTGGTTCACTAACCCTGGGGTATGAATATTTGCAATTTGCTGGTTTTTCTCGTCGAAACAATACATCTTGCCACCCAGTTCAAACAACGATATATCGGAGAGATTGACGGGTGAAACATCTTGGGTAGCATGAGGAAAATATCCTAGAGATAGGGCAGACCCAGAAACTGACAAGTTTCCGCTCAAGAAGTCTGGTTTGGCGGAGTTGTACCTATACAGAAGAGGAAGCCTCTCAGCACCCTCCAAACAAGATGCCGCATCTACAATTTTCTGATGATTCTGCTTCATTATCGAAGAAAGCTCAGCAAAACGTGCCATAGCACGCCCAGAAAAAGGAATAGTTCCTATATCGTCAAGGACGAACTGTGCCTTAGAATCGCCAGCTTGTGAGGTGCTACTTTCGATCTTTACGATCACGTCATACGATGAAGCGAAGTCAATTGGTGGCCAGTTCTCTACTATACGTCCGGCATACTTACTGAGATCGACACTACTTTCACCCTGATTCGCAACTAAAATTTCAGTCAGGAGTTTATTCGTTAGTTCAAATCTGGCTTGCCCCGCTTCGGACAGCTCTAGACTTCCGTTATCGAGCGGAGGGAGAGCGCCAATACCATCGTAGTTATCAATAATCTGGCTAGCAGGAAAACGAAAGTTTCCATAGCGAGAAATAAACTCGTTGGCAAAAGATTCAATGTTGCGATTTTGGGATGAAAATGAAAATAACCTACCCATCAGTTCGATAGCTTTTGCTGTATCATTAATCAAACCGATAGGAAGAGTCCCGCTGAATTTTCCAAGAGAAAACAGTTGTACACTGGATGTAATATTTACCGAGGATTTATTTTCCTCGTTCCAGCGCGTGATTTTATATGATGTCGGGAGCGATAAAAGTAGCTCCGCAGAGATAAGGCCGTCGATGAAATCGTCAAGGCCATCGCTGGTGCCGAATTTTTCTTCCAGTTGCGAAGCGATTAACTCGCGACTTACTATTTGTCCTTCGGTTATTTGTTTTACAGATTCCACTGCCGCACTGAACCGGACGGAAATGGTCTCCTGATTTTTTGAGGGCGATGGGATATATACACGGTCGCCCGAGATGTGGGCAGATTGATTGAAAGTGTATAGCTGATCATCTTTGCAAGATTCGTGTGGCACTCGTTCCAGGATCTGCTTCTGTGAGATCACTAGGTCGAGGTTATCGGCACTCCATGCAAAATCCCCAAGTACTCCAACGGTTGCGTAAGTTGAGAAGGGAGTTGCTCTAGATGTGAGTCGAGAAAGGTACTTTAATGCGCTTCGGTTAATCTTTGGTGATACTGTTTGATCGTCAAACGCTCCATCGGAAATAGCCTTCGTGATAGCGGAATAAAACGTAGGTGTGGAACTTGCAAGGACTGATCTCAAACTGGGATTCGATAGAACAGTTTTAGCAAACGCTGACACCGCTTTGCCGTCACTTGGAAACTTATACGTTGGAAGTGCAGCTATCCTCACATACGGTTTTCCAAGTATAGTATAACTATGCACGTTTCACCGACCTCAGTAAAAACCCCAAACTTATCGCAGCCAACAGAATCCCGGTAAAAAATATATAAGAGCCAAAGGTGGCACCTTTTAAAATCCAAGTCGTGGGAACGACAGCAAACAAGACCGGTGAGTTTGCAAAATCACCTGTGCTAATCGGAAGACCTGCCACCACAAAAAAGATGATAACAATCCATGAAACTAATGAAGTAGTCCAAAGCCGAAGCGCAAAACAGGCCAGAGTTAGCACAACCGAAGAGAAAACAAGTACTAAAGCAGTATGACTCGACAGTCGCTCATTAACAAGCTCGCCAATGATAGAGACATAAAGCAGACTCAAACAAAGGTTAACTACTTGTGCGAGAAGCAGCGATTTAGCAATGAACCGGAGCAGAACTTTATCGTGAATACTAAACGAGACATACGAGGCAGGGACCTTAGCATGCGACAAAGCTAGACCTGCCGTGGCAATTGGGAGCATGATGAGTAACGCGGATTGCGCTACGGCAATGGTATTTCCATAACGGAGAAACAGCAGCGGAAGAACTAGTGCACCGATATAAGCGATCGTGACCCAACGAATGATTGCGATTCGCTCGATAGAACACAAAAACTTCATTTTCTTACTGCTCCTTTACTTCGAAACCTAGCCACAAGAACATAGATAATAATTAGGATTGCTACCGGGATAAGCGCAGAGAAACCGAAATTTGATTGCTCCTGGATATCTACGAACGAGATTGCGGTACCATTGAGATTCAGCCCTACGGAGTGGAGGGCGTTTGATATGTATGGGGTAGCATTGTCAGCTAGGTTACCGGGTAGCACTATCCAGAAGTACAGAAGAACACCTGAAATTACCGCGGCAGCCGGAGGTCTTGAGAGACTTTCTAATGTCGAGTAGATCAGAGCAATTAGTATACTTTGGAAGGTAAGAAAGCAAAGCAGGGTCGCTAGCCCAGAGTGCATCTTCGAACCAGACAAAACCATTGTTAGATCGAATAACAGCACACTAAGCAGGTTCACAAGAATTATTAAAAGCGTTCGACAGATAGTGCGCAGGACGCTAGGCAACCAAGCAATGTATACCTGCCGAGGCAAACCCCCGTAGTGGACCTTGGAAACCCTAGCATCAAGTATAAAGAGTAATGCGAGGGAAATCAGTGGCTGCGTTCCAGTAAAGAAGAAGCTGTATCCCCCTGTTATTGGAGTTCCGCTTGCCTCACTTGAAATCCATGCGCCGAGGAATAGCGACGCCATTGAGCCCAAGATAGCCGCGAGAAAATACCAGATACTCCAATAGTAAGTAAGCAAAGCACGGATAGCTGAAGTGATTGGCATGGCCCTACCTCCGGTGATATAGGTCCGCGAGATTCACGCCGTTGAGGTCGGGGATATGCAAAGCTTTGCCGTTACGAACTACGACACACTCATCCGGGACGCCTTGAATCTCATGGAGGAGGTGCGTTGATATTACAACGCAGTTCCCTTCGTCCCGATAACGACGAAGCGTCGCAGACAAGGAGATCATGCCATCTGGATCCAAACCATTCTGTGGCTCATCAAGGAACAAAAATTTTGGTCTAGATAATAAAGCAAGACAAAGCTCCAGCCGTTCCTTCATGCCGGTCGAGTAGTCCTTGGCTTTCCGCCCGTGGGCAGCGCGGACGATGCCCACACTATCCAAGGCCGACTCAGGATCAACATCCAGACCCCAGAATGCCGCGACGACCTGTACATTTTGTTTACCACTCAGATACGGAAAGTAGCTTGGATGGTCGATTGCAGCTGACATTTCGCTAATGTCTGTCTGATCGTATCTAATGTGGCCACTTACTGGTTTTATCCGACCAAGGAGCGTTTTCATTAAGGTGGTTTTACCTGCTCCATTTGGTCCAAGGAGGCAGATTATCCTGCCAGTATTTAGCTGCAAGTTAATGCCGCTCACTACTGGGGAATTCTTGTACCCAACCGACAAATCAGTTACCGATATAGCTGGCATGGCCTACCTTTCTAAGAAAACGGCCCTGGAGGTAAGGCCTAGGATGCTTTACCTCCAGGGCCGACTGCTGCGACAAAGCTACTAACCACTTGCAGCCAACAGAGATGCTGCAGCCGTTAGTACACTGGGTAGTGAAGCATGCAATGCCACCCGTCGGGCACCCAGGGGCGCACAGGAACTTCGAGGTGATGTGAGGACAAACAGCTTCCTCAACCTCTTCAACACGGGTGTCAAGGTCAACGGTGACCACGACTTCTCCAAGCTCTCAGAATCTGAACATATTCAGGTAACAGAAAGTTACCCGCACTGCTATGATACAACGATGCAAGATTAGTAGGGGCAACTTTCAGAATGTTCAGGTCGCAGGTTCAAATCCTGTCCCCGCAACGGATAACTCCCGATAGCTTAGCTATCGGGAGTTTTTTTATTCCCTAAAACCCGTACTCCCGCCGACCTGTCTTCTTCTGCCACCTTCCTGAATCCACTCCTGCTGCTGACCTATCTTCTTCCGCCGCCTTCCTGCCGCCTGCTGGGCGGCTTTCTTTATATCCCCTGTCTTCTTTTGTCCCCCCCCTTTTATACCCTCATCCTCTCTGTATCCTTGCCGGCTTCTTGTGGTATCTGCCGGTGCCACTCACTCTGGGGATGGAGTTCATCTAGAACCTTTTCATAGGTGCTGCGGAGGGGGTCTTCTGAACCTTGTCGGGGCGGTGCTTCGGGGAGACTGATGGGGGGGCAGCCTGCTGCCCCTTCCGGGGTGCTTGAGGTGGATCTTTCGGCCTCTCGAAACCCCTCTTGAAACCTCCTCACGGAATTTCATAGAACCGTCGTGAAAGTACCCTGGACTGGTTTCGGAACGTCTCCCGATGCGTCTTTCGAGGTATTCCTCAGTCCGTCTATCGGGGCTTCAAGCGGGTGTGCCCATGGGGGTGGTGGAGTCACTTCCGAGCGGTTGCTGGAGGGTGGTTACGCCTTCTTGAGACGCTGCTTTTGAGCTCCTTGAAAGGGGATCTGAAAGGGGTCCTGAAGGGGGCTCTGGGGCGGGTCTCAAGAGCGTGATGAGGGGTCCGATAGGATGCCTGGGTGGGGGAGTGGCGAGGGGGCTGTTTTTGCCTCAAAGTGCATTCTCAAAGTGGAATATGCGAAAGGTGCCTATATTCCGGGCTTGGAAATCACCCGTTTTGCCCCGGAATTCCGCGGTTTTTGGCAAAAATTGGGCTTCGAGTGCAACAATTCACTCTGAAAGTGATTGTAATCACATACGAAACATTCAAGTTAATTGTAGAGTTTTTTGAAACTCTTTCAAAAAACGCTCAAAAACCCCGGAAAATCAAGGAAAAATAGCCCATTCAACCTCTACTTGAGGGTGATTCAAGTTAAACTAGAAGCTTAGAAAAAGCTCTTGTTAAGATTGAATCTTGTTCGATACCCAAAAATAGCCCCAAAAAACCGCTGGAAAAGGCTTTTTGACCTGGTAGCTTTGAGTACGTGGTCACCGCGGTCCGCCGCGTAGCTCTCCGAAATGAATACTGCACCCCTCCATCACACGAGGAAACCCCCGCAACACACACGGGACGGTTACTGGACTTGCTCCATGCGGCATCACATTCGCAGGCCGACCGCCTATAGGCTTCTCACCTATAGACCACCTATCACTCAACCACTCTCGGGCGTCCGCGCCCCACGAAACACCAACAACGAGGACAACCCATGGCACTTCGCCCCCGCACCGTTAAGGCTGGCTCTCTCGCAGCCATCGCCGTACCCTCCGTGCTCGGTAGCACCCTGGTAGCACCCGCTTCCGCTTTTGCACCCGTCGTTCAGGACATCCCCGGCGCAGCTACCCAGGCTCCGAAGTCCCTGTTCACCTCCACCGTGCAGCCCACCCTCTCGCAGGTTGCTGTGCAGATCCGCCAGCAGGCAGAACAGGCAAAGCAGACTCAGCAGGCTCCCGCAACGACCGCGGTTCAGCCCATCCAGAAGACCTACACTGCCCAGGCAACTCAGCAGACAACCCCCTCGGCTACCTTCCAGTCCGCACAGGCGGCTCAGCCTTCCGCTCAGCCCACCCTGGCACAGGTTGCACAGACCCCCGCAGCTACCCAGGCTCCCGCAACTACCCAGAGCGCTGCAATCCCTGCCGCGCAGACCGCACAGGCTACTCAGGCGGCATCCGGTGTGGCAGCAACCCGCACCAACCAGACTTTCCTGTCCTACACCTCCCCGGCTGGTACCACCTCGCAGTACCACGTCTACGCTGAGGGCGTGGACTTCTCCAAGCCCGTTG
>ERZ773007.1681-NODE-1681-length-10254-cov-57.841847_pt1 | contig 10254 bp, 7 predicted proteins | sample MGYA00580665_ERZ773007 | MGnify/ENA primary metagenome ERZ773007 (study PRJEB29015, sample SAMEA2738122) | human oral metagenome | biome: human oral; feature: human-associated habitat; material: saliva | place: China | collected 2167 ... | reverse complement strand
CATCCAGCGGTCATAGGCGCTGGGGCGGCCACCGCGCTGAACGTGACCCAAAATGGTTACGCGGGCATCCTCGCCTAGGCGCTCTTCTAGTACGTCACAGACATCGGCGGCAGTAATCTGGTTGCCTTCACGGTCTTGGGCGCCTTCAGCCACAATCACCATCGAGTCGCGGCGTCCAGCGGCACGCCCGGCCTGCAGCTTGCGGCACATGTCATCTTCCCAGCCGGCAGCTGGGGGGAGTTCGGGCACAAACACGTAGTCACAGCCGCCGGCTACCGCACTCATTAACGCCAGGTAACCGCAGTGGCGACCCATAACCTCAATTACGAAGGTGCGCTGGTGGGAGGCCGCCGTCGACGATAGAGAGTCAATAGCCTCCATAATGCGGTGCAAAGCCGAGTCTGCACCGATAGTCATGTCAGTGCCTACCAGGTCATTGTCAATTGAACCGACAATGCCGGCAATCATTAGCTGGGGGTGGGCTGCAGCCACTTCGCTGGTGATACGCCCGGTGGTCATAAGCTCAGCTAGTAGCGAGGGCCAGGCTTTGCGGAACTCGTTGGTGCCCGTTAGCGAACCGTCACCGCCGATCACCACTAGGCGGTCAATGCCATGCTCTAGTAGGTTAGCTGCCGCCGAGAGCATACCTTCACGGGTGGGGAACTCCTTGGAGCGGGCGGTACCGATGATGGTGCCGCCACGGTGCAAGATAGAACCCACACTGTCCCAGTTAAGCGGGCGAATCCCCTCCCCACCAGCAACAGCCCCAGCCCAGCCTTCCATGACTGCGTAGGGTTGTGCTCCTAAACGTAGCGTGGTGCGTACCACTGCACGAACGGCGGCGTTCATACCTTGCGCGTCGCCTCCGGAGGTAAGCACCCCAATACGCACCGGGGTGTTTTCTGTAGCCACCTTGCATCTCCTTCCGGGTAAAAAAACTCCAGTAGTATTGTCCTACATAAAGAGTGGCTTACGCCATGTATGCACGCAAATCAAGACCAATTTGGCCCTTTAGTCCCCACTGCGTGAACAGGCGAGTTAACCTAATAGAAATAAATGCCGTCAACCCTTGAAAGGATACGCCGGTGGATCTTTACGAATACCAGGCACGGCAACTGTTTAAGGCACATGGGGTGCCAGTTCTTGGTGGCGAGGTAGCTAGCACTGCGCAGCAGGCGCGCGAGATCGCCCAGGAACTATTTGCTAACGGCTCCCAGCTAGTGGTTGTTAAAGCCCAGGTTAAAACTGGTGGGCGTGGTAAGGCCGGGGGTGTCAAGCTGGCCCGCAGTGCGCAGGAGGCCTTTGAACGCGCCCAGGAAATCCTTGGCATGGACATTAAGGGCCACACCGTGCACAAGGTGCTTATCAGCGATGGTGCCGATATTGAGCAGGAGTTCTACTTCTCGGTGCTGCTAGACCGCGCCCAGCGGGCCTACCTGGCGATGTGCTCGCGTGAAGGCGGCATGGATATTGAGACTTTAGCTAAGGAACGCCCTGAGGCTTTGGCTAAGGTGGCAGTAGACCCGCTAGTGGGGATCGACGCCGCTAAGGCCGCTGAGATTGTGGCTGCGGCTGGTTTTGAGCCCGGTAAGGTGGCCGACGACGTCGCCGGGGTAATCCTTAAGCTGTGGGAGGTTTTCACTGGCGAGGACGCCACCTTGGTGGAGGTAAACCCGCTGGTGCTAACCCCGCAGGGCACCGTGCTAGCCCTGGACGGCAAGGTCAGCTTGGATGACAACGCCCGTATGCGCCACCGTGACCACGAGCAGTTTGTAGACACGGTAGATGCTGACCCGCTAGAGACTCGCGCTAAGGCAGCGGGCCTTAACTATGTGCGTCTAACCGGTGAGGTGGGTGTGCTGGGTAACGGTGCCGGCCTGGTTATGTCCACCCTGGATGTGGTGGCTGGCGCCGGTGAACGCCACGGCGGTATGCGCCCAGCTAACTTCCTAGATCTAGGGGGCGGCTCTAGCGCCCAGGTGATGGCCACCGGCCTGGAGGTAGTTGCCTCTGACCCACAGGTACGCGCCATTTTGGTGAATGTTTTTGGGGGCATCACTTCTTGCGTGTCAGTGGCTGAAGGCATTGTTGCGGCAGTGTCCTCGCTAGGGGAGTCCTTCACTAAGCCGATCGTGGTGCGTCTAGATGGCAACCAGGCTGAGGCCGGGCGCGCTATCTTGGCTGAAGCTAACTTGCCGCAGGTAACCATTGCCGAAACTATGGATGGCGCCGCCGACCGCGTTACCGCCATCGCCCAGGAACTAGGGGAAAACTAATGAGCATCTTTCTTTCGCACTCAGATCGTGTCCTGGTGCAGGGCATGACCGGTTCCGAAGGCCAAAAGCACACCCGCCGTATGCTAAGCGCGGGCACCAAAGTTGTGGGTGGGGTTAACCCCCGCAAGGCTGGCACCAGCGTTGACTTTGAAGTTAGCCCCATTGGGCCGGGCAGCGGCGAAGTTAAGGCCGGTACGGTATCGGTTCCGGTTTACGGCACTGTAGCTGAGGGTAAGGCCGCCACTGGCGCCGAGGTTTCGGTAGTGTTTGTACCCCCGGCTTTTACTAAGAGCGCCGTAATTGAGGCGGTCGACGCCGGTATGCGCCTGGTTGTGGTTATCACGGAGGGGGTGCCGGTAGCTGACGCCACCGTGTTTAGGGCTTACGCCGCCGCCCACGGCACCCAGATCATTGGCCCCAACTGCCCGGGAATTATCAGCCCGGCTAAGTCCAATGTGGGTATCACCCCGCCTGACATTACCGACGCCGGCCCGGTGGGTTTGGTTTCTAAGTCCGGTACGCTCACCTACCAGCTCATGTATGAGCTGCGCGACCTGGGCTTTACCACCTGCATTGGGATTGGTGGAGACCCGGTGGTGGGCACCACCCACATTGACGCCCTGGCTGGTTTTGAGGCCGACCCTGACACTGAAGTGATCGTGATGATCGGTGAAATTGGTGGCGACGCCGAAGAGCGCGCTGCCGCCTACATCAGCGAGCATGTCACTAAACCGGTGGTGGCTTATGTGGCCGGCTTTACCGCCCCTGAGGGTAAAACCATGGGACACGCTGGTGCGATTGTGTCAGGTTCTTCAGGAACCGCAGCGGCCAAAAAGGTAGCGCTAGAGGCTGTGGGGGTTAAGGTAGGTCGTACCCCAACCGAAACCGCCGAGCTAGCACGTGCGGCCTACCAGGAGCTCCACGCTAACTGATGAGCACTTCAGCCACCCCAACTAGAACCGAACTGACTGTCCCTAGCGACTGGCCTGGAGCCGTACGCGCCGGCGTCGAATGGGTTGCCTTGGGGTGGCTGAGTGTCGTTATCCCCACCTTATTGGTGGCTTTGATTGTCACCCCCTCAGTGCAGTATTCAACTGTGTCCTCCCTGGCCTCAGGCACTAATTTGTGGCTGCTGGGGCTAGGGGGCGCGCGCCATTCCGAAATTGATGGCACCCTATCTTTGCCGCTGCTGGGGCTGACTATTTACAACCTCTGGCTGGCGCGTAGCTTTATTAGGCGCGCCCAGCTGTTTAACGTTTCAGCCATTGTGGTAACTGCCTGCACTAGTGCGGGGGCAGCTTTTGTGGGTTCATTTACCGCCCCCTCATCAAGCAGTTTTTTCCCGGCGGTGCTTTTTAGTGCGCTTTTGGCGGCGGTTGTGGCCGCAGTTGAACTGGGACGCGCCGGCCATTTAGACGACACCCGTTTAGGTAAGGCCTGGGCTAGGCGGCCCCTGTGGCTGGGCCTGGGGTTACGCCTGGCTGGCTTTGAGCTGCTGACTTTAGCGACGGCGGCGCTAGTGGTTTTAGCACTGGCGCTAGTGACCGGTTTTTCACGTATCTCCACCCTGCATGACTCCCTGGTGGGGGCCGGTACTGTGGCCACTGTTTCGCTACTTACTTTGCAGATCCTGTGGTTGCCTACCGCCGCCATCTGGGCGCTTAGCTGGCTGGCAGGCCCCGGTTTTGCCCTGGGTCAAGGCAGCTTGTTTAGCCCGGGGGTGGTGCGCGCCGGTAGCGTGCCGGCCCTGCCAATGCTGGGGGCGCTACCTAAAACTGCTTTTGGCTCAGCCTGGATCATTATCGTGGTTCTAATACTGGGGCTGACCCTGGTGACCTGGCTGGCTATAGGGCGCAAAGTGGCCGCCAACAGTAAGCTAATTAGCCTGCGTGCCACCCTGGCGCTGGGGGCAACCGCGATTATTACTAGTTCACTGGTGATTTTGCTGCTTTGCCTGGCCGCTAGTGGCTCTGTGGGGCCGGGGCGCATGAGCGTAGCTGGCCCCAGAACCCTGGCGGTGGTGGGTGCTTTAGCTGCCCAACTATTTGCCGCAACCCTGCTGGGGCTGGTGTTGCCCCATCCGCGTGTGCGGCTAGGTGCAAGTCAAACCAAACACAAGATTGAGGTAGTTTCCATGAGCGCATCTAAAGCTGCTGCCCGCAGCGGCAATGAACCCAAGCGCCTGGTGGTGCTGGCTTCTGGCTCAGGCTCAAACCTGCTAGCTATCCTAAAAGCCTGCCAAGACCCCACCTATGGGGCCAAGGTGGTGGCAGTGGGCGCCGACAAAACCTGTAAAGCACTCGATTACGCCGCCCAGTACAAGGTGCCTAGCTTTGTGGTGCCGCTAAAGGACTACCCCAGCCGCGCCAGTTGGGACCAGGCCCTCACCGACGCCGTCGCCAAATACCAGCCCGACCTGGTGGTTTGCGCGGGCTTTATGAAGCTGGTGGGGGAGAGCTTCCTAGCTGAATTTGGAGGCAAAACCATTAACACCCACCCGGCTTTGCTACCCAAGTACCCTGGCGCCCATGCAGTACGCGACGCTTTGGCTGACGGCGCCACAGTTTCGGGAGCCACCTTGTTCTGGGTGGATGCGGGCGTGGACACCGGCAAGATCATCGCCCAGGTGCAGGTGCCGGTTAAACCCGGTGACACCCACGAGAGCCTAACTGAGCGTATTAAGGCCGCCGAAACTCCCCAGCTTGTAGCTGAGCTGGGCAAACTAGTGCGCAGCTAGATTTTGGCGTTAGCGCGGCTAAATATTGTGCGCGCACTAACTTAAAGCAACCCCAACTCTACAGTAAACTGGGGTTGTTATCGCTGTAACTGGCGTGGGTGGGTCACCACCGGGGAGCGGCGAGCCCTTGAAACTTAAGTTTTAAGGGGTAAACCATGGCGCCGCCCGCCTGGGTGCCTAGGCAGTTATTTTCCAGTTTCAAGGAGTCAAATTGACTGCAATCCCCACTGCTCACGTGCCCACGGAAGGTCTAGTAAACCCTGACCAGGTGCCGGTTAAGCGCGCCCTGCTGAGCGTTTACGACAAGACCAACCTGGTGGAGCTAGCCACCCAGCTACACGCCAACGGGGTGGAGCTAATCTCCACCGGTTCTACCGCCGCTACCATTGCTGCCGCCGGTATTCCGGTCACCCCGGTGGAGCAGGTTACCGGCTTCCCCGAGTGCCTAGAAGGCCGCGTTAAGACCCTGCACCCCAAGATTCACGCCGGTATTTTGGCTGACCGCCGCAAGGACGCTCACCTGGCCCAGCTGCGTGAACTGCAGGTAGCTCCCATTGACCTGGTGGTGGTTAACCTTTACCCCTTCACTGACACGGTTGCCTCTGGCGCTGACTTTGACGCCTGCGTTGAGCAGATCGACATTGGCGGCCCCTCCATGGTGCGCGCCGCCGCCAAAAACCACCCGGCAGTAGCGGTAGTGGTAGACCCGGCCCGTTACGAGCAGGTAGCCCAGGCTGTGTCTGCAGGTGGCTTCACCCTCTCTCAGCGCCGCGCCCTAGCCGCCGCCGCCTTCGCTCACACCGCCAGCTACGACGTCGCCGTCGCCAGCTGGTTCTCCCAGCAGCTAGAGACCGAGGCAGCCCTACCGGAGTTTGTGGGCGCCACCTTCACCCGCGCCCACGCCCTGCGTTACGGCGAAAACCCGCACCAGAGCGCTGCTCTGTACACCCAGGGCCAGGCCCAGGGCATTGCCGGCGCCGAGCAGCTGCACGGTAAGGCCATGAGCTACAACAACTACACCGACGCTGACGCGGCTGTGCGCGCCGCCTACGACCAGGGCGAGGCCACCACCGTGGTGGTAGTTAAGCACGCCAACCCTTGCGGCATTGCGGTAGATGAGGATGTGGCTAAGGCCCACGCTAAGGCCCACGCCTGCGACCCGGTGTCTGCTTACGGCGGCGTAATCGCCACCAACGCTACCGTCACCGCCGCCATGGCCGCCCAGGTTAAGCCGATTTTCACTGAGGTGATTGTGGCCCCTGAGTATGAACCGCAGGCACTAGAAATCCTCAGCGCCAAGAAGAACCTACGTATTTTGCGCCTGCCTAAGCCGGTACGTGGTGGCTATGAGTTCAAGCAGGTAACCGGCGGTCTGCTGGTGCAAGAGCGTGACAATGTTGACGCCGCCGGTGACGACCCGACCCGCTGGCAGCTGGTGGCCGGCCCCAGCGCCGACGCCGAAACCCTGGCTGACCTACGTTTTGCCTGGAACGCTGTGCGCTCGGTGCGCTCCAACGCGGTGCTGCTGGCACACGCTGGCGCCACTGTGGGTGTGGGTATGGGCCAGGTTAACCGCGTTGACTCGTGCAAGCTGGCCATTGAGCGCGCCAACACCCTAGGCGCGCGTGCCACTGGCGACGCTGCCGCCAATCAGGCCAACAGTGCCGGTGGGGCGGATGCCAGCCAGATCCTAGCCACCAGCGCCCCTCAACGTGCGGTGGGTAGCGTAGCTGCCTCTGACGCTTTCTTCCCCTTCGCCGATGGTCTGCAGCTGCTTATCGACGCCGGGGTTAAGGCTGTGGTGCAGCCTGGCGGCTCTATCCGCGACGCAGAAGTGATTGAGGCCGCCCAGGCCGCCGGCGTGACCATGTACTTCACTGGTACGCGCCACTTCGCTCACTGATACATTTAGCGGGGGCAGGTTTATACCTGTCCCCGCTTTATATCCCAACCCCTTTAAGTCCCGCCGCTTTTAAATTCCGCCCCCTTTAAGTTCCCACCCACGCCAGCGTGTTAAACCAATATGTTAGCCAGGCGTTAAACAAGGAGCCCCATGGATTTAGTACTGGTAGCCGCCCCCATAGTTTTGGCGACCGTATTTTCCGCAGCTGCTATCGGTAAGCTCACCTCCGGCGTCGATGACGCCGATACTTGGCGTGAACTGGGCCTACCCAAATTCCTAAACCAAACCTGGCTGCGCCGCGCCCACCCCTGGGCTGAGCTGGCCCTGGCGCTAGCTTTACTGGTTGTGCCCGGAGTACTGGCTTGGCCGGTGGCTCTGGCCGCGCTGGTTTTGGTCAGCTTCTACCTGGCGCTGATTGTGCGCCTGGCCCGCCAGGATCAGGCCAGCTGCAACTGTTTTGGGGCTAAAAATGCCACCGAAGTGGGGCCGGTGCTAATTGCCCGCAACCTGGCCCTAGTGGCCCTGGCCCTGCTGTGGCTGGTGGCGTTAGCTTGGGGCACACCAGTTTTCGCGCTTCAAGTGGCCACTAACCCGCCAGTTCTAGCCCTGGTGGCGGTGGCGGCAGTTACTTGGCTACTAGCCCAAGCTTCACTGGGTAAAGCCCCGGCGCCAGTAGAGCAAAGCGGCTTTGCTCAAGATTATCTAGACGTTCCCGCCAGCCAGCAAGAAGGCGAGTATCTGCGCGCCCTGATCCCCATCGCTACCCTCTATGATGAGTTTGAAAGCGGCTACAACCTGCGCGCCTATTCAGCCCGCCAGGCTCACCTGTTGCTGTTCCTATCTATGGAATGCGGCTACTGTGACGATATTAAAGCCCTAGTGCCCGGCTGGATCAAGGCCATTCCCCAGGTGGCTATTAAGGTGGTTTCCCCACGCAGCGCCGAGGAATACTTCGCCAAGGGAGACCCCTACTCACTGCGTGGACACTATCTACGTGACGTTAACGAGGAAGTTTCCCACCTGCTTGCAATTGAGGCAGTGCCCGCCGCCGTGCTTTTGGGTACCGACGGCCTCTTGGCTGGTGGCCCAGTTGAGGGTAAAAAAGCCGTAATTGACCTGGTAGAGCAGATGCTGGAACAAATCAGCGACGCCGTCGACACCGGTGACCTACCCGCTGAAGCCTCCAGCTACGGCGCGGTAAAAGGTATGCTGTAGCGGTTGCCAAGGAGAAAAATGAGCGAAGAAACAGCTGAAAGCGTACTTTCCCCTAACCAGTTGCCGCCGCGTCACTACTATCGCGTGGCCGGGGTAGGGGTAGTGACGGTTTGCGTGCTAATCGTGGTGGCCACTGCGCTGCTGGGTTACTCACGTTTTGCGGTTTTGGAGGCTGCTGCACTGACCGGCGCCCTTACCATAATTCGCCTGCTGCGCCCCGAGGGCACCTGGATTCAGGCCCGCAGCCGGTTTGAAGATTTAGTGGTGGGCACTGGCCTAACCGTTGGTTTAGTGCTGCTGTCCACTTACGCTAACCTGCCGCGCATCTACTAAAACCTGCTTTGGCTGCGCTGGGGCCGACGGCGTAGCTGACTGGGCTGGTTTGGGGCGTCAGCTGGCTTAGTTGCCAGAGCCGACGCCGCAGCTTTAGGTAGCCCTGCGGCTTTAGGCGTCCTTTGGTTTAAGCACTGCGACGAGCGTCGGCTTGCTTAACTGCCAAGGCCACTTCCTGAGGTTTTAGTAGCGGCACCATATGTGAGCTGGTTGAAGCCTGCCACAGGTGTGCATCAGGCAGCTTGCTCGCATACTCACTGTGGGCCTTAAACCACTCTGACTCAGGTGAAGAGCTGGCCAATAAAATCTCTACCGGCACCTGCGGATGGGGCAGGGGCTGCTCGCGCAGCTTTGCTAGCGCCGGGTAGTAGCCCTTATTTTCTTGACGACGCGCTTTTAAAGCAGCGTCGCTGACGTCCTCGACGCGCACTTTTTGCTGCAACCGCGCCGGTAAATGCTTATAGCCTGCAGCCATTAGGAAAATGGGGAGCAGTTTAAGGTCGCGGCTAAAAGTGATCGCCGAATCAAAAAGTGCCTCCAGGCGTTTACCTAGGGGACCAATCTGGGCCCCCACAAATTCACTTGAGGGATCAACCAGCACCAGCGCCTTAACCAACTGTGGCTGGCGTGCGGTTAGTAAACGGGCCATGATGCCCCCATAGGAATGGCCCACAATAATGGCCCCCTGGGGTGCGTAAGCTCGCACCACCTGCTCTAGGTCTGCCACCAGGGCCTCTAGGTTGCGCTCTGTTGCGGCCGGTGAGCGACCCAGGCCGGAGCGATCATAGCTGATCGTGCGGTAGCCGGCTTTTGCCAGTAAATGAGCCACATTTGCCCACAGTAGGCGCGAGAGCCCTAGGCCGGATTCAAACACTACCGGCGGCTTAGCCTCGCTTGTCGCAGCCGCTGGCGCCGTCGTGGTTGCAGCCACCCCGGAAAACGGCAGATGCTCCACTACATGCAGCCGGCGTCCGTCGCTTAAATCAACATAGCTGTGTTTTGAACGGGGCCAATTTACCTGCTTAGCGCTCATGGCTTCACCATAATCGTATTGATCAGTTAAAACGATGGGAAACTGACAAATTTCGCTATATGCGGCGAATGCATATTTTAGAAAATAATGTAAGAAAATCTCACTATACGGAGAATGTAGCGCTATAAGCCAAATATTGAGATTATGTTGCACACCTAGGCGCTGACGCTATTGGCGGCGCACCGCGTTCGCCAGGCGCCTCGCCGCGAGCGAAGGAAAAGGCATGATCTCGGTGCGTAAGCTAGCAAAAGCTGGCGGCATCCTGTTTTGGGTGATTCTAGCGATAGTGACTGCTTTGGTGGTGGGCTCTATTAAGGTGGGTTCCTCCCCGCTGATCACCGTGCCGCTGGCGCGTGTATTCGTTACTTTTTCGGCGATTTTCGCCCAGTTCTTAAGTTTTGCAATTCCGCTGATCATCGTGGGTTTGGTAACCCCAGCAATTGCAGATTTAGGACGTGGAGCCGGTAAGTGGCTCTCTATTACTGCGGCCCTGGCCTATGGCTCCACCCTGTTTTCAGGTTTCCTTACCTACGTGGTGTGCGCCAGCATTTTCCCGCACATTATCACCAAGTCTTTGGCCTCTAATGTGGGTAAGGCCGACGCCGGCACCCTCAAGTCATATTTTGAAGTGGAAATGCCCCCGGTTTTTGGGGTCATGACGGCGCTGCTGCTGTCTTTCGTAATCGGCATTGGCCTGTCGCTGGTGCCCAGGGGTGTGCTGCGTAAAGCCAGCATTGAATTTAGGGCCATCATTAGC
>ERZ773007.1679-NODE-1679-length-10264-cov-12.259673_pt1 | contig 10264 bp, 10 predicted proteins | sample MGYA00580665_ERZ773007 | MGnify/ENA primary metagenome ERZ773007 (study PRJEB29015, sample SAMEA2738122) | human oral metagenome | biome: human oral; feature: human-associated habitat; material: saliva | place: China | collected 2167 ... | reverse complement strand
CGAGGCGAACATGGACCTGATCTCGGTGCACCCGGTGTTCAACCTGTACAACCGCGACTGGCCGACCATGACGATGATCGACGGCTCGCTGCCGCCGGCCAAGTTCGTCTACGGCGATGCGGATCGCCTGGGCCATGCGATCGACTCGTTCGTGTCCCCCGGCGTCATCGTCTCCGGCGGCGAGATCGTACGCTCGGTCGTTTCCCCGAACACCTACGTCCACTCGTGGGCAAAGGTCGAGGATTCGGTTGTCATGCACGGCTGCCGCATCGGCCGCTCGTCGCGAGTCGTGAAGACGATTCTGGATAAGAACGTCGTCGTTGAGGAAGGTGCCGTCGTCGGTGTCGATCTTGAGCACGATCGCGAGCGCGGATTTACCGTCACCGAGTCCGGCATTACGGTCGTCCCCAAGGGTGCGGTCGTCCGCAAGTGAGCATGACTCACCGTCTCGATGAGCCGGGTGCGCCGCTGCTGTGTGCCAGCGGGGCGCCCGGCCTCGTCGTCACCGACGTCGATTCGACGCTGATCAGCCAGGAAGTCATCGAGGAGCTCGCAGGCGCTGCGGGCACGCGGGCACGCGTCGCGGAGATTACGTCTCGTGCGATGAATGGCGAGCTCGATTTCGAGGAGTCTTTGCGTGAGCGCGTCGCAACCCTCGCGGGTGTCCCCGAGTCTGTCTTCGGTGATGTCTTGGCTTCCATCACCCCCACAACGGGTGCGCGCGAGCTGATCGACGCGGTCCACCGGGCGGGCGGAAGGTTCGGCATCGTCTCAGGCGGATTTGAGGAGGTGGTCGCTCCCCTGGCGGCGTCCCTCGACATTGATTTCTACGCGGCGAACCGCCTCGAGGTTGTCGGCGGCGTTCTGACCGGCCGCGTCCTCGGGCGCATCGTGACCTCCCAGGTGAAGGTCGACTGCCTGCGTGAGTGGGCCTCGTCCCTCGGTGTCCCCCTCGTGCGTACGGTCGCGATCGGTGACGGGGCGAACGATGTCCCCATGATGAACGAGGCCGGGGTCGGTATCGCGTTCTGCGCGAAGCCCGCCGTGCGCGAGCAGGTCTCCGTCCAGCTCAATACGCCGGACCTGTCCCTGGCGATCGCTCCCCTGGGCCTCGCCTAGCCGAAGGTGTCAGGGTTCACGCGTGTCTGTCAGGCGGATCATGTGCCCGTCCCACCCGTCGCGCCAGGCGCGCGCATACTCGAGGATCTGCGCGGGGTAGATCTCCCCGTTGATCTGAGCCGCTGCCTCGTCGATGTCCCACCACACCTGGGTATCGATGACGGAACGCTCCAGTTCGGTCCAGCCGTCCCTGCTCAGCGCGGTCGAGGGTGCGTGCGCGATGAAGAACCACTCGTCTTGGCGGGCGGTGACCGCCAAGAAGTCGAACTCGGCGGTCCGATAGAGGACAGGGCCGACCAGGTCGTCTGGGGCCAGCTGTATGCCTGTTTCCTCGAAGACCTCACGCACTGCTGCGGCGCGTGGATCCTCCCCTTCCTCGATGCCGCCGCCGATCGTGAACCACCAGAATCGCTCCGGCTGGTCCTCGTCATGGCCCTTGGCCAATAGGACCCTCCCACTGTCGTCGAAGAGAAGGACGCGGGCGGCCTCCCGGTGGGGATAGCCGTCCGCGTCCACAGGCCAGTCGAGTGCGCTCATGCCTCCAGGGTAGCCCGGCGGCGGCGCAGTCCCCACACGAGCAGGGCTGCGCTCACGACGAAAACCGGGATTTCAATAGCGCCGTAGGTCAGGTTCCACGAGTCTTCGGGAGCCACGAACCCCAAGCCGTTGGCCTGAGCATGCAGAGCGAGCGCTCCAACGAAGCCCAGGGCACCAATGAGGACTGCGCGCGGCGCGCTAGTGGCGCGCAGAACGGCCCAGGCCAGCGCATATCCGAACACGCCGGTGAAGATAGCGTGAGCGTATGCGCCGAGGATGGCGCGCACGAGGAACGATTCCCACAGTCCACTCATTCCGTCTTCGAGCGCGCTCACGTAGTAGCCCACGTCCTCACCCCAGGCGAAGCCAATGCCAACGAGGGCGCCAAGAACGCCGCCCTGCGCGGGACGCTCGAGCACCTTGCGTGCGGCGAGAATCAGGGCAAGAACACCCAGGCCTTTACCGGTTTCTTCCACGACGGGGCCCGTCAGCACGGACGTCACAAAGTCAACGGCACTGTCCCCTAAGCCAGACTCTTCAACGATAGAATCCAGAAAGCCGTTTCCGAAACCCGCAAAAATGAGAGCACCGCCGGTTCCCCAGCCGAACGCGGCAAGCCACGCAAGAACCGAAGGCTTCATGCGCGCCCACACACCGAGGAATACCAGGCCCACGACTGCGCTCAGGGTCGAGGAACCGACCGCGAGCCAAGCATCGGATGAGGATGTACCCGCCAGGGCGTTCGAAAATTCATAGATAGCCGCCGGGATACTCAGTGCGATCAGCACGGCGGAGCAGACGATCAACGCCCAGGAACGTGGGCGCGTCGATAGTTCATCAGTCACGTAGGTTTCCTTTCTGTCCCCACTATCGTGAGACATGAACCTATGTGTGTCCTATGAAAAGACGATGCGCGACCCGTGAGAATCGAAACACCTACATGGGGCGGATGCCCATGAGCGACTGGAAGGTCTGACGCTGTGTCGTCGCCTCCTGGATCTTGCGCTGAGTCTCCTCGATCCGGGCCTTCTCGGGACCGCGCACATTCATGACGATCTGGTCGAGTCCAACGGATGCCAAGTTGTTCATGAAGGACTTCATCGCGCGCTTGGCAGCGGGACCGCCGCCCGCGACCCAGGCCAGAGCATTGCGACGCGAACCCGGGTCACACACCATCTGGACCTCGCTCGGCAGAATCCACCCCTGGTTGACGTAGGGCATGAGACCGGCAGCGATGTCGCGCCGCTCCCGACGCATCGTTCGAGCGACAAAGAACAGCCAGCCGCAGAACAGAGGAACCTGGAAGATGAAGTAGAGCATGTAGAAAACAGCGCGGGAAGGCGCGATCACGGCGGATCCGTTCCACACACCGTGCATCGTCACGCCGATCAGGTAGCCAAGCGTCACAACACCGATGCCGGCACCGATCGATCGCGTACGCGTCACCGCCCATCCGATCGCCCAGCCTGTGCATGTCGTATACATGACGTGCCCGAACACACCCAGCAAGACGCGATTCATGAACGTCAGGGCGAGTCCCCCATCGTAGAAGCTCCTCACGAAGTAGGTGAAGTCTTCAACGACGAGGAATCCCGCCGCCGAGTAACCGGCGTAGACGAGGCCGTCGAGCGGGGAGGAGATGCTGTGCCGCCGCATCATGACGATCACGAGCACGCCGAGAGCCTTGAGGAATTCTTCGCCAACGGGAGCGGCAACCACGATCTCGAAAATCTGACCCGCAGAACCGCTACCTGTTGCACTGGCGACAGCGACGCCAGCGAGTCCGTTCGAAATAAGCGCGAAGAAGACTGCCACGCCGCCACCCCAGAGGAGCGCCGCGATCTTCGTCCACCAGGGCTCGGGCTCGAAGCGGTCCACGAACTGAAGAAACGCCAGGATGATGACAAGCGGGACCAGGCAGAAAAAGGCGATGAATAAGCCGAGGAAGGGGCCACTAGCGAAAAGGAAGCTGCTGGTACCCACGAGCATCATTGCTGCGCCGGCACCGATCACGACGGCTTCAAAAACCGGTGCCTTCTTGGGAGCGGTGGGCATGGCCCACGACTGCACCTGTTGCGGCGCTGCCTGCGGGTACTGTGCGGCGCTCGGCCCGGGCATAGTCGGCGCCGAATTGACGAACGACTGGAAGGACGAGGTGAATCGTGCTTCGGGCTCGAATCGCGTCATCGGGTCGGGGGCGGGCATCTGCGTCGACTCAGTGGCAGGCTGTCCTGTTGAAGCAGCAGGGGCGTAGGCTGAGGCTGCCTGCGGCTGCGGGATAACCGAGCTAGTGGGTTGAGGAACGCCAGCGTCGTCAGACGCAGGAGCGTCGGAGGCACCGGACTGAGGATCGGACGACGGCTGCGGGACGGCATCGCTATCCGAGGCCGTGTCTGCGTTATCTTCCGGCTCAGGTTCGGGGGCGTAGCTCGAGGTCGCGGGAGCGCCGTAGCGCCCACCCGGAGCCTGACCACCCTGCTGAGGCGTGGGAGCATAACCAGACCCTGCGGGAGCGCTGTACTGCCCACCCGGAGCCTGCATGCCCTGCTGAGGGGCCGGAGCACCGTACTGCCCACCGGGAGCCTGCTGCTGAGGAGCCGGAGCGTAACCCGCCTCCGCGGGCGCACCAAACTGCGAGCCCGGAGCCTGCATGCCCTGCTGAGGCGCGGGCGCACCGTACTGTGCCCCCTGCTGAGGCGCGGGCGCACCGTACTGCGCGCCGGGAGCAGGCTGTCCCTGCGGCTGGTTCGGCGGCACGAAGCCCTGCTGGGGCGCGGGGTGTGGGTAGTTGTTACTCATAGCTCGTCTTCTTTCTTAGTGTGCCTGCGCGAGGCGGGACACGGCATCCGTCACGTCCTGCTGCTGTTCGGCGATCGATGTCAGGCGCAGGAATTCTCGCCTGTTGTCGACTGCTTCAGCGAGCATCTGGCGGTCGGCTTCGATACGCGCGGGGTCGGGGCCGTTCTTGGCCATGAGGCGCTGATCCATGCCCAGAGAGGCAAGATTGATGAGGAAGGAGCGCATGGCACGCTTGGCCTCGCGTCCGCCGGTTCGCGCCCACTTGAGGGCGGCTCGGCGCGCGCGCCTGTCGGTGGCCATCGTGACTTCGCCGGGAATGAACCATCCGGTACGCACGTAGGGCACGAGTCCGACGCGGATCTTCTCGGCTTCCTTGCGGGACATGATGATGAGCGCGACCGCCCACACGATGAAGGCTGGAACGCCGATGACTGCGTACAACAGTAAGAAGTATTGATTCAGGAACGCCAAGGTGCCGTTCCACGCGAAGTGGATGCACATGGCGAAAAACCAGAACACCAGCACGATGCCGGTCTTGGACCAGCCGCGTTTGAATTTCAGCAGTGCCAGGGCGAGGCCGATGCCGGTCATCGAGGTCGCCATCGCATGAACGAAGGGACTGGCCAGACCTCGCATGATGAAGGTCCAGACGATGCTGCCGGCCTCGGGATTATCAACCCTCACGAAGTACAGGATGTCCTCGGCAAACATGAATCCGCCGGCGGAAAAACCCGCGTAGACGACGCCGTCAATGAGCGAATTAATGTTGGTACGGCGCACGACGACGACGATGAGGACGCCCAGCCCCTTGAGGGTCTCCTCGACGAGAGGGGCGATAAACGCCGCGCCAAGGGCACTGGATTGCTGGAGATCGCCGGTCGTGAAGGTGATGTTCTCCTCGAGGGCGGTGTTGAGGATACCGGAGGACAGCGTCGCAACACCTGCGCCCCACAGGAACAGAGCCACCTTCGTCTTCCAGGGCTCTGGCTCCCATCGGTCGATGAACAGGATGAAGCTGAGGACGATGAGGAGGGGAACGACAGCGAGAAGACTCGTCTTAATCAGAGATGCGACACCCGATGACGCGGGGCTGAGCCAGAAGATGACAAGGCCGAGAAGACCGAGGGTGCCGACCGTCGTCATGATGACCTCGAACCACGGGAACGAGTGGCGTGCCTTCGGCGTCTGCCACACGGGTGCGGCGTCATCGGGCGCGGGCCCGGAGATGCCACTGACGACGTCGATGTTGACGCTACTGATCTTCTTCAGGCGGTAGTCTTCGCCCGGCCCTCCCCAGTGGGTCGTGTGCATGTCAGTATCCCCGTCCGCCGATATGTGTGTCGTCATCAAAGTCAATGGGCTCGGGAACCGGTGCGTGTCCGGCGAGCCGAAGCAATTTTACCATCCGTGCGGAACGCAGGGCACGGACCCCAGCCACATCGACGTTGTGGACGTTTCTGGTCAGCTCGATGCGGTAGCACGTCGCGTCAAGTGCCTCGAGGCGGGCGTTGGCTTGCGGGTCCGCCTCGATCTGCGCACGCACGTCGGGAGTGAGCGTTTCTCGGATCGCACGCGTCACAGCGGACGCCCGCTCGAGGCGGGCGTTGACCTCGACGCGATCCGCTTGACGCTGAGCGCTCGTGCGTCGATCGAGTCCGTCGGTCGTCAGTTGATCGCCGCCGTCGCGAATGTACGCGCGCGCAGCATCGACGAGGCCGGGGCCTCCCCCGCTGTCAAGGCCGGCGGCGTGAGCGAGAAGTTCAGCCTCGGAGGCGCGACGCAGCAAAAGTCGCGAGAGAGAGTCGCGAGAAGCAAGGATGCGCTGATGGAGCCGGTCCAACCTGCGCGCACGCGTAATCGCGAATCCAGCGACGACAGCCAGCGTGATGACGGCGAATACGATAGCGGCCAGCAGCCAGGGGGACAGTGAGATCATGCGAGTTCATCCCCTTCTTCTCCGCGGCCTCGGATCAGGTCACGTGCCCGGCGTGTTCCCGAGTCGGCGGGACTTCCCATGGCGATCGCCAGCTTGTAGACCTCGAAGACCTTATCCGCCACAACCTCCCAGTCATACTGCGCCGAGGAGCGAGCTCCGGAAGCGGACAGCTCCTCAAGGTGCTCACGATCACTGAGCAGGTCGATGAGCGTACGTGCGAGCGAGTCACTATTACCCGTCTCGAAGAGTGCGCCGGCTCGCCCGTCCTCAAGTACCGCGCGGAACGCGGGGATATCCGAGGCAACGACAGCCGTATGGGCCGCCATCGCCTCGACGAGGACGATGCCGAAAGACTCGCCCCCCGTCTGCGGAGCGACGTAGATGGACGCGCCCGCGAGCAAGGATTCCTTCTCCTCGTCGCTGATTCCACCCAGGAAGGACACAGAATCACCAAAACGCTCGACGGCCCGGCGGATCTCCGGAGCGTCTCCTCGCCCGGCAATCAAGAAACGGGCACCCGGAAAACGCTCGAGAACACCAGCGATAGCACCCGCGAAAATGCTCAGGCCCTTGCGAGGCTCATCCAGGCGGCCGAGGAAAACGATGACCGGTCGCTCATCCGTCGCAACCCACTGCTCCAATGGCTGCGCGGTGCGGAACGAGGCCGTCTCCACGCCGTTCGGGATGATGACGGCGTCGCCGCCGTGATGCTCAATGAGCGTGCGTCGAGCTTCTTCGGAGACAGCGATGCGCACTCCGATACGTTCCATGTACAGGCGCATGGGGGCCGAGGCAATCGCGCGCGAGACCGACCGGCCCAGAGCGGCGTGGAATGTTCCCACGAGAGGGGCACTCGACAGCATCGCGGCGGCCATCGATACCGAGGGGACCACGGGTTCGTGCACGTGGACCACGTCGAAGTCATTGTCTGCCAGCCAGCGTCGCGTTCGCGCGAGTGCCTTGGGTTTCACCGAAATGTTCGCCACCGACCCGTTGAAGGGAATGGAGACGGACGAGCCCGCGGAGGTGATCCATTCGGGGAGCTCGTCGGATGTCGACGGCGTGAGCACCTGCACGTCGTGGCCACGCGAGCGCAGCTTCAATGCGAGGTCGCGAATATGAAAGCCCACTCCCCCGGGCACGTCCCAGGAGTATGGGTTCACGATCCCGATCTTCATCGATTCTTCCTCTCGTGCTCGGCCCTGGCGCGCGCAAGCCGCTCGGGGTCAAGGTCTTCCACGAATACCCTCTGCATCATGTGCCAGTCCTGCGGCTTCGACGCCATCATGGCGGCAAATTCGTCGACCCATGCCTGCGTGAGGGCCTCGACGCGGTTGAGGCCGGGTCGGTCCTGCTCCTCGACGCGGATCGGCCCGACGCAACGCACGCGCACATCGGCCCCGGTCGATGTCTCGTTCTCGTAGGTGATGCATGCGGCGAAGAGCGGGCGATCGAGCTTGGTCGCAAGCGCTGCGGGGCCCGCGGCGACGAGTGCCCGCCGCGTGCCGAGATCGACCTCGATGCCCGACCCCGAAATATCTCGGTCTGCCAACAAAGGAACGATAACGCTGCGGCCGCGCACGCGCTCAATGAGGGCAGAAAAGACCGACTCTCCCTTCGCGACGCCGATGATCTCCATGCCGATGCCTTCGCGCAGCGCCACGAAACGCTCAAACAGTGAGGGAGGTTCGACCTTCTCGGCTACGGTCACGATTGTGCGACCGTGGGCACACACCCATGCCCCCGCGCGGTCCCAGCTGCCCGAGTGTCCCAGCGCGAGGACCACCGGTCCGTCCGCACTGGCCTGTGCCAAGGCCTCGAATCCCTCGAAGGACACGCCCTCGAGCAGCGGCGCGCCTCGACGCGATCCGAGCATCAGCTGCTCGGCATAGTTGCGGATGTGCGAGCGAACTGCGTCGCGCAGCTCATCTGCCGATGGCTCCGTTCCGGTCAAACGCGCCAAGTTAGAGCGCAGCCGATCGATCATGGTGCCCCCACGCCTGGCCGCGATGATTGCGCCCGCGTCCGCCATGCGCATGACGAGGCGCAGCGGGAGGCGAGGAGCGACGGCGAAAGCACAGGACAGGGGCGAGAACGTCACTGGGTTCCCTCGTCGATGTGGCGGGCGGTGAACCAGATACGCTGGCAAACGGTCACAAACGACGCGAAAGCGACCCAGGTCAAACCGGCCGCGAAGATCCATTCGGGCAGGCCCAGGCTCATGAGAATCGCCGTGCCCATGCCGATGATGAGGCGGTCGGTTCGCTCGGCGATGCCCAGCTTGGCGACGACCCCGACGGATTCCGCTCGGGCGCGGGCGTAAGGAACGGCCGCGGCGCCGACGATCGAGCAGATCCCCGCGATGATCGCCCATGTGCGTACAGGGGTATCGGCCATCTGGAAAACGGCATAGGCAGTGAGGGAGCCGAAGACCGCGCCGTCGCCGAGGCGATCAAGCGTCGAATCGAGGAAGGCTCCAAAGCGCGTGCCCCCCGTGGTCATCCGCGCAAGCGTGCCGTCCACGGAGTCGCCGAACATGACGACTGCCAGGGCAATACCGCCCTGCCAGATCCACCCCTGCGGAATGCAAATAACCGCGATCGCGACCGTCGCAACGGTGCCCGCGACCGTCACCGCATTAGGGGTGACGCCGGCTCGTGCGAGAACGCGAGCGAGAGGCGTAAAGATAGCCTTCGTGATGGAACGTCCGTGGTTTCCGAGCATCAGTCCTCCTTCGGCCAGGCGGCGGCCAGGCGCGCCCGAGCATCCTCCAGGAGCTCAGGTACGGCCTTTGTCTGCGCGATAATCGGCAGGAAGTTCGCGTCCCCCAGCCAGCGGGGAACGACGTGCTGGTGGAGGTGAGCGGCGATGCCGGCACCGGCCACCTCGCCCTGGTTCATGCCCAGGTTGAAACCCGCCGGAGACGCGACCTCGCGCGTGACACGCATGGCCGTCGCCGTCAGGTTGCCCAGCTCGATGCGTTCCTCGTCGGTGAGCTCCGTGTAGTCGGAGACGTGACGATACGGGCACACGAGCAGGTGCCCGGAATTGTAGGGGAACAGGTTCATGAGCACGAAGCACGTATCGCCGCGGTAGACGATCAGTCCCGTCTGGTCGTCCTTTCCGGGCGCCGTGCAGAACGGGCACCCAACATCCGAGGCGTCGGCAGGCTTGCCTTCACCGCGGATGTAGGCCATCCGATAGGGGGTCCAGAAACGACCGAAGCCGTCCGGGACGCCCGCAAGCTCGCGGGCGTCCTCAGTCGGCAACGGGCCGTTCGAGGTACCGATCACATCGGAACCGGCATCGCGGCTCATAAGACTCACGCCTCGTCGAGGCCGTCGATCTGGTCGGCGTTGTTGCGCTGCGCGATGTGGGAGGCGATCAGCTCGACCGCGCGATCAACGGCGATGCCGTTGTGCTGCGAGCCGTCACGCAGACGGAAGGAGACCGCGCCCGCCTCGACGTCCTCGCCGCCGGCGATGAGCGTGAAGGGGATCTTGTCCTTCGAAGCGTTGCGAATCTTCTTGCCGAAGCGATCGTCCGACAGGTCGGTCTCGACACGCACGCCGCGCTCGCGCAGCTTCGCAGCAACATCCTTGACGTAGCCATCGAAGGCCTCAGCGACGGGAATGAGGCGGACCTGGACGGGCGAGAGCCACGCCGGGAACGCGCCCGCGTAGTGCTCGGTGAGAACGCCGATGAAGCGCTCGACGGAACCCAGCTTCGCGGAATGGATCATGACGGGGCGCTGACGGGAGCCGTCGGCGGCCGTGTACTCCAGGTCGAAGCGTTCGGGCTGGTTGAAGTCGTACTGGATCGTCGACATCTGCCAGGTGCGGCCGATCGCGTCCTTGACCTGCACGGAGACCT
>ERZ773007.1677-NODE-1677-length-10273-cov-3.313369_pt1 | contig 10273 bp, 10 predicted proteins | sample MGYA00580665_ERZ773007 | MGnify/ENA primary metagenome ERZ773007 (study PRJEB29015, sample SAMEA2738122) | human oral metagenome | biome: human oral; feature: human-associated habitat; material: saliva | place: China | collected 2167 ... | reverse complement strand
CATACGCAGACAGGACCGCTTGATGGATGAGGAACGAGCAATAGCATTGCTACGTGAAGGAGAATATGGTGTTTTAAGTATGGTATCAGAGGATATGGGATATGGAATTCCCGTAAACTTTGTTTGGGACGGCGATCACAGTATCTATATTCATTGTGCACCTGAAGGACGAAAGTTAGTAGCCATCGAGGAAAACCCAAAGGTTTCGTTGTGTATCATTGGAAAGGTGAATTTATTACCACGTAATTTCACCACAGAGTATGAAAGTGCTATCTTCTTTGGTGAAGCTCATATCCACCTCTCTGAAGAAGAGAAGATGCATGCACTGCATCTATTAATAGACAAGTTATCACCTGATTTCAAAGAGCTTGGCGATAAATATGCTCACATGAGTTTCCATCGTGTTGAGATAATCCGTGTTGATTTCTCTGAATTCAGTGGTAAACGAAAGAAGGTGCATTCATCAGCTACAGCAACTGGAGATTAAATGATTGCTCGTAGAAGGATAATCACCACACATTAAATATATCAAAATAACAAAGGTCGATAGTTCTTTGGACCTGAGTAATAGATTTTAGCGAATGGATATAGCTATCATTGGCGGAGGAGCAGCAGGATTTATGGCAGCCATCATGGCTCGCAGAACAAACCCTTCAAGTAAGGTGACTATCTTTGAACGTGCACAGAAGGTGTTGGCTAAGGTTGAAATAACCGGAGGTGGACGTTGTAATGTCACCAATAGCTTCGCAGCCATTACAGACATGAAACAGGCTTATCCACGTGGCTATATGCTCATGAAACGATTGATGAAGACCTTTAGTCATGAGGATACATTTAAGTGGTTTGAGAAACATGGCGTACCATTGGTGACACAAGAAGACGAATGTGTCTTTCCGAAGGCACAAGACTCCCATGCCATTATTGATTGTTTAGTGCGCCAGGCTAATGAATTGGGTGTTACTATATGCTGTCGACATCGATTGGTGGATATTCATAAGATGGAAGATGGAAGATTAAAACTTGAGTTTGATAATAGTACACAGCGCATATTCCATCGTACTATCATTACAACAGGTGGGTCACCTAATAGACGTGGCTTACACTATCTTGAGCGCCTTGGACATAAGATAGAGGCACCTATACCATCGCTATTTACATTTAATATAAAGGACCGAGCCTTCTGTGATCTTATGGGAACAGTGGTTGACCCAGTCGTTGTGGCTATCCCTGGCACAAAACTACGTGCACAGGGTGCGTTGTTGGTGACACATTGGGGAGTAAGTGGACCCGCTATATTAAAGCTGTCGTCTTACGCAGCTCGTACACTTGCAGAGAATGATTATAAAGCTCCACTTGCGATCAGCTGGACTGACGAACTAACACGGCAAGAAGTGGAAAGCTGTCTTCTAAAATTTCAAGCTGCTAATCCGCGTAAGCAGGTTGCCAACTTACATCCATTTGGTCTGCCAAGTCGGCTCTGGCTCTATATACTAAGTAAACTTGGCATAGATGCTGTGAAGCCATGGGCTGAGATTGGACGTAAAACACTAAACAGAATGATTGAGACATTGGTCAATGATCAATACACCATTGCTGGTAAAGGTGCCTTTCGTGAAGAGTTTGTGACGTGTGGTGGTGTGAGTCTTAGCTCTATTAATTCTAAAACACTTGAAAGTAAAGTCTGCCCAAACCTTTTCTTTGCTGGTGAGGTGTTAGACATTGATGCTATTACGGGTGGATTTAATCTTCAGGCAGCCTGGACAACAGGTTTTATAGCTGGTAAGAGTGCTTCTTCATGTGAACTATAACAATATCATCTCCACAACAACCTCCTACTGGTACAAATGAGGCAGCTGATAATATGCGAAATATAACGATTGGTTCTCTACAACTACCCTACTCTAATAGTTTCTTCTAATAATCACCTACATACCCATACCTCCAACAAACCGTCTTCATATCCATAATCAAACACCACACTTTATTATACCAACATTATTCACAAGAACGTATTATGCCCAAATAAATAGCCAAGCCATATCGTATCAACATCACTCCACGGGGACATATAATATTCTAACAAATCGCCTATTCATATCATGCTATCACTATTCATAGAGCCCCATTATATCCATATAAATGCGCAAACGTAGTATGTCAACCCCTGCTCAAGAAACGCATTGTATCTGTATAAAATGCTAAAGCGTACTATATCAACATTATTCATGGAATGACATTGTATTCCCATAACACAATATAAATAGACAGGTTTTACTCCCAATTAGACTTTAGAATGCCTCCCTTTGTTAAAAAGTGTTTTATTCAAAAATTTATTTACCAAACATTTTGTAGTTCAAAAAAATATCCATAACTTTGCACTCGCTTTCAACAAGGAAGCAGGTTGACTACAAAGTAACCTTCTGGAGAGATGGTAGAGTGGTCGATTACAACGGTCTTGAAAACCGTCGTACCGAGAGGTACCGAGGGTTCGAATCCCTCTCTCTCCGCATTATTTCATCGATTAAGTCCCTAAGTAACAATGACTTAGGGACTTTTTCTTTATCCCCAATTTTCCTTTGACCCATTTTTTGACCCACTTTTTGACCCACTTTTTGACCCACTTTTTACTCCGAAGATTCTGAAAAAGCAATGAAACAACTTTTTCTTGTAAATTATTTTCATAACATCTAAGTACTTGAATATGAATGATTAATTAAAAAATCAAAATGATGTGATTCGAACCTTTTATATCAAATCATATCAATTCTTTCAGAAAAAGTGACTCAACCCCTAATTTTGAGTTATAGGTAAGAGTTGTTTTTGCATTTTATGGACCAGCAAGACAAGATAGCTATAACATAAACACATTGTCCCCTACTTGCCGTATTTTTCCTCTTATCGTGTGACACGCCCTAATAGAAGTATCGTTTCACTTCATGCATTCACTGGTCTTGTTTCTATTTTCCTTTGCAAAGTTAGCAAGGTTGATAGAACACAAAGTACCTCTTCATTATTTCACAAGATTCTAATAGCAGCCTTCCGCAAATCGCAGATTTGGGTTTTCCATTAGAATCTTGTGAAATTACTTTGTTTATCTACCTAATAACCTTGCAACTTATCTGCACGTAAAATTTGAAACCCGACAGTGATGCTGCAAAGCAGTTGAACGAAAGGGAAATGTATCATTTAAGAACAATTGGATATGACAAACAATTATGCAATTTTGGTAAGTTTAGGATTTAGTAAGGAAGACTATAAGTTTGAGAACTTTAAATCTAACTTTGGTTACGATTGGACGAAAGAAGATTTAGAAGAGGCTTTAGAGTGTGCTGCTCTTAATTCTCATAATGTAAGAAATTGCCTAATGGAAATCCTTTGGCTGAAAGTAGTTTACGAATATGTTGATAGCAAAGGATGTGATAGAGAGCAATTTGATAGCTATATTAACGGCTCACTTGATACACACTTTTATTTCAATAGAACAGAGGTTAACTCTGAAGAAGATATTAAAAAACTTATTGATAATGAGTAATCAACTATAATACTTTAATTATGGAAAATCTTTTTGAAACATTGGTAGATAGACTTCGCAAAGGAATTGTTTCTTTTGTCTATAGAAAGAAAGATGGAACAGAGCGTCATGCTTGCGGAACATTGTATGGTATAGGACACACAATAAAAGGCATAAAAAAGCACCAACAATGCAAATATACACTTGCTTACTATGATGTTGATTGTAAGGGTTGGAGGTCGTTTGTCATAGATAATCTTGTCGAGGTAGGTGAACTCCGTAAAGGAACAATAGAAGAGCATCATGAAATTTGTCTTGCACTTGCTATCAAGCTAAAAGAGAAGATGAAGAAAGAGGGTGTTACCGCTTTTGCATATCGTAAGGCAGATGGCTCTATAAGACACGCACACGGAATCCTTTCGGATAAAATAGATATTACAGGGCAATACTTTGTTTATTTCGATACTGACAAGCAAGAGGAACGTAAATTCCGCATAGATGCTTTTATTGGTATAGGCGAACTGATAGAGATAGACAATACTATTTCTTTTGAAAATGAAACCCAAACAAGAAGTAAGGTGTACAATGAGTTTAGCCGTTTAGACATAAAAACAATCCTTGCTAATAAGGGTATTGATATTAAAGATACAGAAAACTTTATGGTCATAGACCTATTGCCTGAACTGAACAAAGAACAATTAAAGGACTTAATAATAAAAGCAACTGAACGACTTGCTAATCTCTGACAACACAATGGTAAGGCAGAAAAACCTTACCATTGAAATACATAAAACATCAATAAGTCATTAAAATAAACGCAATGGAGACAAAAATTAAAAAAGCAATCCTTGACATTGTAAAAGGAAGAATAGACAGAGCTAACTACGGAATGTGTTCAAAGTATTTTGTCTGTACTTCTTCTTTGGATATTTGTGAGAGTAATAACATACACATAACTAAAAAGCTAGAGTATAAAGATACTATTACAATGAATGGAGTTGTTATCGGTGAAATAAGATATAGATATGCAGAGCACAAACGTAATGGAATGTACAAAATGCTTGCACCGATTATTTCATATATAGATTGAATCAAATATCTTTAATGTTTACGTTGATAAACTATCCAAGAATTCTTAAAATATAGAACTATGATAAGATATCCAAGAGTATTAATTATAAAGCGCATCAAGTATATCCCTACTTACCAAGAACTTTATCAAGTAGATACTATGCGCCCAAACAGACCAAGGCGAAGTAAATTCGGATTGAGTAAGTCACAAGCAAACTCATTTGCAAGACAAGAGTTGGCTGTTCTAAAAAGCGAAGGCTACGAAAAAGCTGTTTACAACTCTATGTTGATTGATTTTAAGACTTTTCATCTATGAAACGAAATATCCGTGGTTTGTTGCCACGGATATTTTTCGAGCTGTGCTGCTTTTTTTAATCGCAGCACATAAAACTGATACCCTTTTCACTAATACTGAAGCCCTGTAATTTAATACTTGCTTATAACAAGGCTCATAGTTCCCTACTAATAAATAAAACTTTAGAAGATTGTTCTAACCCTTTTTAAGTTATCTATGCCTATTGCTCCGCCAGTTTCCTTCCAGGCATTCGGCAGCACTTCTCAATCAAACTCCGCAGAAAGTCAACTATGCAGACTTTCACTTCATTTATATGGCAGTGTCTTACCTCGTGCCTTATAGAAAATAGGCTACGCAGGAAACCCTTAAAACAGTCTATGCTGTTTTAATCCCTTTCAAAGCACAGTATCTTCTCCTACGGATCATCAACAGAGCTTTTCAATGGACTTTGGGAGAGCGGTTGTAACAGAGTCTAAATAATAAGCTTATAGCAGGTCGCTATTCTTTAAACAAATTTGATAGCCTAGGCTGTCTTGTCTAACCTGTTTTATTCATTCTCCGACACAGAAAACCTTTTCATTTCGACACATCGAAAATATACAGAAAAGACGTAAAAACATAGTATAAAATCATATAATACACCTAAAAAAACACTTATAAAAGACAAGATTATAATCGGAAGTAAAGTAAACAAATACAAAATGATGCAAGAAAAGGTGCTTAATTGGACTTCTAGAAGGCATTAATAAGAGTTCAAAAGGGCATCTATTTTCAAGCCAATCAGGCCTCTTTCATAAGCTAAGGGCACACATTTTGCAGATTCTAATTGAATGTGCGGGACAAGAACAAAAAAGGTAGAAACTATGGACTGGTAATGACTTCAAATCCTTTGCGTGCAGAACAGCAGATGCCTACTCTTTTTAAGTGCTGCATCTACACATTCCATTCAGTACTAATACTTAATGGCTCTGGCTTGTCGCTCCTTGTCCCAAAGAAGTCATAAAGTGGCATGAAGCCATTACGCATATTTATGACGTAATAGCTGAATAAGTTTTAAGGAAATACTAAAGGAGATCCCATGTTAAATAGAATTGCAGATTATTGTTTTTCTTATCTTTTCTTTACTTTCCCCTTATTTATTATTATCTTTGCCAAGGATATAAAGTAGAATATGTAATAGAATAATAAAAACAGGATTATGAACGAACGATTAGTAGTCAAATCATTCGGACCTATAAGAAGTATCGATATCAACTTCCGCAAAGTAAATCTTTTTATTGGTGACCAAGGTACAGGAAAGAGTTGCATTGTTAAGTTGTACTCTACTTTTAGATGGCTCGAAAAGACATTATTGACAGAGACGTATTCTTCGGACTATTTTACGAAGTTTGTAGATGCACGCTTTAAAAAACAATTATGTGGGTATCATCGTATTGATGATTTTTTCCGTGACGATACCTACATATTATATGAAAGTGCTCTGTATAAATTTGTTTATGCAGGAAATACGTTTAATATAGAAAAAAAGAATGGAACTATCACAGGATTACCAAAAATAATGTATGTTCCTGCTGAAAGAATAATATTAAGTTCAGCAGAAAAGAAGTTGAAGACATTTGATGGGCTTCCTGCTTCCAACCTTACTTTTAATCAGACCTTTTGGGAATCGAAGGAACGATTTAAAGATGGTTATTCTCTTCCATTTGGTAATTTGAACTACGAGTATGATTCTTTGAATGACATTAGCTGGATTGAAGGCTGTGATTATCGTGTTCGTCTTATCAACGCATCCAGTGGTATTCAGTCAGCCCTACCAGTCTGTATAGTTTCTGACTATTTAGGGAATATTGTTGCTTCTGGTAATGAACGTCCCATGTCTGTAAAAGAATTACAGAAATTGCAAAAAGAAACTTCTAAGATTATGGAAAATGAGAATTTGTCAGATTCAGTCAAGAACGCTATGTTAAAACATCTCTCTAGTCGTAGTCGTTACAATTGTTTTGTAAATATCGTAGAGGAACCTGAGTTAAGTCTTTTCCCAGAATCACAAAACTCAATGATAAGACTATTGTGCAAAGTTAACAATGGAACTACGGATAATATGCTTTTGTTAACTTCGCATAGTCCATATACACTAGCTATACTTAATAACCTTGTACTTGCTTATAAAGCATATGAAAAAGGAGATGACAATATAAAAAGAATGGTTGCTGAGATTGTTCCCCCAGAATATCACATTGACCCTGAGTCTCTCACAGCTTTTAGTCTCACAGAAGCTGAAATGGAGAATTATCAATCTGTTCTCTCAGAATCATCTGGTATAATCAGCAAGAATGATCTTGATTCAGTATCAGAGCTAATTATGCGTGAGTTTAATATATTATATCGTATTTATGGCAAGACTATCAAATAATACCAATATTCCTACTGCCGTTAGCAACCTTAGACTATGTTCTGCATTACGTAATTGTGGGCGTATTGGTGTTCAACGTGCAATGGTTATAAGTATAGACGAGAAATTATATGTTTACGACGATGCCACCTTAGGATATTCTGATTGGACCAATATAGTTCCACCCAATATTTCGGAGACTTTTTGTGCTGATAATCCTAACAAAACAGAGATTGTATTATTACCATTAGACAATAGGATTATAACAGGTCCAAAAGTAAAACAGGGTGGTGTGTGTGATTGTGCATTGCTCACGGTGAACGAATTAAGCCTGATTGAGTTCAAAACAAATGCAAAGACAGAGTCTGATAAGACTCTTGAACAACGTTGCCGCGAAGCTTTATCCCAAATACTTAATACAATAAATGGAATCATTAAACCTAAATGTAATCAGCAGCGTATAGACATTGAAAGAAAAGTTGATATAGACGCTTATATAGTATTTGACAATGAACTGAATGTAACAGGCATTAAAGCCACATTTCAAGCAATTGCTATGGACGTTTTAGAGGAAAATAAATTGTTATTATATGTTGATAATAAGAAGACTTTTTTGTAGGTCTTATTTGATTAAATCCTTAAGTCCACAGCATTATTACTTGTGAGAAAATTTTGAGGATACCATCTGAACTATGACCTATATCCTGTAGCTCGTCCTCAAGCGTAAGCCTATCAAATTTGGGATAATCATACCGTGTAAGTATATAAGCCTTTATTCTATCTTTAATCAATGCATTTAGCGAGAGAACCTATTTTTCCCCTTTAGTCTTATAAAAGCCCTGCATTCGATGTTGTCGTGTTCACTCCTTACACTCACCGTCTGGTTGTACTTTTCCTTTGCAAAGTTAGTAAGGTCGTCAGAACTCAAAGGACCGCTTAGCTATTTCGTTATATTCTAATGACAGCCTTCCACAAATCAGAGATTTGGGTTTTCCATAAGAATATAATGAAATTCCTTTGTTTATCTGCCTGATGACCTTACTACCCACTTGCACGTAAAATTTGAAACCCGACAATGATGCTGCAAAAGCAGCTGAACGAAAGGGAAATGTATCACAAATTAAATTCTTAAAAATATGGCAAACTGGGCAAGTACAAGCTATCGAATTGAAGGTAGTAAGAGTGATTTAAAGAAAGTTTATAATGTAATTGACAACTTTGTTACAGGCAAGGCAAAGCCTGTCCTTGAAGATGCTTCTACAGATTGGGAAGGCAATATTGTTAAGGCTTTGGGCGCATCAGACGAGCAGTTGAAAGAGTGCTATCTTCGTGGATTTATCGAAGAGTATGAGTTAGATGGTGATGTTATTCGCATCAATGCAGAAGAAGCTTGGGGAGCAACAGATTTCAGACACATCTTAGGAAAACTTATTCCAGAACTTACCATTTACTATATCGTTGAGGAAGCTGGGTGTGACGTGTTCGCAACAAATGACATTGATGGTAAATACTTTCCAGAGCGATACTTAGTTGATGCTTATGTGAAGGATGCAGACTTCTATGAATACTTTGAAACAAAAGGACAAATGAAGGATTTTGTCTCTTCTCTGATTGGTAAAGAAGACTTCACTGACGAAGATATTGAGGCATGGAATGAAGAACATGAAGATGATGACTCTTACATATATGTTCATGAATTCCAATATGTTGAGTAATATTAGGCAACGGAGAGGCTAACCACCTCTCCACAAACCAATAAGATATGTCAAGAGAGAATATTATTAAGTCTATTAATGAAACCTTAAAGAAATTACCTCACAAGGCTTATATATGGGAAAAAGATTTTCCGCAAATAACAACTATTGATGAATTAACAGCGAAACGAATTTCTATCGAAATTCATGCTTTAAGATATCCATTAACACAGAATGAAGGTATTTTCTTTACAGTGTTCTTTGCATTCACTCCTTGGATAAATGAAAAAGGATGGAATAATGTATCAACCGAAGTGTTAAACAAACTTCTGTCGTATATGCAAAGAAATAAGTGAATACATCTTCGACAATTAAAAGGTAACAGAGAGATTAATCATCTCTCCAAAAACAAATAAGTTATATGAATATCCGTATTGCAATTCAAGTGATAACAGTAATATCATCAGAAGCTCTTATTTCTTATCAGCAAGTATATGTAAATAATGATTATGCAGTAGAAGCTGACTTTGAAAGACAAACAAACATACATAAGGACCAATTATTTCAAGGTTGGACTGTAAGCCGCAAGTCTTTCTAACATATTAAAAAAGGGGAGGTTAACCACCTCTCTACAAAGATAAATAAAATGATACATCAAGATTTTATAAGAAATACCAAGCCATACGTTCAGAACAAGTTAACGCATTGAACGAGGCAATTCGTAACACTGATGATAAGGAAGTGCATTGGCAATCTGACTTCCCTTATGTAACAGCACAGCTTTCTAGCTGTGACGGTCATTTGGATTCAAAAGTTATGGCGGTAAAGTATCCAGTTTCAGAGCATAGTGGTATTCTTATTATGTCAGACGAAGACTACCTCTACCAACATAACTGCACATACATAGAAAATTGTCAGATGGTATGAAATAGCATTTGTTACTTCTTTAAGACTTCAAATTAAGCATATTTTCTAATTCGTAATACTACCTTTTTAGTAATCTAAGTCTTTATACTTTGGTGTCTTGCTTATATTGACTATAAAGTTTTCGTAAAAGACCTATTGTTGTAATTATAATGATAAAAGTAAGAAGACCAACTAGATACAAAGATACTTCCTGATTTGTTTCAAAAAAACGGAATGATATCCAACTAAAAACACAGTTAAAGAGCGAGATACATAAAATTACAAAAGCCCAAGTGTTTATTCGTGTAAGCCTTTTCACAACCTCTACTGCGATAAGCTGCTTCCTCTTCAATAAAGGGTCCAATTCATCTTCTTTTTGTAGCTTTGCATACAACTCCAGCTCA
>ERZ773007.1675-NODE-1675-length-10273-cov-8.721766_pt1 | contig 10273 bp, 9 predicted proteins | sample MGYA00580665_ERZ773007 | MGnify/ENA primary metagenome ERZ773007 (study PRJEB29015, sample SAMEA2738122) | human oral metagenome | biome: human oral; feature: human-associated habitat; material: saliva | place: China | collected 2167 ... | reverse complement strand
TCTCAGACCCACGCTTCAACATCGATGTCTTGAAAGTGGAAGTTCCAGTCAACGTCAAATACGTTGAAGGATTTGGCGATGGTGAAATCGTGCATACACGCGAAGAAGCAGCAGCTTTCTTCAAAGCACAAGATGAAGCAACTAACTTGCCATATATCTACTTGAGTGCGGGTGTATCAGCCAAACTCTTCCAAGAAACACTCGTCTTTGCCCACGAATCAGGCGCAAACTTCAATGGAGTTCTTTGTGGCCGTGCAACCTGGGCAGGATCAGTTGAAGCCTACATCAAAGACGGTGAAGAAGCAGCTCGTAAATGGCTTCGTACAACTGGTTTTGAAAACATTGATGAGCTCAACAAGGTTCTTCAACAGACTGCGACTTCTTGGAAGGAACGCCTCTAATCTTGATTTTAGAATTCAAAAAACGTAGTAAGTTTTAGGACTTACTACGTTTTTCTTCTATATAAGCTAGTTTTTCAGCTCGTTTCTTTTTTTTGAAGAGGGCTTCAGCCGACATGGCTGCAGATTTGTCGGGGTATTCTTCTTGATAGATAAGCGTGACAGGTAATCGGGCACGGGTGTACTTGGCTCCTTTTCCAGCCTGATGTGTTTTGAGACGAGCTTCTACATCAGTGGTATAGCCTGTATAGAGGGTGCCGTCTCCGCATTCAAGGACGTACATATAGGCTTTATTTTCCATAGTAAATCTCTTGAATTTCTGGTGTATAGCTGCCGTCTTGCTCGTGGATAAAGAGAGGCGGGAGGATTTTCAGGCCGTCTGGTGAACCATCTTTAATAGCTTCAATTAAGAGCATATTGGCTTCTCTCCCCTGCTTGGGATAGACAAACTGGATGCGCTTGGGCGCTAGATTATGGTTTTTCATGGTTTCTAAAATATCTAAAAAGCGATCTGGCCGATGAACCATTGCTAAGCGGCCATTGGACTTGAGAACTCGCTGGGCAATCGTGCAAATTTCTTCTAAGTTGGTAGCAACTTCGTGACGCGCTAGCAGATAATGCTCACTGCCGTTAAGATTGGAATGTTCATCAACCTTGAAATATGGGGGATTGCAGAGAATGATATCAACCTTGCTGCCAGAGATGTGGTTGCCTAGATTTTTTAAGTCGTCATGGATAACTTGCATCTGTTGAGCAAGGTCATTTAGTTCAATGGAACGCTGGGCCATATCTGCCAAACGCTCCTGAATTTCCACTGCTAAAATCTGGGCCTGAGTCCGTGTGCTAGCAAAGAGACCAACAGCCCCGTTTCCAGCGCAGAGATCGACGATTAGCCCTCGGTTGGGTAATTTTGGAAAGCGAGAAAGCAGGACACTATCGACTGAATAGCTAAAAACCTCGCTATTTTGAATGATTTTTATATCAGTGGAAAAGAGTTGATTAACTCTTTCTCCGTCTTTTAATTTTGCTTCTGTCATACCAACATTATAGCATGATTAAGTGCTATTCCAAAGAAGAAAGAGAAATTTTATAGGAAAAAACACCTGACAGATATAGTCAGGTGCGAATTTTAGTTGAATTCATATTTTTGCTTGATGGTACAAGCGATGAAAATTCCGATAAAGAAAACCATGAGAATCAGATAGACTGGCAAGGTTGCGGCTGTCAATGTTGCAATTTCCAACAGGTGCTGCAGAACAAAGGCTGATAGATAGAAGCCTGCGACTGAAAAAATGATCAGAAGAGCGCGCCAAAGGTTGAGTGGCAGACAGGCCCTAATGACTGACAGGAAGCTGATGCTACCTAGCAAGTAGTAGGTCAGTGTTGCCATTTCAATGTCGCTCCAGCTATGGCTGCTGCCCCAGATACGGACAAATAGCACGCTAAAGATAATCATGAGGGAACTTGGCAGTGCTAACTGCAGAGAGCGTTTGAGGAAGTGCTTTTCAACTGGTTTGATATTGCGCTCAAAGGTGAGGACAAAGGGTGGGAAGCCTTCGACAAACTGGTCAATCAGGGTGATTTGAATCGGAATGAATGGGAAAATCAAGAGGTATTCAGATTTTCCGAGCAGGATACTGGCGATACAGATGATAGCCAGGAGGAAGGAATAAATGGTCTTGATGAAGAAAATCGGAGCAATCCGGCCGATATTGTTAACGACCCGGCGACCTTCAAAAAGAATCTCAGGTACATCGTTAAAGTCGGAGTTAAGAAGGACCAAGTTGGCAATTTGCCGAGTTGCGGGGTCTCCCTCGGCCATGACGATGGAGCAGTCCGCTTCGCGCAAGGCCAAGATATCATTAACACCATCTCCAGTCATAGCTGTTGTCCGGCCGGCGGCCTTAAGAGTCTGGATGAGTAGCTTTTTCTGATGGGGAGAAACACGACCGAAGATGGCTGTTTCTTCTGCTTGCTCAACCAGTTCTTGGTCGCTGATTTTAGAGCAGTCGATGTAGCTGTCGTAGTTGGCAAATCCAGCCTGGCTCGCAATATGGGAAACGGTCACAGGATTGTCACCAGAGATGATTTTCAGATCAACATCCTGAGAGCGCAGGTAGTCCAGCGTCTCAGCCGCTCCCTCACGAATAGGATCAGTGATTTCCAGAACAGCCAGAGCGGTCATATCTTTAGGCAGTTGGATGCTGTGTTTGTCTAGCACTTGGTCGCTGTGAGCCAGCACCAAAACCCGCGATCCGCGTTTTTGGGCCTCTCCAACCGCTGCAGGATTACTGTCCAGCAGCATTTCTGGTGCTCCCAGAAAGATAGTTCCGACACTTGATAAATGCATAGCGCCCCATTTGCGGTCGCTAGAAAATGGGATAACATTGTCGCTAGTGTAGTTGTGCTCTAAATGGCCGTAGCCCTTGCGGATAGCCTGGGCTGTTGGGTTATTATCCTCGCTTGTTTGGATGTAGGCTGCTAAGATTTGACCGACTGTCTCATCAGAAAACTTATCTGACAGGCTATGCAAGGCTTCAACAGTCATCTTACCTTGGGTAATTGTCCCAGTCTTATCTAGACAGAGAGTATCCACCCGGGCCAGAGTTTCAACAGAATACATTTCCTGAACAAGAACCTTGCGCATACCTAGCTTGATGACAGCTGTCAGGAGTGACGTGACTGTCAGCAGGGCAATTCCCTTAGGCAGCATACCCAAAAGAGCTGTCGAGCTGGTAATGACAGAGTTTTTGACAGGCAATCCCTTTATCATCAGGGCTTCAAAGAAGAGAGCCATTCCGAAAGGAATGATAATTTTTCCGGTAAAGCGGGAAATTTTCCCAAGATTGTAAAGAATGCGCGAGTTGATAGGCTTGAGTGTTTTAGCCTCAGTCATGAGCTTGTTGGCATAGTTGTCTGCGCCGACATGATGCACCTCAGCATAGATCTGCCCACTAGCCAGAAAGCTACCAGACAGCAGCTCAGCGCCTTCTTCCTTGAGAACCAAGTCACTCTCCCCTGTCAGCATGGCTTCATTGGCTTCAGCAACACCCTCTACCACACGGGCATCACTGGGAATCTGCTCGCCGGCTGACAGCTTGATCAGATCGCCCAGTACAATTTCTTCCGGCTGAATCTTGACTTCCTGACCGTCGCGGATGACTGTGACCAGCTCTCGGCTGACCAGATTGAGCTTGTCAATCATGTGTTTAGCACGCAGCTCTGTAATAATACCAGTGACGGCGTTAAAGCTGATGACAGCGAAGAAGACCAGATTGCTCCAAGCTTGGACAGAGACCAAGGCTACAGCGATCACAAAGTTAAGGGCATTAAAAAGGGTGAAAACATTCCGCTTAACGATTTGCCAGTTACTAGTACTGGTGTCACTTGTAAAATCGTTGGTCAAGCCCTGCGAAATCTTTTCAGCTACTTGGGTTCGGTTTAAACCAATTAATTCTTTCTTATTCATGAAAATAATGATACCATTTTTTTATAGAAATAGCTATCAGAATCAGCTGTTACAGCCAAAGTTTGGAAAAATATTGCAGACTATAAGGGTATAAGGTATAATGGGAAAGGATGTAATAAATTTCAAGTACAATCACAGTTTGAAATAAGGAGAATTTATGTTTTATACCTATTTGCGAGGATTGGTAATTTTTATCCTCTGGGCTTTGAATGGCAATGCCCATTACCATAATAAAGAGAAGATTCCTTCAAAAGATGAAAATTATATCTTGGTTGCCCCTCACCGAACATGGTGGGATCCAGTTTACATGGCTTTTGCGACCAAGCCCAAGCAGTTCATTTTCATGGCTAAGAAACAGCTTTTTGAAAATCGCGTGTTCGGCTGGTGGATTCGTATGTGTGGTGCCTTTCCTATCGACCGGGAAAATCCTGGCCCGTCAGCTATCAAGTACCCTGTCAATATGCTGAAAAAGAGCAATCGCTCTCTGATTATGTTCCCGAGCGGCAGCCGTCATTCTACGGATGTCAAGGGAGGAGTGGCAGTGATTGCTAAGATGGCTAAGGTTCGGATCATGCCGGTTGTCTATGCTGGTCCCATGAGCCTCAAAGGCTTGGCAGCTGGGGAGCGCGTGGACATGAACTTCGGCAATCCAATTGATATTTCTGATATCAAAAAGATGAATGATGAGGGAGTTGAGGAAGTGGCTCGTCGGATTCAGGCAGAGTTTGACCGCTTGGATGCAGAAGTAGCGCCTTACCAGACAGGTAAAAAACCAAATATCTTCTGGCGGATTTTACGAGCAATTGCCTTTATTCCAGCAGCTTTGATTGGTATTCTGACCTTCATTTTTAGTTTCCTTGCAAGCTTTGTCTGGGATCCAGATAAGCATAGAAAATAAGATACGAATCAGCTTGTTGAGCAATCTTGCTTGGGAGCTGATTTTTGTATGTGAGTGAGTTATAATGTAGGTATGTTTTATAAGGAGGATGCTATGTCTCTTGCTTTTTTATCTTTTGTAACCTTATCACTTTTTATGCTGCACGAGTTTGATGAGATTATCCTGATTCGGCCTTGGATTTCTCAGAATCAAGACCATCAAGGCTATCAAAAGGAGATGTTCATTGCTGGGAGAGGGAGCTATCTTTCTGCTGAAAGCATTGCTCTGATGATTGCAGAGGAATTTCTACTGGCTTTTATCCTTTTGTTGCTTGCCATTCTATTTCGCATTCCCGAGCTGGCTTTGGCTATTGGCTTCTGTCATACTCTTCATCTGCTGGGCCATATCATGCAAGTGTTTCGCTTTCGTCGCTGGGTACCGGGCGGCTTCACAGCTTTGACGACTTTTCCTATACTCATCTTAGTCTTTGTCCTTTATCTGAGTCAGCAGTCGATTTCTTGGTCGCTGCTTCTGATTCTAAGCGTGCTTGTGATGGCTTTTCTTTTGGCAAATCTGTCTTTTTTACATAGCAGAGTTCAAAAGATAGAAGCTTGGATATACAGGATAAGCAAAGCAGACTGATATTGCAGCTCCTATTTTCATCAATGCCCCTTCTATCTATACGACTACTTGTAAAATAAAGATTTTAAAATATGACAAGCTGAAAATTCTCTCGCTTTGTCATATTTTTTTGAATTTTTTACGAATATAAAGATAAAGGAGAAAAATTATGTTTGAAGAAATAGTTGAAAAATTAAAGGAATACAAGATATTTATTGGACTTTCTTTGCTAGGAATCGTCTTGGCTGGCTTTTTCTTGCTGAAGGGCAATGCTCAGCCACAGAATCAGGTCAGCGCACTGGCTCAGGAAGTGGTTACATCAGCTTCATCTGAAACCAATGCAGAAAAAAGAAGTGCGAATCAAGAAAAAATCGATTCAGAAAAAGATATGGATTCAGAAGAATCTGAGAAAGAAGTAACAGTTGATGTCAAAGGAGCTGTCAAAAATCCAGGAGTTTATCAGTTGCAGGCAGGAGCGCGTGTGCACGATGCTCTACAAAAAGCAGGTGGCCTATTGCCAGATGCCGAGTCAAAATCTATCAACCAAGCACAAAAATTAACAGATGAGGCAGTTGTCTATGTAGCTAAAGTCGGTGAGGAAGGGGCAGATGTGACGCAAGCTAGTCAGACGCCCGCTGGAAATGGAGAAACGGCAAAAGGGAAGTCTGGCTTGGTCAATCTCAATACGGCGACCGAAGCTGAACTTCAGACAGTTTCAGGCATCGGTCAAAAGAAAGCGCAAGATATCATCGCTTATCGGGAAGCCAATGGCAAGTTTAAGTCAGTAGATGAGCTGAAAAATGTTTCAGGAATCGGTGCAAAAACCTTAGAAAAATTAAAAGACTATGTCACAGTGGATAAATAAATTTCCTATCAAACCCATCTATTTTTGTCTTTTGCTGGTGCTGGCCTACTTTGCGATTTATACTAGTAGTCTGCCAGCTTATCTAGGTTTGGCAGTCCTCCTTGTTCGGCTCTTTTGGCTTTATCCGATGAAGAATAGTCTACTTGTTTTGGTGTTCTTGAGTCTCTTTACAGGATTTTTCCTATTTAGGAGAGAAATGGCTAATCAAGCCTTTCAAGATGAACCGGAAACCATTTCTACCATTGTGATCAAGCCAGATACAATGAAAGTCAATGGCGACTCGCTTTCTTTTCGTGGCTATTCCAATGGTCAAACTTACCAGGCCTTTTATAAAATCCAGTCAGAAAAGGAAAAGCAAGCTTTTCAAAAACTGAGCGATCAACTGCTTTTGAAGATTGATGGAGAACTTAGTTTAGCAGAAGATCAACGCAATTTTTCAGGCTTTGACTATCGGTCTTATCTAAAAACGCAAGGGATTTATAGAATTTTAAAAATCAATCAAATCAAGTCCAGTCAGCAATTTAGTAGTCTTAATCCTTGGGACTGGCTGTCGGTTTGGCGGAGAAAAGCCTTGGTTTATATCAAAGAAAACTTTCCTAGCCCCATGAGCCACTATATGACTGGACTTTTGTTTGGTGATTTGGACACAGATTTTGCTGAGATGAATGAACTTTATTCCAGTCTGGGGATTATCCACCTCTTTGCCCTATCTGGGATGCAGGTCGGCTATTTCATGGATGGTTTTCGCAGGATTCTCCTCAAATCTGGTTTGAAAAGAGAAACTGTTGATTGGATACAGCTCCCTTTTTCCTTTATCTATGCAGGTTTGACGGGCTTTTCAGTATCGGTTGTGAGGAGTTTAGTACAAAAGCTGCTCTCGCAGTTTGGTGTGACTAAGCTGGACAACTTTGCTTTGACAATCATGCTCTTAGCCATGTTCATGCCAAATTTTCTCTTGACGACGGGTGGCGTTCTTTCCTGTTCCTATGCTTTTGTCATTTCGGTCATGGATTTTGAGTATTTACCTCCTGTGCGAAAGGTGCTGGCAGAAAGTCTGACCATTTCACTGGGAATTTTGCCGATTCTGATTTTCTATTTTTCTGAATTTCAGCCTTGGTCTATTTTGCTGACTTTTCTATTCTCAGTCGTTTTTGATCTTTTTATGCTTCCAGCCCTGACCTTTATTTTTGCCCTAGCACCTCTTTTGAAAATCACTCAGGTCAATGTTTTATTTGAACTGTTGGAAGGGCTAATTCGTTGGACAGCCTCTATTTCTTCTCGACCAGTGGTTTTTGGTCAGCCATCTATCTGGATGATGCTAGGCCTGCTTATCACTCTTGGCTTGCTCTATGATTTTCGCAGACAGAAGAAAGTTGTGACCTTACTTAGCTTGGCTCTTGCTCTGCTATTTTTCCTTACTAAACATCCTCTACAAAATGAAATTACAGTCATTGATATTGGGCAGGGAGATAGCATTTTCTTACGTGATTGGCGGGGGAAATCTGTTCTGATTGATGTGGGTGGTCGAGTGGAGATTGGCAAAAAAGAAGCATGGCAGAAGAGGACTGCTTCGACAAATGCAGAAAAGACCTTGATTCCCTATCTGAAAAGTCGGGGAATGAGTCGCTTGGATGTACTGGTTTTGACCCACACCGATACGGACCATATGGGCGATATGCTGGAAGTAGCCAAGCATTTTTCTATAAAGGAAATTTATGTATCTAAGGGAAGTTTGACCCAGTCGGATTTTGTTGAGAAACTGGAGCGGATGCAGACGAGAGTCCATGCGGTAGAGGTAGGGGATAAGCTTCCGATTTTTGATGGAGCATTGCAAGTTCTTTATCCTGAGGAGACGGGCGACGGCAGTAATGACGACTCTGTCGTTTTATATGGGCAATTTTTTGGAACCAGTTTTTTGTTTACGGGAGACTTAGAGGAGAAAGGCGAAGCTACCTTGATGCGGCGTTTTCCGCAACTCAAGGTGGATGTCTTAAAAGCAGGACACCACGGTTCTAAAGGATCCTCTAGCCCAGAATTTTTACATCAGCTTCAGCCCAAAATTGCCCTCATCTCTGCCGGTAAGAATAACCGCTACAAGCATCCTCACCGGGAAACTCTGGACAGATTTGGGAACATTCAAACACAGATTTTCCGGACAGATGAACAAGGAGCTATTCGCTTCAGTGGCTGGGATTCATGGGAAATCGAAACGGTAAAGTAACTCCTGTTTCCTTGCTCTGAGAGCAAGCTAGAATTGACTTACCTTGATTTCGAGCTAAAATTATGATACAATGAATTCTGTTAATAAAAATTTAGAGGAGATTTCTATGTTTTCTGCTTATAAAAAATTTTGGACTCGTTATGCAGACTTTAGTGGTCGTTCAAGCCGTTCAGATTTCTGGTGGGTTGTCCTATGTAATTTTTTGATTTCTCTACCATTTTCGTTGATTGCCTTTTTCGGCTTCCTCATTCCACTTTTTAGTGAAATTTATTATGCGGGATTGTACGATTATGAACCTGATTTATCTGGAGCTATGGCTGGCGCTGGTTTAGCTGTGTTCATCATGTTCTTGCTTACCATCTATTGGCTTGCAACGATCGTTCCCTATCTTGCTATCACAGTTCGTCGTCTTCGCGACGCTGGCTTCCACTGGGCATTTATTTTTCTGGGAGTAGGACCAACAATAGCTTCTTTCATTCCAGTTTTGAATATTTTAGCTGCTTTGGTTTCTCTGCCATGTGGTATTGCTCTGATTGTCTTGCTTTGCCAAGCTAGCAAACCAGCTCAGCAAGTTAAAGGGGCTCCTTATGGTCAACAAGGATTCCAAGGTCAGCAATTTGGTCAAGCTCAACAACCAGTTCAAAACCAACAGTTTGCTCAGCCTGGATTCCAAGGACAACAACAGCCGACACCAAACCAACAATTTGGTCAAGTTCAACAGCCAGCTCAAAACCAACAGTTTAGTCAGCCTGCTAGCCAAGAGCAACCATTTGCTCAGCAACACGCACCCGTTCAGAATCCAGAATTTGGTCAGCCTCAGCAACCTTTTGGTCAGAATCAAGTGAACCAGCCAACTCAACCGTTTGCTGCTAGCCAAGCCCAAACTCAAGAGTCAACTCAATCAGCCTTCTCAGCATCAGTTTCAGAACCAGCTGAATCAGTTCATTCAGTAGAAGCTCATCAGTCTCAAGCTGAAACTGCTGAACAGGCTCTGGGAACTGCTTCTGAACAAATCACTAACTCAGAGTCAATCTCTCAATAAAATCTATAAGATATCAACCCTAGATAGTTTCAATCTATCTGGGGTTTTTTGTCGTCTTTTAAACTTTTGTAACCAAAATGTCTTTCTATTCGTTATACTAGTAGAAAGGGGGAAGAATAGAAAAGTATTGCATAGAGAAAAGCAGTATCAAATGAAAAGTAGCAGCTGCGAGCTTTGGATTAGAAAGACTTTTTACTATTATTCTGCTTTTTAAAGGAATGCAAGTAAGGAGAGATTTGAGGAGAAGTTGTGGGGAGGTGAAATTATCAAACTGGATGAATACGAAAATATCTTGATTGGCTTTGCCCGAGAGATTCTTTTCTACTTGCAAAAGTCAGGGGCTTCTAAGGCCGAGGCAGAAGATGTGGTGCAGGATGTTTTTGTCAAAATGTTAGAGACTGATCTGGTCATCCCAGCAGAGAAGATGCGAGCTTGGATGTATCGGGTTTCCATCCGCCGCTACATCGATCGCTATAGGCGCGATCAGCATTATCTAGAAATTTTGCAAAAGGAATTTTTCAAACAAGATGTGATTCAACCATTTGAAAACGACTATTATGAGCTGTTAAGGTCGACGATAGAAGAGCTCCCGACTAAGGAAGCAATGCTTCTAGATCTTTATTATTTCCAAAATTTTACAGTAAAGGAAATCGCTCAAATCATGTCGTATTCGGTAAGTAAAGTGAAAGTACAACTCATGCGTAGCCGAATTAAGCTCCGCCATAAATTGGAAAAGAAAGGATATAAAAATGGAAACATTTGAAATTTTAGCGAAGAAAA
>ERZ773007.1674-NODE-1674-length-10274-cov-3.269889_pt1 | contig 10274 bp, 9 predicted proteins | sample MGYA00580665_ERZ773007 | MGnify/ENA primary metagenome ERZ773007 (study PRJEB29015, sample SAMEA2738122) | human oral metagenome | biome: human oral; feature: human-associated habitat; material: saliva | place: China | collected 2167 ... | reverse complement strand
TCAGCAAGAAAAGAAGAACCAGAGTGGATGTTGGACATAAGACTAAAAGCACTAGAAACATATAATAAATTAGACTTACCAACATGGGGACCAGATTTAAGCGAAATAGACCTTAATAAAATTGCAACATATGTTAAGCCAAAAACAGATATGAAAGCAAACTGGAATGACGTACCAGAAGATATAAAAAACACTTTTGAAAAATTGGGAATTCCAGAAGCAGAAAGAGAAGCACTATCAGGAGTAGGTGCACAATACGATTCAGAAATTGTATATCACAGCATAAAGAAAGAATTAACAGAACAAGGCGTAATATACACTGATTTTGAATCAGCAGTAAAAGAATATCCAGAAATCATAAAAGAGTATTTCTCAAAATGTATCTCAATTCCATATCATAAATTCATCGCTCTTCACTATGCAGTATGGTCAGGAGGATCATTTGTATATGTACCAAAAGGCGTAAAAGTAGATATACCATTGCAATCATATTTTAGATTAAATGCTGCAGGAGCGGGTCAATTCGAACACACATTAATAATCGTTGAAGAAGATGCATATTTGCATTTCATAGAAGGATGTTCAGCACCAAAGTACAGTGAATTAAATCTACATGCAGGAGCAGTAGAATTATATGTAAAAGATGGAGCAACATTAAGATATTCAACAATTGAAAATTGGTCAAAAAATATGATGAATCTAAATACAAAAAAAGCAATCGTAGGAAAAAATGCAAAAATAGAATGGGTATCAGGATCATTTGGATCAAAAGTATCAATGCTATACCCAATGAGTTTTTTAAATGGAGAAAATGCATCAAGTGAATTCTTAGGAATATCATTCGCAGGAGAAGGCCAAAACTTAGATACAGGAATGAAAATAGTACAAAATGCCCCAAATACTTCAGCAGTAGTAAATTCAAAATCAATCTCAAAAGACGGAGGAATTTGTACATTCAGAAGTGATGTAAAAGTATTGCCAAAAGCAACAGGAGCAAAACTATCCATATCATGTGAATCATTAATGTTAGACAACATTTCAAAATCAGATACAATACCAACATCAAATGTACAAACATCGGATGTGGAATTTTCGCATGAAGCAAAAATTGGAAAAATATCGGACCAAGCAATATTTTACTTAATGACAAGAGGCCTATCAGAAGAAGAAGCAAAAGCCATGATAGTAAGAGGATTTGCAGACCCAATTTCAAAAGCATTACCATTAGAATATGCTGTAGAAATGAACAACTTAATAAACTTAGAATTAGAAGGGAGCATAGGATAATGACAAACGAATTAGTATTAAATGCTACACCTCTAAGAACATCACAAAGTTATCAAATCAATGATTTAAAAATAAAATTAGACATACCAAAAATCAAAGAATTTGATAATGTACAATTTAAAAATATCGAAAAAATAACTTTAGAAAAAATAGAAAACACACTATTATCAAACAAAATAGGATTAGAACTACAAACAAACTATTCATTAAATATAATAGTACCCAAATATACAAAAATAGAACAAAATATAGAGTTGAACTTCAAACTAACAGAAGAAGCCTTGATATCAAAAATCAATATCAAATATGAGCAAAATTCAGAAGCAAATATAATAATAAAATTTGAAGGAAATGGATTCAATTATTCAGAAATTGAATTACAATCAGAAAAATATTCAAAAGGTAAAATCACAATAGCCAATTTATTAGAAAGTACAGCAAACACAAACATATTTGCAATCTCAAACAATATAGCAGATAATAGCGAAATTTCGCATATAATTGTGGATTTCGGTGGAGAAAACAAGATATCAAACTATTATAGTGAACTAAATGGATATAGAGCCAAAAATAGCTTAAAAACAGTTTATTTAGGACAAGACAATAATAGATTAGACTTAAATTATCATATAAAACACATAGCAAAAAAAACAAACTCAGAAATAGAAGTACAAGGAGCAATAGACGGAAATTCTAAAAAAAGTTTCAAAGGAACAATTGACTTTCTAAAAGGAAGTAAAGAATCAAAAGGTTCAGAAAACGAAAATTGTGTTTTATTATCAGATAAAGCCAAATCAATCTCATTACCAATGTTATTATGCCATGAAGATGACGTAAACGGAGAACACGGTGTATCATCAGGAAAAATAGATCCAAAGAAATTATTTTATATAATGACAAAAGGAATCTCTTATGAAGATGCACGAAAGCTAATAATAAAAGCAAATTTCAACAATATAATAAATGAAATACCTGATGAAGAATTACAAGAAAAAATAATAGAAATAATTGAAAAAATATAAGGAACAATAAAATGACAACTAATGAAATTAGAAAAGATTTTCCAATTCTAGAAAACCTAAATATTGCATACTTAGACAGTGGAGCAACAACTCAAAAGCCTTTACAAGTAATAGAAGCAGTAACAAATTATTACAAACAAAGCAATGCAAATCCACATAGAGGAGCATATGATTTAAGCATCGAAGCAACAAGAGTGTATGATGAATCAAAGGAAAAAGTAGCAAAATTCATAAATGCAAAATCGCCAAACGAAATCATTTACACTAGAAATGCCACAGAAAGTTTAAATTTAATTGCAAATTCTTATGGAATGCAAAATGTAACCAAAAACGACAAAATTCTTATATCAATAATGGAACATCATTCAAATCTAGTAACATGGCAAAACGTTTGCAAAAAAACAGGAGCAACACTTGAATACATGTACACAAACGAAAATTACGAGTTGTCAGATGAAGAAATAAACAGCAAAATAGTTCCAGGTGTCAAAATCGTTGCAGTAACACAAGTATCAAACGTTTTAGGCACAATAAATGATGTAAAGAAAATAGCCAAAAGAGCCCACGAAGTAGGAGCAATCGTAGTCGTAGACGCAGCACAATCAGCCCCACACATGAAAATAGATGTCCAAGACCTAGATGCTGACTTTTTAGTATTTTCAGGACACAAAATGCTAGCACCAATGGGTATTGGCGTATTATATGGAAAAGAAGAAATATTAAACAAAATGGAGCCATTCAATTTAGGTGGGGACATGATCGAATATGTATATGAACAAGAAACAACATATGCAGAGCCACCAATGAAATTTGAAGCAGGAACCCAAAACGTAAATGGAGCAGTAGGCCTATCAGCAGCAATCGATTATTTAGAAAATATCGGAATGGAAAATGTCGAAAAAATAGAAGCAGAGCTTCTAAAATATGCCTATGAAGAACTAACAAAACTAGATTTCATCCAAATTTATGGACCAATAAATCTAGAAAAAAGAGCCGCAGTAATAGCATTCAACGTAAAAAACGTTCATCCACACGATGTTTCAACAATTCTAAATAGTGTAGGCGTATGCATTCGTTCAGGCCATCACTGTGCCCAACCACTACACAGAAAATTAAAAATGGAATCAACATGTAGAGCAAGTTTCTATATTTACAATACAAAACAAGACATAGACAGACTAATAAATGGCCTAAAAGAAGTTCAAAAAATATTCAGCAAATACATGTAAAAGGAGAAAACAATGGAAAACATGGATTCAATCTACACAGATATAATCATGGAAGCAAGCACTTCAAAACACAACAAACATAATCTAACAAATCCAGATTTTACAGAACATGGCCACAATCCAAGCTGTGGAGATGATATTACACTAGAACTAAAAATGAATGGAGACATATTAGAAGACATATCATTCACAGGCACAGGATGTGCAATATCACAAGCTTCAACCACAATCATGATAGACCTATTTAAAGGCAAAACAAAACAAGAAGTATTAAAACTAATAGACATATATCTGAGAATGATAAAAAGAGAACAAATCTCTGACGAAGAAATAGATTCTCTAGAAGATGCAGCAGCACTTCAAAACATATCAAACATGCCAGCCCGAGTAAAATGCGCAGAGCTAGCATGGTACACAATGCAAAAAATTTTAAATAGATAAAAATAGTATTTTATAAAAATATCAATAATTTGAGAAAATTTCTCAAAAAAGATTGATATTTTTTTACATTTACCATATAATATATATAGCGAAGGAGAATTATATATGTTAATAAGTTTTAGCTTTAAAAATTTTAAGTCATTTAAAAATGAAAACTGCTTAGATATGAGAGCGACAACATTGAAAGAACATGAATATAATATTGTGAAAACAGATAATGGTGATTTCTTGAAAACAGCAGCTATTTATGGTGCAAATGCAAGTGGAAAAACAAATGTATTACAGGCATTTAGTTATATGAAAAAGAAAGTATTAGTAAGTGATGACTCAAGAATAAATAATAACTTAACTGAAGATGATATATTTACATTTATGATAAATAATGAATCAATAAGCTTAGAGGTTGAAATATTAGCTAAAAATAATAAAGTATATAAATATGGATTCGAAGTGTTAAATAATGCAATTATAGCAGAATGGTTGTACGAGAAAAAAGTTAACAAGTTTTATGAAATATTTGATAGAACGAATAATAATGTAGATACAAAAGGTATTAAAAATAAATTATTAGGACTAGCAAACTTAGATGAAAAGACTTTATTGTTAAATGTAATTGCAAAAATAGATAAAAATAATGAAGACTTTAATAATGTATACAATTGGTTTATAGATTCAAATTATCTAGATTTGGGGGATCCAAATTTTGAAAATATATTAAATAATAGAATATCTTTAAAAATAATTGAAGATGAAAAATATAAAAAAGAGTTATTAAAATTTATAAAAACTTTTGATTCAACAATTGATTCAATAAACATATCACCAAATTCATTAGAAGAATTAAAAAATACAAATGGCGTAGTAAAAGTTGAATTAGTACATAATGGGGAAAATGGAAATAAAAAAGCACTTCCACTTGCATTAGAATCAAATGGAACAATGAAAATGTTTCACTTATTTGACTTTTTAATGGATGCATTAAGGTATGGAAGAGTAATGTTTGTTGATGAATTAGATGCAAAACTACACCCATTATTAACGAGATATATCATTAATTTATTTCACAATGATGAAATAAATACAGCCAATGGACAGCTTATATATTCAACACATGATACAGTAAACCTAAATAAGGAAACTTTTAGAAGAGACGAAATTTGGTTTGTTGAAAAGAATAACAATGGTGTTTCAGAGTTATATTCTTTATCAGATTATATGATAGAAGATGAAAAGGGATGTACAAAAAAAGTTCGTAACGATGCAACATACAATAAAGATTATCTAACTGGAAGATATGGTGCTATTCCAGTATTAGAAGGATTTAATATAATATGAGAAATAAAGAATGCAATAGGAAAGATCATTTTAGAAGTAAAAAGCTAGCACCAGCAAATTACTTAATTGTATGTGAAGGAAAACAAACAGAACCTAATTATTTCGAAGGTCTAAAAAAGAAGATAAATGAAAAATACATCAATAAAGTTGATATAATAAAACCTGAAATAAAGATAAGGGGAACAGGAAGAAACACAATAGATTTAGTAAATTATACAGAAAAATTTATTAACCATGCAAATAAAAAATATGGACAAGTCTGGGTTGTATTCGATAAAGATGATTATTCGGATAATCAATTTGATGAAGCAATAAAGAAATGTGACCATAATGTTGCCTGGTCAAATCCAAACTTTGAACTGTGGTTGTTATCACATCTAAAACCAGTAACTAATTATATATCAAAAGATAATATTCTTAAAGAATTGAATAAGGAATTTCAAAAAAATGGACTTGGAGAATATAAGAAAAATGATGAAAATATTTTTAAAAAAATTACAAGTGGTGACAAATTATCTAATGCAATAGATAATTGTAAATCCATGGAGAAAATTAATGAAAATGCCAATTCATCTCAAAGAAATCCTATGACACAAGTTTATAAAATAGTTGAAGGACTTAAAGAATATTTATAAAGCACAATTTGTAGAAATATTTTAACCAAAATAAAAAATAAGTCGATTAATCCCAAAAATTAAATTAACCCACTTTACAAACCAACATATTTATGGTAATATTTCTACATCAATGCAGATGTGGCGAAATTGGTATACGCACAGCACTCAAAATGCTGCGGGAAACCATGTGGGTTCGAGTCCCACCATCTGCACCAATCTAGATGACTCTGGGCAATAGCTTAGAGTCATTTTTATTAACTTAAGCGTTAAAACACCAGCTATGCTGGTGAGTCCAATGACACTTATAGTTATGAGAGTGGTATCAAAATAAAAACTCTCCATGTTATAATAAAGTTAAGTTTGTTCAGCTTAAAAATTATTATAAAAGGAGAGTGATTTGTATGAAAAGTCCATACACAGATAGTTTAGCACACACAACGTATGAATGTAAATATCATATAGTTTTTGCACCAAAATATAGAATGAAAGAAATTTATGGTCATTTGAGAATAGAAATTGGAATGATATTGAGAGAATTAAGTAATCGAAAAGATGTTGAAATAATCAATGCTGAAGCTTGTCCAGATAATATTTATATGTATGTAAGTATACCACCCAAATTGAGTGTGTCATCATTCATGGGATATTTGAAAGGAAAAAGTACATTAATAATATTTGAGAGACATGCTAATTTGAAATATAAATATGGAAACAAAGTGTTTTTGTGTAGAGGCTATTATGTCAGTACAGTAGGAAATAACAAGTCTGCAGTATATAATTATGTTGAAAATCAATTGAAAAAAGATATGATGTCAGATCAGTTGACAATCAAAGAATATAAAGACCCTTTCAAAGGGTAGTAAGTAAAAAAGTCGCAAGCGAAAGTGGCTTAAAGCTGGCAAACTAAAAGCACTTCAGTGCAAGCTAGTAATAGAGCCTTATAGGCTCATATGAAAATCCACCAGTTATACTGGTGGATAATTATAGGTATTGGAGAGGTTTATGGATAATAAAAAAGAGATATTTGGGTATCAAGGAATATTTTTTGATGATATTGTTAGAAAAGAGTTAATTAAATTACAAAAAAATGGATTGAATGAAAATATTATTAATATGCATGTTACTTTTAATTATGGAAGACTTTATAAGTTCCCTGAAAACATTGTAGGCAAAGAAGTGGAAGTTATTATTGTGGGATATGGTTCAGATGGTTTGAATAGTGGTTTTGCTGTTGAAATACAGGATGAATTAAATGAATTTTATAAAAATAAAAGTGTAGCACATATTACTGTTTCTCTTGGAGAAGTAAATGGAATTAAGGGGAAAGCTGTTGATACAGGTAAGTTGAAATTTAATAAATTGGATAAAACATTAAAAATTAAAGGTAGGATTGGATATTTTTCATCTGGAGTTGTTTTTGATAATTCTATTTTTAATTAAAGAATATAAAGAATCAAGTTCATTATAAGTGGCTTGATTTTTTTTATTTTTTATGTGAATGAAGGAATATTGATAAAAATGCTTGTATTATAAAGGAAAATTTTAAATAATGCGTAATTTAAATTATTAAAAAATATGATGAATTGTGAACAAATGGAGCAGAAAATACTATGAATATTGCAGAATTTGTACATTAACGTTTACAATTCACACATATTAAAAATATAAATCCAATGTAGAATATAATAAATTAAAACAAGATTTTAATTTGGAATTTAATAGTTAAGGAGGAATGCTAATGGCTAAAAAGAATATAATGCAAATTATATTTATTGTAGTTCTAGTAATTGTCTTATGTATAATAGTTAGGTTATTTATTGATGAAAAGAATACTATTAGTACAGAGACAAATAATAATAGTATGCTTAGTCAGAGTGGAGGAACATTTTTAAATAAGCCAAATGGTGACATGAGTCAGCCTGGCGTAGGCAATAATGCTAATGTTTTACATAATGGTGCAACAGAAATTTCTAGTGATACAACAAATAATTTGCAAACGTATTCTTCTACAGAAGGTTCACAAAACGCATTTTTAGTAACAAATGGTACATCAAAAATATCAAATGCTAAAATTACTAAATCAGGTAACTCAAACGATGAGAATTCGGATTTTTATGGAACAAATGCCGCAGTATTAGTTAAGAATGGTACTTTAAATATAGATGGTGGAAGTGTTACTACAAATGGTTCGCATGCAAATGGTGTTTTTGCATATGCGAATGGTACAATTAATCTTACAAACACTAATATTAAAACAACAAGTAATAATTCTGGTGCAATAATGGTAACAGGAGGAGGAAAATTAAATGCTACAAATGTAACTGCTGAGACTGATGGTAATTCATCAGCTCCGATTAGAAGTGATAGGGGTGGTGGAACTATGATTGTTAATGGTGGAAAATATACAGCAAATGGAATTGGGTCACCTGTAATTTATTCTACTGCTAATGTTACAGTTAATAATGCTACTTTGATATCAACTAAATCAGAGGGTGCAGTTGTTGAGGGTAAAAACTCAATCACGTTGAATAATGTTAATTTAATGGATACTAATACAACATTGAATGGTAATTCTGAAACATATAAAAATATATTTATATATCAATCAATGTCAGGTGATGCTGATGAAGGTCTGGCATCGTTTAGTGCTAAAGATTCAACAATAACAACAAATAAAGGAGATACTATATTTGTTACAAATATTAAAGCAACTATATCTCTTACAAATAATAAGATAATTAATAATGATTCTACTGGAGCATTTTTGAGAATACAGTCTGGAAAATGGGGTAGATCTGGATCAAATGGTGGAGATGTAACTTTAAATGCAAATAATCAAACAATAAATGGTGATATTTTTGTAGATAATATTTCAACATTAAATATGAAATTAACGAATGGAAGTAATTATACTGGTAAAATAAATGGAAATAATACTGCTAAAAATATAACTTTAAGTTTGGATAGTACTTCTAAGATAAAATTAACAGGTGATACTTATGTCACTACTTTAGAAGATGCAGATTCGTCATATAGTAATATTAATTTTAATGGATATAAGTTATATGTTAATGGAATAGCTATAAATAAATAATTGAATAAATTTTAAAAAATAAAATAAGGAGAAATAATGAAAGAAAAGATTTTAAGTATAACAATAGGAGCATTAATAGGAGCAGTAGTTGTTTCGTCAGGATTTTTATTAAGTGCGAAAATGAATAGAAAGATTGGTAGTTTAAATGGAATGCCTACAATGGGTCAAGAACAAATGCAAGGATTAAATGGTCCAATGGGACAAAATAGAGGACCATCAAATAATGGTAGTCAATCAAGACCAAGGGGACAAAATGGAGGACCATCAAATAGTGGTAGTCAATCAGGACCAATGGGACAAAACGGAGGACCATCAAATAGTGGTAGCCAATCAGGACCAATGGGACAAAATGGAGGTCAATTAAATAGTGGTAATCAATCAGGACCAATGGGACAAAATGGAGGAACATCAAATAATGGTAGTCAATCAGCCCCAATGGGACAAAACGGAAGATCATCAAATAATGGTAGTCAATCGGGCCCAATGAATCAAAATGGAGGAACACCACCTCAAATGCCAAATGGAGGAAATGTGAAAAATAGTTAATAAAATTATATATTATTAAAATAATATAGTTTTAATTGAATCTAAATTATTAAACTTAAGTTTGATAGTTTAGGTTCATTTTTTTGAATAATGCTATTTAAATTTTGAAATATAAATATTATATTTTTGTAAATGTATTATGATATAGTTATAAAAAGGAGGATGCAATGAAACATAAAATAAGTTTATTAAGTATTTTATTTATATTTTTTATTATAATGTTTTCTAATAAAATTTTTGGAATTAATTCTGATGCAGGATATATTATTGAAAATTATAAAATGGATATTATTGTTAATGAAGATAATACATTTGATGTAACTGAAACAATTGATGTTAGGTTTACAGAGGAAGGTAAAAGAGGAATTATTAGGAATATACCTAGAGCTAATTATTTAAAGAGAGAAAATGGTGAATATTCAAAAAATATTGCATATTTGACTAATTTAGAAGTAAATGATGACTTTAAGTATACTAAAGATAGAAAATATTATAATATAAAAATCGGAAAGAATGATGTTGTTGCTTCTAAGGAAAAGACTTATATCATTAAGTATAAATATGATATAGGAAAAGATCCTTTAAAAGATATTGATGAATTTTATTTTTATATAATTGGAGAAGGTTGGAATACAACTATTAATAATGTTGAATTTAAAATTAAGATGCCAAAAATGTTTGATGAAAATAAAGTTAAATTTTT
>ERZ773007.1666-NODE-1666-length-10298-cov-32.581373_pt1 | contig 10298 bp, 6 predicted proteins | sample MGYA00580665_ERZ773007 | MGnify/ENA primary metagenome ERZ773007 (study PRJEB29015, sample SAMEA2738122) | human oral metagenome | biome: human oral; feature: human-associated habitat; material: saliva | place: China | collected 2167 ... | reverse complement strand
AGCGCATCCTCAACGAGGATCCCTTCTACGTCGCCGAGGTCATCCAGGCGCGCCTCATCCGCGAATGGAACCCCGTGATCCGGGCGTTCTGACGCCTCATACGAACGAGGCCGGGGCCGGGTCTGTCACCCGACGTCGGCCTCGACTCGTATCGACTCTGGCTTAGCCTTCCAAGGAACGCGCGAATTGGCGCGCGTAGAAGATGCGCTGCGCGACCTCGATGAGGAGGGCGGCGCAGGTGCCGACGCACACGATGACGAGCCACTCGTCGCCGGTGGGTGCAACCATCGAGAAGAAGCCACGAACCTGTGGAATGAAAACGCCACCGACCGTTGCCGATATGACGCACGCCAGCAGGACCCACTTCCAGGTCGACAGCGGACGCGAGGTGATGACGAGGAGCCAGATCGCACCCAGCATGAGCGAGAGGATCGCGGCCGTCGACTCGCGCGACTGCGGCGGGCCATCAACAATGCCGAAGGCGGTGAGGGCGGCCGCCGCAAGAATCACGCCCGTGGGCATCGCCAGCGACAGCGTACGCTTCAAGAACCCGGGCACATAGCGACGCGGGTTCGGCCACAGGGCCAGGAAGAACGCGGGAATACCAATGGTCAGGGAGTCAATGTAGCTGAACTGACGCGGCAGGAACGGGTATCGCCAGCCGACCAGCGCCGTCACGATGACAAGCACGGCCGCGTACGTGGTCTTCGCCAGGAACAGCGACGACACTCGCTCCATGTTCGCGATGATCCTGCGTCCCTCGGACAGGACGCCCGGCAGGACCGAAAACTTCGAGTCGACCAGGACGATCTGCGCGACCGCCTTCGTGGCCTGCGTGCCGTTGCCCATTGCAATGCCGAGGTCGGCGTCCTTGAGTGCGAGCGCGTCGTTAACGCCATCGCCCGTCATCGCGACACAGTGATCGCGAGCCTGGAGAGCGCCGACCATCGCACGCTTCTGCTCAGGCGTCACGCGTCCGAACACATCGTGGTTCTCGATCGCATCGATGAATGCCTCGGAGGTCAGGTCCTCGGGCAGATCACGCGCATCCATGAGGCGAGCGGGCGACCCATCGGGCGCGGTCAGGCCAGCCTGTGTGGCCAACGCTCCGACCGTCGTCGGGTTGTCACCAGAAATGACGCGCACATGCACGTTCTGCGACCGGAAATACTCGAGCGTTTCAGCCGCGTCCGGGCGCAGGTCCTCCTCGAGCACCACGATGGCCACCACGGTGCGATGCGTGGGGAGCTCATCGTCGACCACTGCCTCGTCAGCGCGAACGAGAGCGACGACACGGGACCCTTCCTGCGCAATACCACGCACCTTCGCCAGGAGCTCAGCGCTGTGGGCCGAGGCCTCGTCGATGACGAACTCGGGTGCACCAAGGATCCAGGATTCACTCGCGCTCCCCCAGGCGCTCCACTTGCGCGCCGAGGAGAAGGGAACCGACCACTCGATACGCTCAGCCGCACCGGTACGCGCCGACTCGTCCAGGTAATCCCAGATGGCTTCCGCAGTCGCATTGGTGCGGTCGCTCGCCGCACTCGCAAGCGCGCGAAGCACCACGGCCTCGTCACCCGAGATGACATCAATGCCGCGCACTCGGATACCGCCGGTGGTGAGCGTGCCCGTCTTATCCAGGCACAGGCAATCGACGCGCGCAAGTACTTCGACCGCCGGGAGTTCTTGAACAAGAACGCCGCGACGAGCCAGCGTCGCCGAACCAATCGCAAAGTTCATGGAGGTGAGCAACACGAGTCCCTGCGGGATCATGCCGATCACGGACGCAACGGAGAGAACGAGGGCCTCGCGCCAGTCTCCCCCGTGTCCGCCAGCAATGCGATTCTGCGAGTAGAACGTCAAAATCACAATAGGGAGCAGCATCACCGAGACGACCTGCAGAACCCGGTTGATCGACATCTGAATTTCAGAGACCGTGCGCGTGAAGGCGCGCGCCTGCTCGGACAAGCCCTGCGCGTAGACACGCTCACCCACCGCCGTGGCGACCATCCTGCCCGAACCCGCGACGACGCTCGTACCCGCCAGCAGCTGATCGCCCTGCTTTTTCTTGACGGGGCGCGACTCGCCGGTCAACAGCGACTCGTCGATCTCGAGACCCGCCGACGACAGCACTGTGCCGTCAACGCTCACCTGGTCGCCGAGCGTCAGATCGATGACATCATCGAGGACAACGTCCCGAGCGGGCACCACCGAGAGCGTACCGTCGCGCAGAACCGTCGCCTGCGGAGCATCGACGATAGCGAGGGAATCGAGGGTGCGCTTCGCACGCAGCTCGGAAACGATACCGATCACGGCATTGATGATCATGACGCCGCCGAAAATGCCGTCGCGCAGGTCTCCGAAGAGCAGAACGATGACCGACGCTGCGACGATGATCGCGTTGAACAGCGTCAGCACATTCTCACGGATAATCGAGGCCACCGACCGAGAGGTGCGGTCCTTCACGCGGTTGACAGCGCCGCGCGCAACACGCTCGGCCACCTCAGCGGCGCTCAGGCCGCGCTCATCGATGTTCACGTTCTCAACGGTCACCGCCGCTCCCCTCATCCATGGCGGTACGCACCAGCGAGGCAACGACTGTGATCGCCAAGGTAACAACGATGACGCCCAGCGACACCGACACGGAGATCTCGGGCGCCCACTCGAATCCCCGGCCACCGTTGATAAACGGGATCGTGTTGGTGTGCAAAGCCTCGAGAATCAGCTTGATGCCGATGAAGCTCAGGATCACACCGAGGCCGTAGCCCAGATACACGAGCTTGCCCAGCAGCGCATCCACGAGGAAGAAGAGCTGGCGCAGGCCCATCAGCGCAAACACGTTGCACGCGAACACGAGGAAAGCCTGCGAGGTGATGCCAAAAATCGCAGGAATAGAGTCGAAGGCGAACATCAGATCCGCAGAACCGAGCGCCAAGACAACCACGGACAGAGGGGTGAGGTAGGTATGGCCACCGTGGCGATACAGCATGCGGTTGCCGACAAAACCATCCGTGATCGGCAGGACCCGACGCACGATACGAATGAACGCATTCTCCTCGTACTCCTCATCATCTTCCCCACCGGTAATGGTCTCCTTGATCTGGGAAAACGCCGTCCACAGGAGCCACAGTCCGAAGAGGAAGAAGACCCACGAGAAGCGCGCAACGAGGGCTGCGCCCAGCAGGATAAACACGAGGCGCAGCAGCAGCGCGATCACAATGCCGAACAGCAGCGCCTTCTGCTGATTCTCACGCGGAACGCGGAAAGCCTTGAGGATCAGGATGAACACAAACAGGTTATCGACCGACAGCGACCACTCCATCGCCCAGCCCGCATAAAACTCCTGGGCGTAGAGCCAGCCGTTGGTCAGCCAAATACCAACACCAAAAATGCCCGCCAAACCAACATAGAACAGGGTCCAGCGAGCAGCCTCGCTAGCCGTGGGCGGGTGTGGATTACGCGCATGCCCGAGGAAATCGAGCACGACCAAACCGATGGCAACGAGGGCGAGAATGCCCCACGCCCACGGATGAACAACCATGAGTACCTCTTAACTATCCAACAAGGAAATTTTAGCGCTCTCCCGCACCAAGCTCTTCTCACGCACGCCGTTTGCGAGAAACCGCGAGAGAGGCCACGACCGTGACGAGAATTGTCACCACGATAAAGCAAAGCGAGAACGCGATCGATGGCTCGGGGATGGTAGAAACCTCGTGACCGCCGTTAATGAAGGGCAGCTCGTTCGTGTGCAGCGCGTGGTTGATGAGCTTGAAACCAATGAAGCCGAGAATAGCGGCGAGGCCATAGTGGAGGAAGACGATACGATCCAGCAGGCCATCGATAAGGAAATAGAGCTGACGCAGGCCGAGCAGTGAGAACGCGTTTGCGGCAAACACCAGGTACGCCTCCGACGTCAGCGAGTAGATCGCGGGGATCGAGTCGACGGCAAACATGACGTCGGCGGTGCCGATCGCGATCACGCACAGGAGCATCGGCGTGATGTAGGTGCGGCCGCCGTGGCGGTAGAGCATACGCGAACCGATGAAGCCATCGGTGACCGGAACAATCTTCGACACCCAGCGCACAATTGACGGTGGACGGTATTCATCGTCATCATCGTCGCCAGATCCTTCACGGACCTGACTGATCGCGGTCCACAGCAGCCATGCGCCGAAAAGGTAGAAGACCCACGAGAAGTTTTCGATCAGCGCGGCACCGGCCAGGATGAAAAGAAGCCGCAACACGAGGGCGATGACGATGCCCGCCAGCAGGACCTCCTGCTGGTTCTTCCGGGGAACCCGGAAGCTCGAGAGGATGATGACAAACACGAAGAGGTTGTCAATACTGAGCGCTTTTTCGGTGATGTAGCCGCCGAGGTACTCCTGGCCGTATTCCGGCCCCCACAAGGCCCAGACGATGCCACCAAAGATCAGGGCAATGGCGATGTAGGCGAGCGACCACCAGGCCGCTTCCTTCAGAGTGGGTTCGTGGGGAGTACGGACGTGGCCGACGATGTCGACAACGATCATGGTGAGGATGATGGCCGCCAGGACGATCCAGGCGAGCGCGTGCACGTGCATACGGGTGCCTCCGGTACGAGTCGGGTACCGGAGGTCTCTTCCCGCCAGAAATACCTGGCCAGTGACACCGGAGGCCGCGCCGCGTGGGCGGGCCGTCGTGGTGACGACGCCACTGTTGGTGGGAGTACTCCCCTCCGCTTACGCCTCTATCCTAGTCGGACACAGCCACTGTCCGGTGATTTATGACAAGTGGCGTCTGTCGCCTTGACGATGCGCGCTGGCCCCATGAGACGAGGCCCGGGCTACCTCCCATGTCTGACCATGCCGGGCGGAAAGCGCGCTCAGTGTGCTCGCTTCATGGCACGCAGTTCCTTCTTGAGGTCTTCGATTTCGTCGCGCAGGCGAGCAGCGACCTCGAATTGGAGGTGCTGGGCGGCGGTCATCATCTGGGCGGATAGCTCCTCGATGAGTTCGGCGAGCTCAGCTTCGGCGCGCTGGCCCGACGTCACGGCGCGACCGCCACCGGTCGCCTCGGTGCGCTCCCGCTTGCTCTTCTCCTTGCGGTATCCGCCCTCGAGCAACGTCTGCGTGTCGACCTGCTCGCGGGCGAGCATGTCGGTGACGTCGGAGATCTTCTTGCGCAGCGGCTGCGGATCAATGCCGTGTTCCTTGTTGTAGGCGATCTGAATCTCGCGACGACGCATCGTCTCGGAGATGGCCTCGTTCATCGAATCCGTCATGTTGTCCGCGTACATGTGGACCTCACCGGACACGTTTCGTGCGGCGCGACCGATCGTCTGAATGAGCGAGCGGGTGGAGCGCAGGAAGCCTTCCTTGTCCGCGTCGAGGATGGACACGAGGGACACCTCGGGCAGATCCAGGCCCTCGCGTAGCAGGTTGATGCCGACGAGCACGTCGAAGGTGCCCAGGCGCAGCTCGCGCAGCAGCTCGACGCGGCGCAGGGTGTCGACGTCGGAGTGCAGGTATTCGACTTTGACGCCGCGCTCGGCCAGGTAGGTGGTGAGCTCCTCGGCCATCTTCTTCGTCAGGGTGGTGACCAGGACGCGCTCGTCGCGCTCGACGCGCACGCGCACCTGCTCGAGCAGGTCGTCGATCTGGCCCTCGGTCGGTTTAACGACGACGAGCGGGTCCACCAGGCCCGTGGGTCGAATGATCTGCTCGACGACGCCGTCGGAGCGCTCCAGCTCGTAGGGGCCGGGGGTCGCCGACAGGTAGACGGTCTGGCCGATGCGCGCCGTGAACTCGTCCCACTTCAGGGGCCGGTTATCCATCGCAGAGGGCAGGCGGAACCCGTAGTCGACGAGGGTGCGCTTGCGCGACATGTCGCCCTCGAACATCGCGCCAATCTGGGGGACGGTTACGTGTGACTCGTCGATGATGAGCAGGAAATCGTCGGGGAAGTAGTCCAGGAGCGTGTGCGGCGGCGTGCCGGGGCCTCGCCCGTCGATGTGCCGCGAATAGTTCTCCACGCCCGAGCACGACCCGATTTCCTTGAGCATCTCCAGGTCGAAGGTGGTGCGCATGCGCAGGCGCTGCTCCTCGAGGAGCTTGTTCTGCGCCCGGAACCACGCGAGGCGGTCGTCAAGCTCGTCCTCGATCGAGGCGATCGCCTTCTTCATGCGCTCCTCGCCCGCCACATAGTGCGAGGCGGGGAACAGGTAGGTGTGGTCGACCTGGTCGATCACGTCGCCGGTGAGCGGGTGCAGGACCGCGAGGGAATCAATTTCGTCACCGAACATCTCGATGCGAATCGCGAGTTCCTCGTACACGGGGATGATCTCGATCGTGTCGCCGCGCACGCGGAAGGTACCGCGCGTGAAGGCCATATCGTTACGCACGTACTGCATCGCGACGAAGCGACGCAGCAGCGCGTCGCGGTCGATGATCATGCCGCGCTCAAGTTCGATCATGCGCGCCACGTACTCTTCGGGGGTACCGAGGCCGTAGATGCAAGACACGGAGGAGACGACGACCGTGTCGCGCCGCGTCAGCAGCGAGTTCGTGGCGCTGTGCCGCAGTCGCTCGACCTCGTCGTTGATCGACGAGTCCTTCTCGATGAACGTGTCCGTCTGGGGAACGTAGGCCTCGGGCTGGTAGTAGTCGTAGTAGGACACGAAGTACTCGACCGCGTTATTGGGCAGCAGCTCGCGGAACTCGGCGGCGAGCTGGGCGGCGAGGGTCTTGTTGGGCTCGAGCACCAACGCGGGACGCTGCAGCTCTTCGATGAGCCACGCCGTGGTTGCGCTCTTTCCCGTGCCGGTCGCACCCATGAGGACCACGTCCTGCTCGCCGTCACGGATGCGTGCCGCCAGCTCACGGATTGCTTTAGGCTGGTCGCCTGATGGCGTGTAGGGGGAGATGACCTCGAAAGGCTTGTCTTGGCGGATGACGGGGGTTTCGCTCACGCTCCTACGCTACCGCCCAGGTGCGCGAGGTGCCCGCACAAAGCGCGCGGGTTCGCGACGAGCATCGAGGGCCCGGGCCTCGTCAATCAACGACGGGAACGCCCTAGGCCAGCCAACGGTCATAGACGAGGCCTGCAACCTCCTCAAGGTCGGCGACGCTGCCCTCGTTGTCGATCCAGATGGAGGCGACGGCTCGGCGCTCCTGCGACGAGGCCTGGGCGCGGATGCGGGAGCGCGCGTCCTCGGATGCCACTCCCCTGGCTTCCAGGCGCTCAATACGCTGCTCGATGGGCGCGTCCACGATAACAACAGCGTCGAAACGATCGGCGCGGTCCCCCTCGACGAGGAGAGGAATATCGTAGACCGCTAGCGCACCTGCCGGGGCCTCACGCAGGATCGACCACGCGCGCGCTTCGATGACGGGGTGCGTCATAGCGTTGAGCCGTGCGACGCGTTCCTCCGCCCCTTCACCCCCGAACACGCGCGAGGCGAGGAGCGACCGATCCAGAGTGCCATCCTGCCGGATGAGGTCGTTACCGAACTCCCGCGCAACCTCGGCAAGCACGGGCTCACCGGGCTGGAGGATCTGTCTCGCAATAGCATCCGCGTCGGCGATGACAGCCCCCTTGGATGCAAAAACGCGCGTCACCGACGACTTGCCACTGCCGATACCCCCACTGACCGCAATGATGCGACGCGGCCCCTGACTGCGAGGCGCGGCGGGCGGACGAATAAGCGTGGCCGTACAAGCCCCAGCGCGAAGAGTCGTGTTCACGACTCCCAGACTATCCCGCCTGCGGTTGCGTATACACGCCCTCATGCAAGAATTGGTGCTGTTAGAGAACGCACATTATCAAGTGAGTAGCAGTGACGCAGACAGTCAATGATGATTCCACTGAGCGTTCGGGCGTCGCGGTCCTCATCGCGACGTCCTTGACGCTCTTCTCGATGTTCTTTGGTGCCGGTAACCTTATTTTCCCGCCGATCATGGGCGCGTCGGCCGGCACCAACTTGACCCCCGCGATGATTGGTTTCCTCATCGGCGGCGTCGCTCTCCCCGTCATTTCGATCATCACTATTGCCCTGTCGGGCACCGATATCCGTGACCTTGTGAGCCGCGCCGGCAAGCCCTTCGGGCTCGTTTTCTCTGTGATGGTGTATCTCTCGATCGGTGCCTTCTACGCGCTGCCGCGCACGGGTGCTGTGTCCTTCTCGACAGCGGTCGCCCCCATTATCGGGACGAAGTCTCTCACCGCATCGATCATCTTCAGCTTCATTTTCTTTGCCATCGCCTTCTACCTGTGTTGGAATCCCGGCCATATCATCGACGCGCTCGGCAAGGTACTCACCCCCATCCTGCTCGGGCTGCTAGTTCTCCTCGTGTTCCTCTGCCTGGCATCCCTGCCGGCCTCTCACGACGCGCCAACCGGCGAGTACGCGGCAACTCCCCTCGCCGCTGGTCTCCTCGAGGGCTACATGACGATGGACTCAATTGCGGCCCTGGCCTTCGGCATCATCGTCGTCACGTCGCTCGGTCATACTGGGGGCGGCATCGGCGCGAAGGTCGTACGCCGCACCTCGACGGCGGCGATTATTGCCGGTTCGCTGCTCGGCGTCGTCTACGTGGGGTTAGGCCTCATCGGCCACGTGATCCCGAATGCTCAGAGCTACAGCGACGGTGCGACCCTGCTCGCTGACGCCGCTCAGATGACGATGGGCTGGCCCGGGCAGATTGTCTTCGGCCTGATCGTTCTCACGGCCTGCATGACAACGGCTGTCGGCCTCATCGCAGCAACCTCGGAGTTCTTCCACCGGCTTCTCCCGCAGATTTCCTACCGCACGTGGATGATCGTCTTTACGATCATCTCCTTCGTGTTGTCATCTGCGGGGCTCAGCTCCGTACTCGCGATCGCGGTTCCGATCATCACGTTCCTCTACCCTGTCGCGATCACGGTCGTGTTCATCACGATCATCACCCATCCGCTTCGACTCGCAACGCCGGCGCTGTGGACGTTCCGCCTGGGCGCGTGGATGGCTGCGGCATGGTCTGCGGCGACAACGCTGGCACATATCGGTGTTGCAACAGAGGGAATTAACTCTCTTCTCATGTGGAGCCCACTTCAGGCGAACCAGCTCGGCTGGATCCTACCCACCGTCGTCGCGGCGTTGATCGGCGCGTGCGTGGACGTCGCACTGGTGAAGCGATCGAAGGCCTGACCAGTACCAACAACGAACCCCGCACGGCATCGTAACCGTGCGGGGTTTCTTATCGGGACGACGAGGCCACGACCGAATCCGAACCCATAAAAAAGTCGCACATAATTTCCGGCGGTCAGTTTTCAAGCCCCTCTCAAAACGTTGCAATTCCAACGATGCAACTTCAATATTTGAAACACCCACAAGGGAATTACGTGCGACATTACTGAGCAACTAGTCCGCCCGATTGGAGGCCGCCATGAGCACTGCAGGACCGGAGCAGATCACACCCACGTTGCCCGATTGGAGGCCGTCGCGAGGACTGCGGGGCGTGGCTACGTTGCCCGTGGGCGCTGGCGAGGCCTGGCCGGAGCATGCCTAGCGCCGCCCGATTGGAGGCCGCCGCGAGGACTGCGGGGCCTGGCTACGGTGCACGTAGGCGGCGGCGGGGCCTGGCCGGAGCATGCCGAGCGCCGCCCGATTGGAGGCCGCCGCGAGGACTGCGGGGCCTGGCCGGGCTTCGAGACGAGGCACCGAGCGAAGTTCGGTTGCTAAGTCTCGCGGGCGGGCAGGCCTCGCGGCGGCCGGAAATCAGGCGACAGGGCAATCAGACAAAAAAGTGGTGGCCCCCAGGAAAACCTGGGGACCACCACTCATGCGTTCACTGACGTGAACTGACGAGTCGAAGCTCAGTCACAACGACCGATTCAGTTGTTCGTCAGCTTCTCACGCAGCGCGGCCAGGGCCTCGTCGGACGCAAGGGTGCCCTCGTTGTCGACCGGGGTCGAGTAGGAGGCCTGCTCCTCGATGGAGGGAGCCGCTTCGGCGTCCTCTTCGAGGGCCTTGCGGACCTGAGCCTTGTGGGCCTCCCAGCGGGCCTGAGCCTCGGCGTACTGGGCTTCCCAAGCCTCGCGCTGAGCGTCGAAGCCTTCCATCCACTCCTGGGTCTCCGGATCGAAGCCCTCGGGGTACTTGTAGTTGCCGTTCTCGTCGTACTCGGCGGCCATGCCGTAGAGCGAGGGATCGAACTCTTCGGAGGTCGGATCCACGCCCTCGTTGGCCTGCTTGAGGGACAGGGAGATGCGGCGACGCTCGAGGTCGATGTCGATGACCTTGACGAAGACCTCTTCGCCGACCTTGACGACCTGGTCCGGCA
>ERZ773007.1665-NODE-1665-length-10308-cov-98.813420_pt1 | contig 10308 bp, 10 predicted proteins | sample MGYA00580665_ERZ773007 | MGnify/ENA primary metagenome ERZ773007 (study PRJEB29015, sample SAMEA2738122) | human oral metagenome | biome: human oral; feature: human-associated habitat; material: saliva | place: China | collected 2167 ... | reverse complement strand
GCCTCGTCGGTTTCGTCGTACCCAAGCGGGAAATCAAGCGCGCCAACGGACGCAACCGCGTCAAGCGGCAGCTGCGACACCTCATGCGCGAGAGAATCGCGGATCTGCCATCAGGAACCAGGATCGTCATCCGAGCCTCACGCAAGGCGCTCGGCATCCCCTCCAAAGAACTAGCAGACCACCTTGATCGCGTCATGGAACGAGCATGGCGAAAATGGGACGCACGTTGAACGTCGCGAGTCGCGTGCTACGTGCACTCCTATCCGCCCCCATCGTCGCATATCAGCGCTACATCTCCCCGGCGCTGGGTCCCAGGTGCCGCTACGCGCCCAGCTGCTCCACCTACGCACTCCAAGCCATCAGCATCCACGGCCCCATCAAGGGACTAATCCTCGCGGCCTGGCGCCTGCTGCGATGCAACCCGTGGAGCCACGGTGGAGTGGACCACGTGCCCGAGCGTGGGCGCTGGAAGCCCGACCCCTGGATCCCACCCGAGGATTGGGCTGGACACGACAACTGGGAACGCCCCGCCCCCATGGGACTGGACCCGGAACACGACTTGACCGAGTAACCGGCCACGGCCTCGGGAATATAAGGAACAACGAAACAGCGGCGCACCCGCGCCACGGCGAAAGCGAAAACTATGTTCGACGCAATCCTCCACCCCTTCGCGTGGGCGATCTCCTACGTGTGGGTCTGGATCCACGACCTCCTCGTGCTGCTCGGAATGTCCTCCGGCTCCGGCATGGCGTGGGTCCTGTCCATCGTGCTGCTCACCATCCTGGTGCGCATCGCCATCATCCCGCTGTTCCTCAAGCAGATCCGCTCCTCACGCGCCATGCAGGCCATCCAGCCCGAAATGCGCAAGATCCAGGAGAAGTACAAGGGTAAAAAGGACCAGGTCAGCCGTCAGAAGATGATGGAAGAGACCCAGGCCCTCCAACGCAAGCACAAGGTTTCGCCCTTCGCCTCCTGCCTGCCGATGCTCGTGCAGATGCCCGTCCTCTTCGGCATGTATCGCGCCATCATCGCAGTCTCCTCCATCTCCGTCGGCACCTACATCTACCGCGGCGAGCCCACCGACCACCTCGGCCCCCTGACCGCCTCCGTATCCGAAGAAATCGTCAACTCCACCGTCTTCGGCGTCCGCCTCTCTCACACGCTGCGCGATTCTTTCGACCAGCCCGGCGTTGTCACCGTCTTCGTTGCCGCGATCGTCCTCATGGTCGCCCTGCAGTTCTTCTCCATGCGCCTGTCCTTCTCGCGCAACATGCCCGACATGGGCGACAACCCAATGGCCCAGTCGCAGCGCTCCATGATGTACGTGATGCCGCTGATGTTCATCTTCTCCGGCGCGTTCTTCCAGATGGGCGTCGTCATCTACACCGTGACCGCGTCCTTCTGGGCTCTCGGCCAGTCCCTCTGGACCATCAAGGTCATGCCCACCCCCGGCTCACCGGCCTACGCCGAGCTGCTGTCCTCGCGCGAGTCCGCCTACCAGGAATGGGCCAAACCCTTCTTCCAGAACTACGACCGTGAGCGCGCTGCCCTGGGTACCCCCGGCACCGATCCTCGCGTCAGCGAACTCAACGAACGTACCCTCGCCGAGGTTCGCGCTAAGGCCAAGAAGCAGCGCGTCGCCTCCGACTTCCCCGCCTCCATGACCCCCGGCGAAATCATCACCGTCTACCGCAACCTCGCCAGCCAGAAGTGGACCACCCTACCCGACGAGCAGTGGATGCGAAGCCTAACTCACGCCGTCGAACAGCGCGTCGCAAAACAGGAAGCATCCGCCCAGCGCTCCCAGCTGCAAAAGAAGCAGCGCGAACGCCGCGCAAATGAGCGTCAAGCCACCAAGGCCTCGTCCCAGAAAACAAACGGCAACCAGGACGGCGCAAACGGCGCGCTGAGCGCCGAGGAGATTGAGCGCCGCCGCGTTGAACGCCGCAAGGCCCGCCGCCGCTCCAGTAAAAAGCGCTGACGGCGACAGATTCCCGGTCCAGTGACCCAAGCGGGTACCCTGGACCCCAACAAGACCCCATTCCCCACCACGGAGGACACGTCATGAGTGACGACAACGCAGGCAAGCTCACACGCCTCGAAGAAGAAGGCGAGCTCGCCGCCGACTACCTGGAAGAACTGCTCGACATTGCCGATCTCGACGGCGACATCGAGATCGACGTCGAGAACGGTCGCGCCTCGGTCGAAATCGTTGCCGACGACGCCGAGGCCCTGGACCGCCTCGTCGGCGAGGACGGCGAAGTCCTGGACGCCCTCCAGGAGCTCACCCGCCTGGCCGTTCAGACCGAGACCGGCGAGCGCTCGCGCCTCATGCTTGACATCGCCGGCTTCCGCGCCGAACGAAAGGAAGAACTGCAAGACATCACTCGCGAGGCCATCGCCCGCGTGCGCGCCTCCGGGCAGCCCGTCAAGCTCGATGCCATGAACCCCTTCGAGCGCAAGGTGTGTCACGACGTAGTCGCCGACGAAGGTCTGACCTCCGAGTCGGAGGGAACCGAGCCACACCGCTGCGTCGTTATCCTTCCCGAGGAATCCGACGGTGAGTGAGAGCCCGAACGGGAAGGGGAGGGGTCGCCAGGTTGGCGACCCCTTCGTCCCAGAAGAACCAACTCAGGCGGTCCGCGACTTTTTCGGTCCCGCTTTTTCCGATGTCGCTGAATACGCGCGCATGCTTGAGGATGAGGGCGAATTGCGCGGTCTACTCGGCCCCCGCGACATGGAACGCATTTGGTCGCGTCACATCGTCAATTCCGCAGCCGTCCTCGACTTCATGCCTCGTCGTGAAGGGCGAGAGGTCCTCGACGTCGGTTCTGGCTCGGGATTGCCTGGCATCGTAATCGCTGCATGCCGTCCCGACCTGCACGTACACCTGGCCGAGCCCATGGCGCGACGCGTCGAGTGGCTCGAGGACGTCGTCGATAACCTGGGCCTGGATAACGTGACCATTCACCAGGCGCGCGCCGAGGAACTCCGTGGTAAAGGCAAAGCCGACGCAGTCACCGCTCGGGCTGTGGCTAACATGAGCAAGCTTGTACGAATGACCTCTAAGCTCATCGCACCAGGCGGATCACTCGTTGCTCTGAAAGGTCGTCGCGCGCCTATTGAAGTTGAGGAAGCATCGGCGGAGCTTCGGCGCCATCACCTGCGCGCCGAGATTCACGAAGTGTCCTCCATCATGGAGGACGAGTCGACCTACGTCGTGGTCTGTACGCGCGTACGGTAGAGTCACAGCTCTCTAGTAAGGGGTACCACACTTAAGTGTGGTACCCCTTTTATCATGCGCGGAGGGAAGTATTTCATGAAATCTCTCGAAGGTGATGTAGAACACATTCGTTGTGTTTTTCTGGAGGCATCGTGTCATTCCGTCACTATTCTCGGTAGCCGTATTGGCCAGGAGAATCGATTCTGCAGAACGACTCAACGGTCGTTCATCGTCAAACGATGCCAATCATGTGTCTATTCATGCATCACGGACTTTCGATGCCAGAAGTGTTCGCGGTGCCCCGTAGACTAGAGGCAGTAGCTAGGAAGGTGTCACGTGGATACAAACAACACCCCTCTGTCCACTCAGATCGAACGGAACTTGCGCGACTTGGCCATGCTTGAGCGCGCTAACTTTCCCAAGCCCGCTTCAACGCGCATCATCGCCGTCGCGAACCAGAAGGGCGGTGTCGGAAAGACAACGTCGACGGTGAACATCGCAGTCGGCTTGGCCCTCGGGGGTCTATCTGTCCTTGTCATCGATGCCGATGCGCAGGGCAATGCGTCGAGCGCATTAGGAGTCGAGCATCCTGTCGGAACACCCTCAACGTACGACGTTATCATCGGGGGAGCCGACCTTGGCGATGTCGTGCAGTCCTGCCCCGACATCGACGGAGTTCTCGTGTGTCCCGCGACAATTGACCTGTCCGGTGCTGAGATCGAACTCGTTGCGGTCCCACGTCGCGAATATCGTCTCCGTGATGCTCTGCGCGAGTACGTTGAGACTCACGACAACATTGATATTGTCCTTATCGATTGCCCACCGTCCCTCGGCCTCGTTACCCTCAACGTCATGGTGGCCGCTGATGAGGTTATGATTCCGATCCAGGCTGAGTACTACGCGCTTGAAGGCCTTAGTCAGCTATGGAACACAGTTGAACGTATTGGGGTGGACTTGAATCCCGGCCTTCGCGTATCCGGTATGTTGTTGACGATGGCGGACAAACGGACTCGCCTGTCTGAGGAAGTCGAGGGTGAGGTCCGTTCGCATTTCCCTGAACAGACCTTTACCACGGTGATTCCCCGGTCGGTGCGTATTTCTGAAGCACCGAGCTACGCTCAAACAGTCATCACATATGATCCTCGTAATGTCGGTGCGATCGCTTATCGTAAGGCGGCCCTCGAACTGTGCCAACGGCTGTCTGCGGCAGAGTGAGTTTATTGTTTCACGTGAAACAATCAACTGAGCAGCCGGTTTACGCGGGTTAGAACGTTGACTTTAGAACATGTGATCATTTGTGCAATATAGTGATGCAACACGCTCAACAGCTGGGCACATGACATTGTTTCACGTGAAACAATGAACGCACGCAATCGAAGGAGTTATGCAATGGCGGATGTAACACCGAAGTCTGAGGGCCGTAAAGGCGCTCGCAAGCACTCTGGCCTTGGTCGTGGACTTGGAGCTCTTATCCCTCAGGCAGGTGAACAGACGCCCCAGGCGACGCCCACCGTGCCTTCGCGCCCGCTCGACGTTTTCTTTCCTGAGGGTCCCGCAGCACGCGGTCGTGGAGGTTCCGCGAAGGATCTTCTTCAACCGAAACGGGTCACGGCCTCGTCAAAACACAAGCGGTCCGCAATGCCTGCACTGGGTCCCTCCAGCGCGCGGACTCAGGCGGCGTCCAGCTCGCTCGGAACCGGGTTCGGAGGGGCAACTGTCGGCAATACAGCTGCCGATGCATCGGTGAACCCCGCCTCCTCATCTAATGTTTCACGTGAAACATCGAGTGATCACGAGCTGCTTCCGGTGCCGGGTGCTTCTTTCGCTGAGATTCCTATCGACCAGATCGTCCCTAACACGAAGCAACCGCGCGAGGTCTTCGACGAGGATGATCTTAAAGAACTGTCGGCCTCCATCAAGGAAGTCGGCGTTCTCCAGCCCGTCGTCGTTCGCAGTATCCCCGCGACGGGGCGTTCCGAGAAGCTCCAGGAGTTCCTCCAGGAGAAGCCCGACGCGCGCTACGAGCTGATCATGGGCGAGCGCCGCCTGCGCGCCTCCGAACTTGCAGGCGAGGCAACGATCCCTGCAATCGTTCGTGAGACCGACGACGGAGACCTGCTCCGAGACGCCCTCCTGGAAAACCTCCACCGCGCCCAGCTCAACCCGCTGGAGGAGGCGAGCGCATATCAACAGCTCATGGCGGATTTCGGTGCGACTCAGGAAGAACTCGCCAAGAGAATCGCCCGCTCGCGCCCACAGATCGCCAACACCCTGCGCCTGCTGAAGCTTCCCCCCTCCGTTCAGAAGAAGGTAGCTGCACAGGTCATTACAGCGGGCCATGCCCGCGCATTACTGTCACTTTCGACAGCCCAAGAAATGGAACGCCTCGCAGAGCGCATCGTCGCGGAAGGACTTTCCGTGCGTACCACCGAGGAGCTTGTCCGGCTGGGAAAAGCAAAGGCCACGCCTCGTCCGCGTACCCGTCAGCAGCGAACCCTGTCGCCACTGGGTGAGAGCGTCGTCACCGCATTGTCTGACGCATATGACACACGTGTATCTATTACGGAGGGCCGGAAGAAGGGTCGAATCGTCATCGAATTTGCAGGGGAGGATGATCTCCAGCGCATCGCAGATCTTATTCTTCACTGAGTTAACTTCGTGCGTGTTTCCGCAGATCACGTGGAGTATGTTTCCAATCATACACTTTCCGCGCTTATCTGTGGCTGAAATTACGTTTAAACTACTCTAAAGGGTCCGGTGTAGGCCCCATGCAGTACCAGAAGGAGCGAAAGGCATGAACGCCCAAGGCAGTTCGCGCACCGTGCTTTTCGATGTCGGTGGCGTCCTCGTGGATTCCCACCCGGACCCCGCCGCGATCGCCCGTATGTTCGGTGACGAATCGCGGGGTCTGACCACTCTCGTTGACCAGGCGATGTGGACGCATCGCGCTGACTACGATGCTGGCCTACCTGATCGAGTATTTTGGGATCGTATCGCAGGAGACTGTGGTCAGCCAGAGCCTTCACGCGAACTCCTGAAGGAACTCGTCGCACTCGATTCATCGCGCATGGCGAATGCGAATGAACATACGCTTACTCTCGTGCGCCTCCTACGCCACCAGGGCGTGCGTGTCGGCATTCTCTCCAACGCCCCGTATCCCATCGCGAAGGCCATCCGTCGCTCCAAGTGGGGCAGCCTCTTCGACTTTTTTGCATTCTCCTGCGACTACGGCATCTGTAAGCCCGCGCGCGGAATCTACCGTGATGTCTTGCAACGCCTGGGCGTCCCCGTTACGGATGTTGCCTTCATCGATGACCGGCGTGACAACGTTCGTGCCGCCGAACTGTTGGGTGTCAAAGGCATCCTATGGACGGGTGCCGACGAGGCCGAAGCCCGCTTGAAGGACTTCGGTTTCCTCTTCTGAGGGCCCCTTCCCCGAGAGGGCCCCTTCCCCGAGAGGGGCCCTTCCCCGAGAGGGGTCCTTCCCCGAGAGGGGTCCTTCCCCGAGAGGGGCCTTCTCTTCGAGTGCGACGGAGCTTAATCTTTACTATTTTCTTACTTCTTCGAGCCGGAGCATGACAGCATGCCCGCACGCCTTCCGCCCTACGCGAGCCTGCGGCTCGGAATGATCGATCTCGAAGCCCGCCCGTGCCCTCCGGGCCCTACGGCACCCGCCACGCAGCCCGCCCGTGATGTTGGTGCCCGGCAGCGCCAAGAAGTGCTATGCTTGCACCAGTAGGGGTCAAGAAGGCAGTCCACCCTATACGCCAAGCGCGTCGGACAGCAGGATCGCCCTACGAGCGAGGGTGGCAGCCAACCCACCTGGGAGCAATCCCCGGGTAGGTGAGCCACCCTCTTCGCACACCCCACGCCGGTGCCCTACCGCACCGAAACCCCAGCATTCGGCCTTAACCGACGCGATACCATGCAAACGACGGGCCCGGGAGGACTCTCGTCCTCCCGGGCCCGGTGCGTCTCGCAGGCAAATGGCCCCTAGTCGCCTTCGACAGGCGCGTCCGCGTGGGTATCGGCGGCGCCACCAACGCCAGTCACGCCACCAGCATCGCACCCGCCGACCACGCGGCCACCAGCCACAAAATCAACGATGTCCGCGCACAGCCGCGCGAACGACGAATCCTCCAGCGCATCCGCAGCCTGGGGCAGCAGCGACGTGTCCGTCATGCCGGGAGCCACGTTCGCATCAATGAACCAGCACGTGCCCTCGTCGTCAACCACGAAATCCATGCGCGACAGATCACGCAGGCCAAGAGTCGTGTGTGCCTCGACGGCCGCCGCCTGCAGGTCCGCCAGCGTCTCCGAAGAGAGACGAGCAGGCACAAAATACACGGCCTCGTCCGTCGTGTAACGCGCATCGTAATCGTAACGACCATCGTCCGTCGCAACCTCAACCGGAGGCAGCGCCACAGGCCCACCCTCCAAATCCACGACCGACACGGCCACGTCACGACCCTCAATGCGCTGCTCGACCATCAGACGCTGCCCATACGCGAACGCATCAACCATCGAGCGACGCAGCTCCTTCGCGTTATGCGCCGTCGAAATACCCAACGCCGAACCCCCATCCGTCGGCTTAATGACAACCGGAAACGACACGGAACCCTCCAACGCCGACAGCACATTCGACGCGCCCAACTGGCGGAAAATCGCCTGCGGCAGCGTCACCCAGCCCGGCGTCGCCAACCCCGCGGAACCCAGCAGCGCCTTCGCCGTCGGCTTGTTCGACGCGAGCATCGCCTGCACCGCCGACGAGCCCACGAAAGGCACGCCCACGGACTCCAGGAACGACTGCAACGACCCATCCTCGCCAATCGAACCGTGCACGAGGGGCCACACGACGTCCGGGGAGAAGGACTCGATCGCGCCCGCCAGGGACGCATCCACATCCGAAATGACGACGTCGTAGCCCGCCTGCGTCAGGATGTTCGCGACGCGACGACCCGAACGAACCGACACATCACGCTCGTGCGTCAGGCCGCCAGAGATAATGAGAACTTTCGTAGCCATAATGTGTTACTCCTAGGGAACCTTAACGGGCGGACTCAGCCCCGGCCTCGTCGATCGAGGCAGTGCCGAACATGTCGACCATTTCCTTCTCAGCGTTCACGACCGTCGACAGGCGACGCACGCCCTCGCGAATGTCCTCGGGGGTCGGGTAGCAGAAGGACAGGCGCATGTGATTCGACCCCTGGCCGTCGTAGAAGAACGCCGTCCCCGACACGTAGGCAACCTGGGCGCGCACCGCGCGCGGCAGCATCGACTTCGCGTTGAGGCCCTCGGGGAGCGTCACCCACGTGTAGAATCCACCGTCCGGCACCGTCCACGAGCACGACGGCATGTACTCCTCGAGCGCCGTCAGCATCGCGCGAGCACGCTCCGCGTACATTGAACGGAAGGACTTCACCTGCCCGTACCAGTCGTAGCTGCCCAGGTAGTCGGCGATCGCCATCTGGCCCACCATCGACGGGCACAAGATCGCGGACTCGAGCGCCAGCACCAGCTTCGCGCGGATCGCGTGCGGCGCGTACGCCCAACCGATACGGAAGCCGGGCGCAAACATCTTCGAGAAGGAACCCAGGTAGACGACGCCCTCAGGGCTGTACGAGGCGATGGCCGGCAGGGGGTCGTTATGGAAGCCGAGCAGGCCGTAGGGGTTGTCCTCGACGATCAGGACGTGCTCGCGCAGGCAGATCTCCGCGATGATGGGTCGGCGCTCCGCGGAGAGCGTCACGCCCGCGGGGTTGTGGTAGTTCGGGATGATGTAGATGAACTTGATGGTGCGGCCCGAGGCGCGCACGTCGCGGATCGTCTCGACCAGGGCCTCGGGAATGATGCCGTGCTCGTCCATGGGGACGTGCACGACGTCCGCCTGGCGCGCGCGGAACACGCCCAGGGCGCCCACGTAGGAGGGGGCCTCGGCGAGGATCACGTCGCCCGGGTCCACGAAGAGCTCGGTGACGAGGTCGAGGGCCTGCTGGCTGCCCGTCGTCACCACGACGTCGTCCGGGTCGGCACCGACGATACCGTCATAGCTCATCACCTCGGTGATGCGCTCACGCAGCACCTCCCAGCCCTGGCCGCTGCCGTACTGCATGGCCTGCGCGCCATGATTGCGGACGAGCTTCTCTGCGGACGCCGCGAGCTTATCCAGGGGCAGGTCCTTCAGGTTCGGCATGCCGCCAGCGAGGGAGACGACCTCGGGGCGCGACACGACAGAGAACAGAGCTCGAATCTCGGACGCGCGCAGGTTGTGTGCGCGGTCCGCGTAGACGTCGTACCAGGGGTCGAGGCGGTTTCCCTGCGCGGGCGTGCGCCCGGACGAGGCCGGGGTGCCGCCGTTGGTCGAAGGCTGAGTCAAGGCATGCCATCCTTTGCATGAAGTTGCGTAGAACCGTATAGGTCAAGTGTGCCACTATCCAGGCCATACGGGGTGACGAGGCCGGTGGTTGGGCAGATGTTTCACGTGAAACATCAGGGTTCGATGCACGCGTAGGGGAGGACGAGTAGACCGTCGTCGCGCTGGTAGGCGAACTCCCCTTGGCCCACGATGAAACCAAGGAAGGAAGGCTCGGAAGTTTGGGTCATAGGGTTACCGGTCATGAGCGCGCGGAACTTGTGAAGGCGTTCCACGGCACGCTCGGTAATACCCATCGACGATAGTTTGACCTCGAATGCGCCCCAGCGGCCGTCAGCGAGCTCGATGATGAAGTCGACCTCGAGACCTTTGTCGTCACGGTAATAAGCGAGGGAGTTTCCGACACCAGGAAGTGTGTCGATGAACGTGAGGAGATCACGGCAGACGAGAGTCTCAAACAATCCGCCGAGAGTCTGAGTATCGCGTAGCAACTTGCTGGGAGATAGGCCAAGCATGGCTGCAGGTAGCGAGGGATCGACGAAGTAGCGCTTGGGCTTGACGCGAACACGTTTCTTTCCTCGAGCTGCGGGTTCCCATCCGGGCACATCTTCGAGTAGGTACATGGCGCGGAGATCGTCGAGGTATGCCTTGATTGTGTGGCGTGACTTGTCTTCTCCTTCACTGCCCATATCCTTCGACAGCGTGCTCATTG
>ERZ773007.1664-NODE-1664-length-10312-cov-36.875792_pt1 | contig 10312 bp, 6 predicted proteins | sample MGYA00580665_ERZ773007 | MGnify/ENA primary metagenome ERZ773007 (study PRJEB29015, sample SAMEA2738122) | human oral metagenome | biome: human oral; feature: human-associated habitat; material: saliva | place: China | collected 2167 ... | reverse complement strand
GCGCATGCCCAGCGTGTTCCAGTCGTCCTTGATCGAGTAGCCTTCGTCGTCGCGGCGGACGATGCCGAACACGGACTTGGGGCCCTCCTCGGCCTGCGCGCGCCCGAAGATCAGCAGGCGCGTCCACACGGGGGATAGGGACGTGAAGATCTTGGTGCCCTCGAAGGAGTAGCCGCCCTCATCGTTGGCAGTTGCCTGCGTCGTCGAGCCGAAGAGCACGAGGTCGTTGCCCGGCTCGGAAATACCGAAGCCGAAGACCTCGCCGGCGGCGGCGTCGCGCAGGATCTGCTCGCCGCGCGCGTTGCCTGCCGCCACCAGGTAGCGGCCGAGCCCGACGATGATCTGGTGCATGTTGATGCCCAGCGCGGTGCCGGGCGCCGCCTTGGCCAGCGCGGTCTGCTCGGCGGCGATCTCGGTCAGGCTCAGGCCTGCGCCCCCGAATTCGGTGGGGACGAACGCTGACAGGTATCCGGCCTCGCGCAGGTCGGCGAGGTCGGCCTTGGGGTAGGTGTTCGCGGCGTCGGCGTCGGCGGCGCGCTCGTGGATGCGGGCGAGCAGGTCGGTGTCCAGGAAGCTCATCGCGGTCCTCTTTCGGGTCGGACGGAGGCGAGGCCGGGGCCCCGTGCGGTTGGTGTCCCGAGAAGGGGCAGCAGCGCGCGGTGGCCCCGTTACTCAGGGTGACCTTACTGTAGCGCCGAGGGTGTGCGGCGGCGAGATGTAACGTGCCTGACGGGGCGTTGTCTGGCCTCGGGCCGCTCCCATTCGATAGGCTGGACACTGTGAGTACTCCGAACGCGCCCCGCACTGCCCTCACCCCGCGCCAGCGATTCCTGCGCGAGCGCCAGCAGCGTCAAAACACGACGTTCGCTGTCATTGGTGTCGTGATGTTAGTGGCCGCGGTGGTGGCCTCCCTGGTGTTCACGGGCATCATCCCCGTCCCCTTTGGCAATGACTTTTCGGTGAAGATCAAGTACGCCGAAACCGGCGATATTCCTTGCCCGACCGCGAACGCGAAGCCCGTCGCCCCCGGTCAGGTGTCCGTTATGGTCATCAACACGACGCAGCACCAGGGCCTGGCATCCAAGGCGACGGACATGCTCACAACCGCTGGATTCCAGACGGCGGAGCCCGCGAACTCGGACGTCGAGTACACCGGCAAAGTGCGCATTACCGCCGGTCCGAACGCGGTGGATAACGCCTACTCGGTGGCGCGTTTCTTCCCCGGCGCGCACGTGCGCCTCTCCGACGCGCAGGATTCCACCGTGACCGTCGAGCTGGGAACCTTCTACGACGACGTGATGAGCGCCGAAGACGTGCAGCGAGTCCTGAAGTCCACGGATCCCATCGAGCAGCCCACTAAGTGCCGTCCGATGTCGGGATCAAAGTAGGACTTGTGACGACGCAATAGATGGAAGGGCCGCCCCTCGGGGCGGCCTTTTTATAGTGATGAGCTTCGTTTCGGGGCTAAACGGCAAAATGGGGTTAAAGGACAAAACGTGTTGGTTTTGTGGCGACTTTTTGGCTTGCTTGAGGGGTTATAGGACACTGCGTGTTGCTGGAGGGGCGACTTTTCAGCTTGTTGATGCGGAAAAGTGGTGTCTTTAGTTGGTTGATACCAACTATGAGGATGGACAAATCGTGTTGCTAGCAGGGCGATTTTTCGGCTTTGTTGCGCGGGAAAGTCACGAATTTAGTTGGTCGTGTTTGCCTCGTTCCTGTGAATCCTGCATCGCGCCCAGTGCGCGGGTGAACGTGTGGACGAACGCTTGGCCAGGTGTGGACATTCAGCGTCAGGGGTGCAGTTCGCCGAGGCGTGCTAGCTGCCTGCGTTCCTCGCCGCGCACGTGGACCCGCTGATTCGCACGTGGGCCCGACACCTCGCACGTGGGCCCGATGGTATTTGTGTGGGCAGCGCCGCCCACGTGCATGTCGAGGGGTTAACGTGCGTATCAACGGGTTTACGCGCACATTCAAGGGCTAACGTGCGAGCGCACCGCTCGTGTCGGGCAGCCAGAACCCCGGCCAGGGGCCCGACAGCGTGCCCCCGGTGTGCTCGCGACTGCCCTGGCCAGGCACCCGATAATGCGCGCGAGCAACCCATGCACCCGGGATTGCTCGCTGATGCGTGCGCTAGTTGCCCATGTCGCCGGGATCGCCCAGAACGCTGACCACTTCACCCCAAATGGCCCTATTTCATCGTTTTTTGGCGAGGTGGTCTGCGTTTTGGGCGCCTCGCCCGTCAGGCAGGCCCCTCGACGGGGGGAATTGCACTACAAGAGGGTGCGACACGCCGGCGACACACCGGTTGAGGGCTTCGTGTAGTGCAAAACCCCCACCGCTACCAGTGTCGAGCGCGCTGCAGGGGCCGAGGGCCAGGATGGGGCACCGGTGGGTGGCGGAAACCCGGCAACTGCATACACGGAAGGTGCCACGACGAAACAAAACTCTCCCAGCACGAGCCGCGCGGCCCCACTTCCGGTACAAAACTCTCCCAGCTCGCCCAAAATGGCTCGATTTGGCACTTTTTCTACATGCAGGGAGAGTTTTATACCGTTGTCACCACCAAGAAGCTGAGCAGGGAGAATTTTGTACCGAACACGAGGCAGAGTTGTGGCTCGCCAACAGGACACCAGGCCCCACCTGCGTGGAGGGCGCCGGAGGGACCGGTGTGGAGGGCGCCGGAGGGACCGGTGTGGAGGGCACGGGCGGGTTTCGAGGCACAGAGCCTGGCCGCGGTGCCGGTGGGCGGTGGTGGAGCCCGGCCGCAGTATCCACAAACAACAGGAGTACCCATCCCAAGCAAATTTCGCATGCAATTCCCCCACGACACGGATCCATGCACGCTCAAAAACCGCAGAATATCAACGATCAGACTTCAACACTTGAAATACACTCAGGGGAATTGCATGCGAAATTGGTGGGAGAGTGGCCCGTGGGGCAACAAGCAGCATCACGCCGACGGGCTTGCCCGGTCAGCGCCCGGTCAGCGCCCGGTCAGCGGCCGCTCAGCGCTCGGTCAGCGCCCGGTCAGCGGCTCGCGAGTGGCCCGTGGGGCCTCAAGCAGCGTCACGCCGGCGGGCTTGCCCGCTCAGCACCCGCTCAGCACCCGCTCAGCGGCTGGCGAGCGGCCCGGCCGTGCCACGGCCTCGGATATTCTCCAGGAGCGCCTCGCCGTCCGAACCGTACCAGACGGGGATGGACTCGGGGACCGTCCACAGGGCGTCGGGCACCATGGCCTCGAAGCTGCCGTGAGCCATGAACTGCTCGATCTCGGACAGGGAACGGATCGCAATGCCCGCGACGCACTGGGGGAACTCGCGGGCGAACTCCGCGTAGATTTCAGGGTCGCGCTGCCCGTCATCGCCGACCAGGAGCCAGCGCATGTGCGGGAACATGCGGGCCAGGCGGCGCAGCTCGCGGCGCTTGTGCTCGGGGCCCGAGCGGAACCAGCCCGTGTTCGAGGGGCCGAAGTCCGTCATGAGGAAGCCGCCGGCCGGATAGCCGGTGCGCTCCAGGAAGGAACGCACGGTCGGCACGACGTTCCACGCGCCCGTCGACAGGTACATGATGGGGGCGTGGGTGCCCTCGGGCACGCCCTCCGACGTGGCCGAGGAGGTGGTTAGCGTCGTCAGCAGATTCGCCATGCCGGGGACGGCCTCGCGCGCGGAGACGCGGTCGAGGAACGCGTGCTTCGCGGCGGTGACCAGGCGCGGCAGCATGGAGACCATGACGGTGTCGTCGATGTCGGAAACCACCCCGAAGCGCTCGTCGTCGGAAACGATGCGCAGACACACGCGGGCGGGGCGTCCGGCGCGGATGCGGCCCTTGCGGGGGCGCTCGTGCATCGCCGAGGCCGGGGCGGGCAGCGGGGTCGCGGTGCGCAAGGTGGCGGCGAGCTTCGCGGCGGTGTCCTCGGACATCCCGAGGGCGCGCACGTCGCCCGCGTGCAAGACCTGAATGGTCGCGTCGTGCCAGCCGGGTTCGAGGCCGTGGCCGAGCACCGTGATGTCGACGAATCCGCCGCGGTCCGCGAAGGCGAGCCTGCGCGCGTTACCGACCGTGACGAGCACGGGCTGGCGGGGGACTTGGGCGTTGAAAAACTGGCGCCACCCGCGCCTCGTCTGGAGCCAGGAGCGGCCCTCGTCGCCGCGGGCCATGAGGACGCGGCCGAGGATGCGGGCGCTGCGCTGGGAGCCGATGCCTCCGAAGCCGACGACGCCCGGGTAGTACCAGCCCTGTGACATGACGGCGACCAGCAGAGACGATGCGAATTCGCCCGCGCCAGCCGTGAGGGCGAGCGCGAACGAGGGCGATTCGTCGTCGATGAGGGGCGGTCGGAGGCGCATGAGGGCAATCATAGGGCCAATGCACCGGGGAAGCGCAAGCTCCGGAGCGACGGAGCCGCAGGTGCCCCGTGGTAGTCTGACCGCGCAGTCAAAAGGAGTGCCGCGAGTCGGTTGTGCGCCTGTCCACTGAGGTGTGGGACTCGTCGCCGAGAGTGCACGAAGGAGAAACAGTGACGCAGGAACAGCTCTGGGGTGGGGCACCCACGCGGCGGCCGAGGGTCATACGCTGGCTGGTGTTGCTCGTGCTCTTGCTCGTGGTGGGCGCCGGTATGGCTTGCTGGTTCGTTGGCAAGCCGGCGCGGGAGAAGGCCTCGGCCGAGGAAGCGGCGCAGCGATACGTCCAGCTGGTCTTTGAGGGGAAATACGAGGAGGCTGAGGAGTATGCGCGTCCGGCCTTCCCCGGCTGTTCGGATCTGCACTGCACGTTAGACGCGTCGATGGCGCAGCCCATTGAATACCCGCAGCTCATCGACCTGACAGTGGAGAAGATGCACTACAGTGACTACATGGTGACGGTCCGTTACACGGTGGCGGGATCAGAACAGACAGGCGTGTTTTCAGTGGCACAAGCCGGAGAATACGTTTCCGCTTCTGACAAGCGGCAGATGGGGGCGTGGGTCATTGAGACTCCGCTCACGGTGGACACGAGGGTGACGCTTGATAGAGCCATCTCCTCGCTGACGGTCGGGGAACAGTCCGTCTATGACGCTCCTACCGGGGGGAATGGACGGCCCTACCCGTGCACGTCCGTGACGATTAGTGGATACCCCGGGCTCTACGATATTCATCTGACGAAGATGTCGGAGCGCTGGTACCAGGAGCTGTGGGGGAGCGATGATACTCTGATCGACTCCGGCGACTTCGATCATGTGACCGTGGCGCTCGGGGACGATTTCGGTATTCGTGTCGTTGCAACTCCCGAGGACTACGACGAGGTGCATGCGGACATTGAGAGCATGATTCGGCAGTGCTTGCGAGGCGAAGATTCTTGGGTGTGCGACTCGAGGCTGCGCGGCAAGGGCGAGGACGGTGTCACGATCGCGATGAGGGATGATATGCGCTTTGAGTTCACCAGGCCCGCTCTCGAGAATAACTGGGTGAACGTAACCGTGTCATTCCCAGATGGCACTGATGAGAATCTCACCGTGACCTGGGTGTATGTGCTCCATTACCGTGATCCTGTCACCATCACATACAAGGTGACGAGCTGAGTGTTCGCCCCACCTATTCCAGCAGGATGTACGTGGCTGACATACGCCTCGATGATCAGGGGCAGACGCGCGTAGTGTTCTCCTCAAGGAAAGCAGCTCGACGAGGCCGGGGCCTCGGGCACCACGCGTGCGGCCCCCGAGCCCCGCTCAGTCGAGGGGAAGCTCGGGCACCGGGGCAGCGGTGCCCCTGCGCAGCGCGGGCAGGCCGATGAGCATGAGGATGACCATCGCCCAGCCGGATCCCGACATGGTGAAGAGCCCGCCGCGCGCGCCGATTGCGTCGATCGCGGGACCGGCGACCGCGGTGCCCAGGGAGGTACCCAGGTTGATCGACGTCGACATCCAGGTCAGGCCCTCGGTGAGCTTCGCGGGGGAGACGGACTTTTGGATGATGACGTTGACGTTCGTCATGGTGGGCGCGCAGGTGAGGCCCGTGATGAGGATGACGGCGGCCATCGTCCAGATGTTGAAGGCCACCGGGAAGAGGCTCATGCCGATAGCCATCGCGATGACGCCGATGACGAACAGCTGCCAGGTGGGGCGCCGCCACGTGCGGGCACCGTAGACGAGCGCGGCCGTCAGCGAGCCGATCGAGAAGAGTGCGAGGAGGATGCCGCCGAGCGCGGGGGTACCCAGCTCCTCGGTGAAGCTGACCATTGACACTTCCATCGCGCCGAACGTCATGCCCATGCCGATGTAGGTCGCCGCCATGACGAGGACGACGGGCTTGCGGATGACGGACTCGCGCGGGGCGCTCGGGTCGTGGGGGATGATGGCGGGCTCGGAGTCGCGGCGCGAAAGGAAGAGGATGCCACCCACCGCCAGGCTTGCGATCGAGATGATGAGGCCGGTCGCGGGGTGCACCGCGGTGCCCAGGACCGTGGAGAGCACGGGGCCCACGATGTACACGAACTCGTCGACCGCGGATTCGAGGGCGTAGGCGGTCGTCAGCTGTCCGGGCTTGTGCAGGATCGTCGACCAGCGCGAGCGCACGAGCGCGCCGGGTGCGCCCCACGTGGCACCCGCGAGGGCTGCCGGGATGAAAAGCGTCCACGCCGGGGCGTGCATGAAGACGGCGGCGACCAGCGCGGACATCGACAGAACCGAGATCGTCCACGCGGGGCCCATGACGCGCAGCTGCCCGTGGCGGTCGACGCGGCGCGCGAGGATGGGCGCGCACAGAGCCATGACGATGATGTTGACCGCCGAGACGGCACCGGCCAGCGTGTAGTTACCGTACTCGGTGCGCACCATCAGGATCGTCGACAGGCCCACCATCGACATTGGCATACGCAGCACAAGGCCGGCCGCGGAGAACTTCCACGACTGACGGACACGTAGAATATCGAGATAGGTACCGAGCATCCTCTCATTCTACCGGTGGTCGGTGGGCGGAAAAGCCGCGCGGAGTGGGGCGTACGTAACCATCCGGGCCCCGAGCGGGGGAGGAAAAACCCGCTCAAATGGCCCTCGATTTGTGGCGCAAGAACCGAGCCCCGCGCGGGGGAGGAAAAACCTGGTGTCGCGATGACCGACGAGCGCTGGCAAGCTGGGTGTCGCGGGGAGGATAAGCCGTCAATAAACCACGGCCTCGTCCATGGGGGACGAGGCCGTGGCCAGGGGATGAGGAACAGGCTCAGTCGGTCACTTCGAAGACGCCGGTCTGGCCCTTCTCCGCCAGCGAGAGCGCGTGGTTGACGAAGGAGTAGTGGCCGGCCTCGAGGGGCGTGAACTCGACGAAACCACCCTCGGCGGCACCCAGGGACAGGACCTGGCCCCAGCCGCCGCCGCTTCCGCCGCCTCGGATCACGTAGGCGCCCTCGCGCCACACCGTGTCGAACTGGGTGCCGACGACGTGGAAGGTGGTCGCCAGGTTCGGGCCCGCGTCCATGACCCACACGCGCACGCGCTCGTTGGTCTTGATCTGGATCGGGTGCGCCTTGTACTGGAAGGGCACGCCGTTGAAGGCCATCGCGTTGGGCGCCAGGGCCGACAGGAGGGAGGCGTCCGCGCTCTGCCCGTCCGCGCCCAGGTAGAGCTCGGAGGCGACCATGACGTACTCGCGGTCGACCTTATCGAGGTCGGTCGGGTCGATGACGACGGCCCCGAACATGCCGTTCGCGATGTGCATCGACATGGGTGCGGTCGAGCAGTGGTAGAGCCAGATGCCCGCGTTCTTCGCGACGAAGGTGTACTCGAGGGTCTGCCCGGGCTCGATCGAGCGCATGACGTTGTCGGGGGCGACGAGGCCCGCGTGGAAGTCCAGCGAGTGGCTCATCGTCCCGTTGTTCACGAGCGTGATGTGGAAGGTGTCGCCGATGTGTCCGTGCAGGATCGGGCCGGGAGCGTCCCCGTTGAAGGTCCACGTCTCGCGCGTGAGGGAGCTCGTGACGTTGACGGTCTGCTCGGTGACCGTGAAGGTGTAGTGGCGCTCGGTCTCGTTCGTGGCCGGCGGGAGCACCGGGTCGCGCGCGTCGATGGTCGCCGCGTAGTCCGTCAGCTCGGTCGGGGTGGCGGGTCCCGCGGCGGCGTCCTGGCCGTGGTCGTGCCCGTGGCCTGCGTGGCTGCCCGAGGCCGAGGTGCCCGAGGAGGATGAGGATGACGAGGATGCGCCCGTGGCCTGCACGTGCAGGGTCATGCCCATCTCGCGGTGACCCGGCAGGGAGCACCATCCCTCGACGTCCCCGGAGATGACGCCGAGGTCAAGCTCCTTCGTCTCGCCCGTGGCGAGCGATCCGGAGGACACGCCCGTCTCGAACACGAGGTCGTGGCGCTGGTCCCCCGAGTTCGTGAAGTCGATGATGAGGCGGTCGCCGACCGGCACCTCGATGTGGTTTGGCGTGAACGCCATGCCCTCGACGCCCACGGACACGCGGGTCGTGTGCCCGGTCGGCGTCACGGACGAGGCCGTGGTTCCCGACGCCGTTCCCGTGCCCTGCGTGGTGGGCGCGGACGGGTTGGACAGGAAGATAGCGAGAGCGAGCGCCACGACGGAGACGACGCCGATGAGTGCGCCCGCAGTGCGGCTCGCGGGCGAGTGGCCGCCCGTCGGGCTCACGCGCAGCTTGGGGGCTCCCGTCGCGGGCCCTGTCGGTGCGGATGCCTTCGGCTTCTCTCCTCTGGGTGACGGCGAAGCGGACAGGTTCAGGTCAGCCACGGCGGCCTCCTTGTGCGGTGGGGGATGAAGCGGCGGCGCGCTTGGCGCGCGCCTGGGCCACGCCGCAGCGGGCCATGAGGACGATGTCGACGACGTAGGTGGCCAACAGGACCACCCACGCGGCGATAGTGAGGCGTTCGGCGGAGGTTTCGCTCAGGGACGCGACGGCGAGCGCGAGGATTGCGGCCACGTTGCGAGCCGCCTCCCGGATGGGGGCTGCGGCCTCGAGCACGCCGACGCCGACGCGTACCGCGGACGGGCCGCCGCCGATGACGACGGGCATCAGGTAGGTGAGCGCGCCGACGAAGAGCTGGCCGAGGCCTGCCGCGCCCAGGATCGACAGCCACGGCAGGAACGCGGCGCGTAGGCCTGTCGCGTCCGCCGTCGCGAAGGCGCGCAGGGAGGCTCCGGCGCCGGCGACGAGAATCCAGGCGGCGCCCAGCATGAGGGACCATGCGCCGTATTCGGCGGGGCCCTTTGTCAGCGCCACGCGGACCAACGGAACGCCCACGCCCAGGGCGGCCGCACCCACGACGACGAGGAGACCCACGGAGGTCACGCGCATCGACCCGGTCACAGCGCCCGTGCCGGCGACGAGAAGCGCGGCCACCCACATGGGTAGGGCGCTCGTCGCGAAGGATACGGCTCGCGGATCCATGCGCGTGCGCATCGCGGTCGGCCCCAGCGTCACCAGGGTCCCGCCCATCGTCAGGCCCACCCATCCGGCGATCCCCGCCAGCGCGTGGGCGACCGTCAGGCGGTCCCGGGCCTCGGCCAGCCATGCGGGAGCGTTCGCGTCGAACATGGCCGCCGTGACGAAACCCGCCAGCGTCGCGCCGACCACCAGGAAGAAGGCCGCCGCGATGTAGTAGCGGATAATGACGGCGAAACGCGAGGCCAGGCGCTCGCGGGAAGCGGTGAGCAGCGCCCACCCGTGCCAGGCTGCGATCGCGCCGATAACGGTCGCTCCCGTGACGGTCGCGTGCCACAAGCCCGCCCACATGCCGCCGATGAGGAGCAGTAGGGAGAGATTAAACGCCGTGATGCGCACGGTGTTGTCGCGCCCCGCGCGTCGGTCGTCCGGAGCCAGGTGTGCGAGCGCCCGCGTGAAGTACCACGACCACTGGAAGATCCCGTTCGACAGGACGCCGAGGGTCACCAGGTGGATCATCGTCCACAGGTTCTGCGGGATGCGGCCTCGGGCGACGATCGTGACAGCCGCGGCAACGGCCGCCGTGCACATCCAGATCGTGGTCACGCGGTCGGTGCGGGGAACGCGGGGCTTGGTCATCGGGCCTCCCGTCCGCCCGAGGGCACGGGAGCCGCAGGCCTGGCCCCGGCCTCGTCCCCGGGCCCGATCTCGCGCGAGGCCGCGCGCGCCCGGCGAATCGTCACCGTCAGCGTCGTGCCCACGAACAGGAGCATGCCGACGACCCCGAGGGTGCCTCCCAGGCGCCACGGGTAGGCGGCCTCGCGCGCGCCCGCGAGGAGGCGGACGAGGAGGGAGAGCTGCAGGAACGCGAAGGGGACCCACATGGCGACATGGTAGGGGACCTCGCGCCGGGCGACCGCCGGGATGATGACGGGCGCGTGGGCCA
>ERZ773007.1662-NODE-1662-length-10316-cov-11.845337_pt1 | contig 10316 bp, 9 predicted proteins | sample MGYA00580665_ERZ773007 | MGnify/ENA primary metagenome ERZ773007 (study PRJEB29015, sample SAMEA2738122) | human oral metagenome | biome: human oral; feature: human-associated habitat; material: saliva | place: China | collected 2167 ... | reverse complement strand
GAAGTGGGGCACCATTTTCAGCCCAGAGCTCTTCGATACGGTCAATCAATTTCCATGATGCACCAACTTCATCCCAGTGGCTAAAATTAGTTGAGTTGTTATTTAAGACATCATAAATCAATTTCTCGTATGGTTCTGGAGAAGCACCAGTTGCGGTCGCATCTGTACGGTAATCAAGTGAGTTCGGAGCTAAGTTGAATTCTTCTCCTACTTGCTTTCCATTTAGGCTAAGAGAGAAGCCTTCTGTTGGTTGGATATAGATGGTCAAAATATTTGGAGCAAGTGGTTCTCCAAAGATAGAGTCCATTTGTTTAAAGACGATGTTGACATGAGTTCCTTTTTCAGTTAGACGTTTACCAGTACGGAAGAAGAAAGGAACGCCACGGAATCGATCGCTGTCTACAAAGAAGGCACCTGATGCAAAGGTTTCAGTTGTTGATTCTGGATTTACATTTGGCTCGCTACGATAAGAGATGTATTTCATGCCATCAATCTTACCAGAGCGGTATTGACCACGGATAAAGTGTTCTTTAAGCTCTTCATCAGTTGGATGATAGAGGTTTTTAAAGACCTTAATCTTTTCAGCACGAATCTCGTCTTTTGTGAAGCTTGCTGGCTTGTCCATAGCAAGGAGAGAAAGAAGTTGTAGAGTGTGGTTCTGTACCATGTCGCGGAGGGCACCAGATTGGTCATAGTATCCCCCACGTTCTTCTACACCCAAGCGCTCTGCAAAGGTAATTTGAACATTGTCGATAAAGTCTTTGTTCCAAACGTTTTCAAAAATTAAGTTTGCAAAGCGAACTGCAAAGATGCTTTGGATCATTTCCTTACCAAGATAATGGTCAATACGGAAAATTTGTTCTTCGTCAAATGTTGCTAGGAGTTCGTCATTCAACTTGCTTGCAGTTGCGTAATCTGTACCAAATGGTTTTTCAACGATTAGGCGCTCAAAACCTTTACCGTCTACGATATTTTCAGACTTGAGGTGTTTTGCAATGGTTCCAAAGAACTGAGGTGCCATAGACAAGAAGAAGAGCTTGTTGTGTTCGGCTTGGTACTTGTCATTTAGTTCAGCCTGCAATTGACGCAAAGCAATATAGTGCTCCGTATCATTGACATCGTGACTTTGATAGTAGAAGTGACTAGCGAATTCTTGAGCCTGTTCGGTAGTATCTGCCAAATCAAGGATCGATTCGACTACAACAGATTCAAAATATTCCTTGCTCCAAGGACGACGAGCAGTTCCAATGACTGCAAAGTGCTCGGAAAGATTGCCGGATTTATATAGTCTAAAAAGGGAAGGGTAGAGCTTGCGTTTAGCCAGGTCTCCACTCGCACCGAAAATTGTAACAATAACCTTAGATGACATCTAGCTACCTAATTTCTATTTTTATTCCTAGTCTTGCTAGGTATGAGGAAATCTCATTTCATAAACTTAATTCTAACATAATTTTCCGAAAAATCAAAAAATCCAATACGAGATAGAAAAAAACTGCAAGGAAATCCTTACAGTTTGAGTTTAGACGTTTAAGACCTTGTCCAAGAACTCTTTTAGACGTGGGTGTTGTGGGTTGTCAAAGATTTGATCAGGTGTTCCGTCTTCTAGGAATTCACCATCTGCGGTAAAGATAACGCGGTTAGCAACCTGACGAGCAAATCCCATCTCATGGGTTACGATAATCATGGTCATGCCTTGCTCAGCCAATTCCTTCATAACGTTCAGTACATCTCCGACCATCTCAGGGTCAAGGGCAGAAGTTGGTTCATCAAAGAGCATGATGTCTGGATTCATTGCTAGTCCACGAGCGATGGCCACACGTTGTTTTTGACCACCTGATAGGCTATCTGGGTTAGCATTAGCTTTATCTGCTAGTCCAACCTTTTCAAGCAACTCCATTCCCAATTTCTCAGCTTCTTCCTTAGTCATCAACTTGTGCTCAATAGGAGCAAAGGTAATGTTGTCCAATACAGACATGTGTGGGAAGAGGTTGAAGTGTTGGAAAACCATTCCGATATTTTCACGGACGTGGTCAACGTTGGTAGTTTTTTCAGTTAAGTCATAGCCGTTCACAGTGATGTGACCGCTAGTGACTTCTTCTAGAAGATTAAGGCTACGGAGGAAGGTCGACTTACCAGAACCTGAAGGACCGATGATACAAACAACATCTCCTTCATAGAACTTAGTTGTAATTCCTTTTAGGACCTTATTTTTTCCATATTGCTTATGTAAGTCATTTACATCAATTTTTAGTTTTGCCATTAACGAATCCTCTTTTCTAAGCGTTTCGCTAGTCTAGTCAAAAGTGTGATAATTACAAGATAGAAGATAGCAAGGATTGCATACATCTTGAAACTTTGGTAGTTACGGGCGATGATAATCTTACCTGTTTGGAAGAGTTCTACCAGACCGATAGCCGACACGATAGTTGTATCTTTCAACGCAATAACGAACTGGTTGACGAAGTTTGGAAGCATTAGTTTAGTTGCTTGTGGCAAGATAATCTTACGCATGGTTTTTCCATAGGAGATACCAAGACTGCGACTGGCCTCCATTTGCCCAACTGGAACAGCTTGGATCCCACCACGAACAATTTCAGCGATATAAGCTGCCGCATTAAGTGAGAGGGCAATAGTACCAGCTACAAAGTCGTTAATCGGACTCTGTTGACCTGTGATAGACTCGATAAAGTTTGGAATTCCCCAGAAGATGAAGGCTGCAAGAATCATCAAGGGAATACCACGGATAACGTCAACGAAAATCTCAGAGATAAGACGAAGAGATTTGTATGGGCTAACGCTAAACATACCAAAGATAATCCCAATTACAATGGCAATCGCAAAGGAGATAAGGGCTAAAGCAAGTGTGATTCCAAGTCCACTAAGGAGTTGTTTGTAGTTATTTTGGAGCAAGCCCCAGATAGTAGTTTCGTCAACTGTACTTGTAGAAGCAGTTGTTGCTCCACTTGCTAGATACTTGTCAAGAATCTTTTGGAATTCTCCATTAGCCTTGAGGTTTGCAAGTCCGTTATTGAACATCTGGATCAATTCTGGATTTGTACCTTTTTTAACGGCAAAGGCTGTTTCACCGATTGGAGTTCCAGCGATTGGCGTTTTCAATTTTTGCCCTTGACTGATAGAATATTTTAGCACTGGCTCATCATCCATGACGGCATCAATAGAGCCAGTATTCAGACTGTCATACATAGATGCCCCATCTGCAAAGGTTTTAATTTTGTAGCCGTATTTGCTTTGATTTTCAGTAAGGAATGTTTGAGAAGCAGTCCCGTTTTTAACACCGACAGTTTTATCCTTGAGGTCTTCATAAGAAGCAATCGTGCTTGATTCTTTAACACCGAGAATGGTATTAGCTGTGTAATATGATTCTGAGAAGTCAAATGTTTCCTTACGGGCATCTGTTACAGACATTCCAGCGATGATACCATCAGCTTGTCCTGCTTGAACAGCACTGATGGCTGCATCAAATCCTGGGTTGGTAATCTCAATTTCAAAACCTTGATCTTTGGCAATAGCCTTGATGAGGTCCATATCAATACCGGTGTACTGATTACTTGAATTTTGAAAGACGAATGGAGCGAAAGATGAGTCGCTGGCAATAATATACTTGCTTTTTACTGGAGTAGCTTTTTGTCCAGCAGCAGTAGTTGTCGTTGGAGTTGCCGAAGTTGTAGAAGCTGTCCATTTTTGGATGATTTGCTCTAGGCTACCATCTTTCTTCATTTGTGTTAGGGCTTCATTAAACTCGGTAACCAAGTGTTCATACTTGCTCCCTTTCTTGACACCAAAAGCAAAACTTCCAACAGCCTCACCATCCATATTGATGCTGAGATCTTGTCCTTGGTTGATTGCATACTCGATAACAGGTTTATCATCCATGATAGCATTTACAGCGCCAGCACTTAGACTGTTATTCATCAAATCGCCTGTATCAAAGGTTTTGATAGAGAAACCGTATTTATCTTTGATACTTTCGAGGAAACGTTGAGCGGCAGTTCCATTCTTAACACCAACTGTTTTTCCGCTAAGTTCTTCATATTTGGTGATTTTATTTGCCTTTGTGGTGGCAATGACAACTTTTGTATCATAATAGGTATCAGACATGGTAAAGACATTTTCACGTTCTTTTGTTTTTGTCATACCTGCCATAATAGCATCTGCTTGACCTGACTGCACTGCATTTACAGCTGCATCAAAGCCAGGATAAGACATTTGGATGTTCCATCCTTTGATTTCTGCGACTTTATTGATAATATCAACATCAATCCCTTTATAGGTTTGATCTGAATCTTTAAACTCAAAAGGTGCATAAGCTGTATCAGACACAATCTTAACAGTATCAGCTTTTGCCATACCTAGTGAGAAAATGGGAAATAAAATGAGCAAACATGCTAGTATTTTTTTCTTCATTTTTAGTCTCCTTTTCCGAATATTTTCCCATTATATCAGAAAATGAATGAAAAGGCAAATTTTATGGATTTTATGTAAGGAAATGTAACATGAAATACTCACTCTTATCAACCTAGAGTAGAGTCTGAAAAGTAAATTTATGGTAAAATAGAAGGATAGAAAAATGCAGATGAGGCAATCATGATTAATCGAATTACAGATAATAAATTTAAACTAGTATCAAAATATGAACCTTCAGGAGATCAACCACAAGCGATTGAGCAGTTGGTTGACAATATCGAAGGTGGAGAGAAGGCTCAGATTCTGATGGGGGCGACGGGTACAGGGAAGACCTATACCATGAGTCAGGTCATTTCCAAAGTCAATAAACCAACTTTGGTCATTGCCCATAACAAAACGCTAGCTGGGCAGCTCTATGGAGAGTTCAAGGAATTTTTCCCTGAAAATGCAGTCGAGTACTTCGTATCCTACTATGATTATTATCAACCAGAGGCCTATGTCCCTTCGAGCGATACCTATATTGAGAAGGATAGCTCGGTCAATGATGAGATTGACAAGCTTCGACACTCAGCGACTTCAGCTCTTCTGGAGCGTAACGATGTCATCGTCGTAGCTTCTGTCTCTTGTATCTATGGTTTGGGTTCGCCCAAGGAATATTCTGATAGTGTTGTTAGTCTTCGTCCAGGTCTTGAGATTTCTCGTGATAAACTCTTGAATGACTTGGTTGATATTCAGTTTGAACGTAATGATATTGATTTTCAACGGGGAAGATTTCGCGTTCGCGGGGATGTGGTGGAGATTTTCCCAGCTTCCCGTGATGAACACGCTTTTCGAGTAGAGTTTTTCGGGGATGAGATTGACCGTATCCGCGAGGTTGAGGCTTTGACAGGTCAGGTACTGGGAGAAGTGGATCATTTGGCGATTTTCCCTGCCACTCACTTTGTGACCAATGATGACCATATGGAAGTTGCGATTGCCAAGATTCAGGCAGAGTTGGAAGAGCAGTTAGCTGTCTTTGAGAAGGAAGGTAAACTGCTAGAAGCCCAGCGTTTGAAACAGCGGACAGAGTATGATATTGAGATGTTGCGTGAGATGGGCTATACCAACGGAGTTGAAAACTATTCACGCCACATGGATGGACGGAGTGAAGGAGAGCCTCCTTATACGCTTCTCGACTTCTTCCCAGATGATTTCTTGATTATGATTGACGAGAGTCACATGACTATGGGACAAATCAAAGGAATGTACAATGGAGACCGTTCGCGTAAGGAAATGCTGGTTAATTATGGTTTCCGTTTGCCATCAGCTTTGGACAATCGTCCTCTTCGTCGTGAGGAGTTTGAGAGTCACGTTCATCAGATTGTTTACGTTTCAGCAACACCAGGTGACTATGAAAATGAACAGACCGAAACAGTGATTGAGCAAATCATTCGCCCGACTGGGCTTTTAGACCCTGAGGTGGAAGTGCGTCCGACTATGGGACAGATTGATGATCTTTTGGGTGAAATCAATGCCCGTGTTGAAAAGAACGAACGAACCTTTATCACCACTTTGACCAAGAAAATGGCAGAGGACTTGACCGACTACTTCAAGGAAATGGGCATCAAGGTCAAGTATATGCACTCGGATATCAAGACCTTGGAACGGACGGAAATTATCCGAGACCTGCGCTTGGGTGTCTTTGATGTCTTGGTCGGAATCAATCTTCTTCGTGAAGGAATTGACGTTCCTGAAGTAAGCTTGGTTGCTATTCTCGATGCTGACAAGGAAGGCTTCCTACGTAACGAACGCGGACTTATCCAGACAATTGGACGTGCTGCTCGAAATAGCGAGGGACATGTCATCATGTATGCGGACACTATGACTCAATCTATGCAAAAAGCCATCGATGAAACAGCTCGTCGTCGTAAAATCCAGATGGCTTATAATGAAGAACATGGTATCGTACCTCAGACAATCAAGAAAGAAATACGTGACCTGATCGCTGTAACTAAGGCAGTTGCCAAGGAAGAGGACAAGGAAGTCGATATCAATAGCCTCAATAAACAAGAACGCAAAGAACTCGTCAAAAAACTGGAAAAACAAATGCAAGAAGCTGTCGAAGTGCTTGACTTTGAACTGGCAGCTCAGATTCGAGATATGATGTTGGAAGTCAAGGCGTTGGGGTAGTGAAGTTTATTTTATAGTGGTTCGTGTACAACAGTAATTATAGATAAAGGCAAGGTTGTTTACAGGAACTTTTAATTGTTCTGTATTATAATTATTGGTATAAAATAAAGTAATTTGAGAAATAAAATTTAAGAAATGAGAGATGATGATGTCTAATAAAACTAATATAGTAACTTTTGAAAAAGAATTTAAGAAAAAATTATTGGAACAATATTCAGAAGAAACAGTGATACAAGAATATAGACTTGGAAATTTTGTAACTGATTTTGCAATTATAGATTGTGATTCAAAAGAAATTATCGCTATTTTTGAATTAAAAATAGGTAGAGCAGACTCTTTTTCCTCACAACAATTGTCTGAATTTAATAGTAGAATTAAACAACTTCTTCAGACTAATGGTATGGATGTACCAGTTTATTATGTTTTAAAGAGTAATGAGGATCAAGCGAATTTTACGATCAATAGACTATTTCAAGTAGTGGATGATGAGCGAAAATCTCAATTTACTTTCAAAGAAGTAGATTTACCATCATATGAAGAATTATTAGCACGAAACTCTGCAACTGCAATTTATGAAAAAGAGAGACAGAAGCAAGAACAAAGAAAAAGTTTAAAAGAAGCTTTTAATAGTTTGAATTACATAAGCCCAATTCTAGCGCTTATTATATTTATAATATGGGGATTGTTTAAGTGTTTAAAAATTGAACTAACTTGGATTGATTTAGCTTTTTTGTTGACTAGTTCTATATTTGCAGTATTTCCTTTTGTAAAGAAGATTGATATTACTCAATTCGGTTCAGTAGAGTTTAGAAATGATGAAAAAAAGTTTTAAAGGTAGATATGTGTAATCTTCTTCCAAGTATATTGAAAAGAAAAAGGGGGAAGAAAAATAATGGGAGAATTTAATCCAAATGAAAAATAATAGAAGAAAACTAAAAAAGAAATTATCCAATATAGAGAAATTCAATCTGTGGTTAGATTCTCACAAGCTATTGGCCTTCTTAGTGGATTTTATAGTTTTATTATCAATAGCTGGACTAATAGGTAGTGTTTTTCAAGTAATTATCCTTATACCAAGCCCTTATAAACATATGGACTACATGTTTCCGCTTTATTTGAATATATTCTTAATATTCGGTAGGATATATGCTTATTATCTGCGAGAAGTTTGCTCAACTAAGAAAAATTTGAAAGATTATCTGGAACCGTTTCTTTACACTAGTTTCTTTTTTATAATTCACTTGACAATGGGAATTGGAACACCGACTCACCACGTTTTACCTTCACTTTTATCCCTGGATCATCGTTATATTTGGTTCCCTATCACAACCTATCTAGTCTTTTTCTGTTTAGCAACCTTAGCCACTCTCATGATCAAATATGTAGAAAAGAAAAAGGGTAAATCATGATAAAACATTTAACTATATTTAGGGTTATTTACCTTCTGTTCCTGGTATTCGCCCTGATTCATTTTATCTTAGGATTGTTTGGTTTAGCCTTTACACCAGGTTTGTGGAATATCTGGTTTTTTGGTCTCTGTCTAACCTTATTTATTCAGCCATGGGCTATCTTCTATAAAACGAGAATCTTTCAATGGTATCATCTGATTTTTCAAGCTCTCAGCGGCTTCTTTGCTCTCATTATCTGGTCTCTGACATTTTTCTTTTTTTCTATGGTTCCATATTCATCTATGCCGATCAATCTAGACTACAATGTGAATAAGGAAAAAAATGAAATCAGAATCATCAGAGGATTTTTGCTCCATAAAATTCATGAATATCACGACTTAGTGAATCCTTTGATTATGAAGTCTGAAGTTAAGTATGTAGAAAAAGATTAAATATTAGAAAGTAAGTATTATGTCTCGAGCACAATTAACCATTTTAACCAATATTTGTCTGATTGAAGACATTGAAACCAAGCGTGTAGTCATGCAATATCGGTCTCCTGAAAGCAATCACTGGTCTGGCTACGCTTTTCCAGGTGGTCATGTTGAGAATGGCGAGGCTTTTGCAGAGTCAGTGATCCGAGAAGTCTACGAAGAAACAGGATTGACTATTCAAAATCCTCAACTGGTCGGCATTAAAAATTGGCCATTAGATACAGGTGAGCGCTATATCGTCTTTTGCTACAAGGCAACAGAGTTTACTGGGAATCTTCAATCTTCGGATGAAGGTCAAGTTTCTTGGGTAGAAAAAGACCAGATTCCTAACTTGGATCTGGCCTATGATATGTTGCCCTTGATGGAAATGATGGAAGCACCTGATAAGTCGGAATTTTTCTACCGTCATCGTACAGAAGATGGCTGGGAGAAAGAAACCTTTTAGTCTTTTACTAAATAACCAAGTTTATCCAAGGCCTCCTCAATATAGTGGAGGTCTTGTTGTGTTTCTGCTTCGACAAGGTGGTAATGGATACCATCTGTCAATTCTGAAAGGGGTCTAAAGTCAGACTTCTCGACTTGCTCTAGAAAATGCTGAACATCTCGGCGACAGGTGAGTTTGAGCAGGGTTTCAATTTCTCCATAAACTGGATGGTCAATCAAAGTATTCTGTACACGTCCGCCATTATCTACAATGGCTAGGAGTTCCTGCCCAATTTCTTCCATCTCATGTTTGACCTTGAAAAGTTTGTGAACGTAAGGACTGGCATCATTTTCTTTGTAGATATAACCGCGATTAGTGGATAGGATAGGAGCTCCATCTGCTCGGAGAATAGCGATGTCCTGTACAATGACTTGGCGCGTAACATGAAAGTGTTCAGCCAAGGTTTGACCATTGAGAGCTTTTGGCGCCTCTTTTAACAGTTTGAGAAGAGCTTGTTTGCGATCCTTTGTCATAGTTTTTCCTTTTAGCGACGTTTTCGAAGCACTTTATAGACAGCTAGTGCTAATGTATAGTCTACCATACTATGGACGATTGTTCCAAAACCAACTAGGACAAAGAGAACATAAAACATATTTTCAACATTTGTCCCTGAAGTAGCATAGAAGATGATACAAGCTACCACTTCAGCGATAGCATGAACAACACCCAAAACAAAGTTAAAAATCCAAGATGCCTTTGGTTTATCCAAGGTTTCAGGGAATTTTTTTAAGTAAAATGCTCCCAAAATACCAAAAACGATGTGAGAAAAGGCGCGCAGGACGATAACCATGGGATAGCCTGCCATCAGGAAGCCGAGACTAGAAGCGATGATCACAAAAGCAGCCATCAAAGGTGATAGGAACATGGCGATAAAGATGGCGATATGGCTTCCTAAAGTGTAAGAAGCTGGTGGGATGACGATTTTAAAAGGCATAATGATCGGAATCAAAATTGCGATTGCTGTGAGTAGCGCAGTCATGGTCATAAACTGCGTTTTTTTCCGTATATCCATAAGAACCTCCATTTAACTGTATATACACAAGTATAGTACAATAAATCGATAGACATGTCAAGAATTTATTTTGATTTTATTGAAAATTTTCAAAAGTATAGGTGGTAGATTCAAAGGATTTTCATATATTTTCAAAATTTTGAACTAATGACTCCTTGGTAAATAACCATTTATGAATAGAAGATGAGCCTTTACTGGTGAAAACTAAAACTCCACCTTCAGTACGAAAGTGGAGTTGTTTTTATTTCTTCAAGGTTTGTAATCGTGGGACAATTGCTACAGTGAGAATTGCAGAGATGACGAGTTCAGCAATTGAGTTGGTTGAAATAACAGTTGCTAGGAGT
>ERZ773007.1646-NODE-1646-length-10358-cov-5.526934_pt1 | contig 10358 bp, 14 predicted proteins | sample MGYA00580665_ERZ773007 | MGnify/ENA primary metagenome ERZ773007 (study PRJEB29015, sample SAMEA2738122) | human oral metagenome | biome: human oral; feature: human-associated habitat; material: saliva | place: China | collected 2167 ... | reverse complement strand
GGGGGACAGAGTGTTAAACGTATATCCGGACATAGAGAGCCTAAAGGAGAAGGATACGTATCTTGCCGAGTGCTGTGAATCTTCTCTTTCGGCAAAGCCTTATGAGTTTTTAGATATTTAGAGTAAATATGGTTATAATGACGTTCCTGTTTGTTGCTTTTTCTATATCAAGAGGTAATTATCAGAAAATATAAGAAGGAAGGTGTAGATGAGCTGGCAGAGATTGTGGGAGGGGAGACGGGAAACAATCGTTTATTTAGAGAACGCAGATATAATCCTTCCCTTAAATTAGCTCTCATAGAAAGGGAAACATCGAAATGAGAAAGAACATTTTAGTGGTTTTGCTAATCATAGAAACACTTGTATTGCTAGTAGTTTTTGGTATGGAAATATTCATTTTTCAAAATAATAGAAAGCTAAGGGAAGTTTACCGTGAATCATCAGAAGATGGCAGTCAAAGCATCATTATATATGAAATTGGAGAACCGGATTGGCCTTTTGGTAATGCTCATTATAAAGTATTTGGGCCTTCGGACTTTTATGTAGATGTTGCTGATGATGGCGGATATGGATGGTATAGAGTTGAGTGGAAGATGAATTCTGTGGTTGTTACTTTTGGAGGCTCAGAGCAGGGTAATTCCGTATATGAATTACCGTTTAAGTAAATATATATGAATGGCAGAACCAAGAAAAGCTACGTAATGTGGACGGTGTGAGCCGTCCATTTTTTTATGAGTTAAGCACTAGAAAAAAATATGGGAGCTGCATCTCTTTTTGAGTATCTCAAGAACATAAAATTTAAGTCGTAACTGAAGGAGATGTACTTTAAACAAATTCTTGCAAAATCACTTCCATCATTATGAAATCCTTAAAATTATGTTTTATATTTTCGTTAAAAGGAGGATTTCATAATGAATAGATATATTTTAGAAACAAAGGAACTGACAAAAAAATTTGGCAGACAAAAAGCAGTTGATAATCTTTCCCTACAGATTGAAAAAAACTCAGTATATGGATTATTGGGACCCAATGGTGCCGGTAAATCTACGACTTTAAAAATGATTACGGGAATGCTTCATAAGACTTCCGGTGAAATTTTATTTGAGGATAAGCCATGGAGCAGAGCAGATTTAGAAAAGATAGGTGCGTTAATTGAAATGCCCCCTCTTTATGACAATCTGACAGCGTGGGAAAATTTAAAGGTAAGAACATTACTTCTTGGACTGCCGGATTCCAGAATCAAAGAAGTGCTTGAAATCGTTGATTTAAAGAATACTGGAAAAAAGAAAAGTGGGCAGTTCTCTATCGGAATGAAGCAGAGATTAGGTATAGCAATTGCATTATTAAATCATCCACGCTTGCTTATTTTGGATGAACCAACAAATGGGCTAGATCCATTGGGGATTCAAGAATTACGGGATTTAATAAAAAGTTTTCCTGAACAAGGAATTACCGTTATCCTATCTAGTCATATTCTGGCGGAAGTTGAGCAAATTGCAGACCACATTGGGATTATAAACAATGGGCGTTTGGAATATCAAAATGCAATCAACCATCAGGAAAACCTTGAAGAATTATTCATGAATGTTGTAAAGAAGGGAAGGAGGGAAAACGAACATGCTTTATAAATATATGCTTGCTGAAAATCTAAAACATAAGCATAGTATTGAAAAGAAACTAATGCTTATTCTTCCTCTAGTTACGGTATTGCTTTCTTTTGTTTTAATGCAATCATATTTTACAATCAATGCATTTAATTGGTGGTATGCGATGATCATGCCTGTAACCTTCGCCTTGATTCCGGGTTTAATGCATAGAAAAGAAGATAAAAAGTTAAAGTATCGAGCAATCTATTCGCTTCCCGTAAGTTTAACGAAGGTGTGGATTGCGAAGGTTTTAACAGCGCTTTTATACATTGTGGTTGCTGCTTTGGTTCATCTATGTGCAGTTTATATTCTTCAATTTGCAGTAGGAAAACAACTTACATCAAGTTATGTATTCACTACTTTGTTCAGTGCAAGTGTGCTGCTTGTGATTACTTATCTATGGCAAATTCCATTTTGCTTTTTCTTGGTGAAAAAACTGGGGTTTATTGTTGGTGTAGCAAGTAATGTCATCATCGGATTAGGTTTAGGAGTCGTTTTTGCAGATTCTTCTTTATGGATGCTGTGTCCATATACATGGGGAATTCGATTGATGATTCCGATTCTTAAGGTGTTACCAAATGGACTTCCGGTAACCGCCAATCATCCACTTATTGAAAATACTTCCATTCTTATTCCTGTTATCTCTTCAGTTGTCTTGTTCGGGCTAATTACAATGATTACTGCCAAGTGGTTTTCAAGGATTGAGGTGAAGTAAATGAATGTGATAAAATCAGAACTATATAAGTTAAAACATACATGGGTTCCTTGGATTCATATTCTACTGCCAATTATTTATGCACTTCTATTTTGGGGAGCTGCTAAGGTAACTACCCTAAAAAATTTTTCGATTGCAGAGATTTATCAAAGCTATGCTTCAATTTTAGGTGGACTTTTGCCAACAATTATTGGATTGCTTACAGCACAAATGATTGATATGGAATTTGAAGCTGGTCGATTTCAGGTTTTGCTTGCAGAAACAAAAAGAAGAAGTCAATCGTATTTAGGTAAACTCAGTGTGCTGCTGCTTGGAGGTTTTGTAGCAATCACAATGTCGATTGGAATATTTACACTGTTATTTGGAAACCAAACCTTGGCCGATGGAGTTGCAGAAATTTTTTTCCTCTTTATAGGAATCATTTCGGTATATCTCATTCACTTATGGTTGTCCCTTGCAATAAGTGGGAGTGCTTCTATTGGTCTTGGATTTATTGAGATGTTACTTGCATTTCTTTGCATGACAGGACTAGGTGATAAAATCTGGTATTTCTTACCTTGTGCTTGGCCAACAAGATTGACTTCCACCTTTCTTTTGTCTAAACAAATGACCAATCAAAGCTTGATGTACACGGAGTTGATAAAATGGTCTTATGTTGCAATTCCAATGCTGCTTGTATTGATGATTGGATCACTGGCTTGGTTTAAATGGTGGAATGGTAGAACAATCAATGAATAAATTTTAATAGGAAGGAGGATGGGATATGACAAGAATTCTAGTGGTAGATGATGATCCGGATATGCTTGAACTCGTTAAAAATGTATTGCGGACGCAGTCATATCTCATTGACTGCTGTCTAAGCCCTGCTCAGATTGACCAGCGTAAGCTGGTTAGCTATGATTTGATCTTATTAGACATTATGATGCCTGATTTAGATGGAATTTCTTATTGCAAGCAAATTCGCAGCATGGTAGATTGCCCGATTTTGTTTTTAACAGCAAAGTCATTAGAGTCTGATATTGTTGAAGGGTTAGTAAGTGGTGGAGATGATTATATTACGAAACCATTTGGAATGAACGAATTACTCGCAAGAGTTCAAGCTCATCTTCGCAGGGAAAAAAGAGAAAGGCACTCCAGCTTACATCTGGGGAATATTCGTTTTGACCTATCTGCAAACGAAATCTACGTAAAGGATATAAAAATGTCGTTTACAAAGTCGGAATATCAGATTTCTGAGCTTTTAGCTAAGCGAAAAGGACAAGTTTTTTCCAGAGAACAAATTTACGAGATGGTTTTCGGATTCGATGGGATTGGATCTCCTTCCGCTGTTTCGGAGCATATTAAGAATATCAGAGCAAAGTTCCAACAGTTTGGTGAGTCTCCGATTGCGACTGTATGGGGGATTGGATATAAATGGGAATAAATCATAAGGGCAAATCATTGAAATTTGTTTTCATTCAATATCTAGTAAGTGTAGGTGGTGGGCTTTTGCTGGCTTTAGGATTGGCTGTACTTTCCTTTTTCCTGTTTTCTGTCTCCAGTTTTGTGCTTCCAGCAGATCACATGGAAAAGCAGATATTGGAGAGCAAGACAGTTCTATCGCAATCCGATCCTTTTGACTCCTCTGTACTACCGGATAATACAAAATTTTTACTTCTTTCTGAGGATGGACAGGTGATGGATTCGGATATGGATCAAGCCTTAAAAGAAAAAGCATTACAGTTTCATAATCAGGAAGTATATTCTACTGCCTCATCCGCATTTATGGAAATAAAAAGGATAGATGGTTATTTGATAGTTCAATACTCCCTTGAACCTCAATATGTCAATTCGTGGATGGAGCGATACTTTCCGAAACTCAATACGGTTTTCGGTATCTTGCTGATCGTATTTAGTTTTACCAGTATTGTTTTCATTACTTTTGTTTGGACTAAGAGGTTATCGAAGCAGCTTGTTCCAATGTTGAATGCATCAGAAGAAATTGCCAAACAAAATCTTGATTTTGAAATTGGCAGTTCAAATATCAAGGAATTTAATCATGTCCTATGTAGTATGGACGAAATGAAAGTTGCACTAGGTAATTCTTTAAAGGAAAACTGGGTGCAGGAAGAAAATCGAAGGAATCAAATATCTGCTTTAACACACGATTTAAAAACGCCTATTTCTATTGTGCAAGGCAATGCAGAATTGCTGAAGAATACGCCTTTGACAAGTGAACAGAAAATGTATGTGGATTTTATTTTGAAAAATGCCAGCCGGATTTCTGAGTATGCACAGACACTGACTTTAGTAGGACAGTCTGATCGATGGGAATATGGTTTGCTACAAGAGATTTCTGTAGAAGATGTTACAGCGAGTATTCAAGAAGCTGCTCGTGAGATTGCAGACACGAATTCTCTTACGATTAAAGAAAGTATTCAAGTGGAACACAGAATCATGAATGTAGATTTGAAACTTCTTGAAAGGGCAGTTTTAAATGTCATTCGCAATGCGATAGAACATTCTAAAAAAAGGCCATTGCTGGAACTAAAATTGGAAACAGACAATTATTACTTTTATATAGAAATAAAAGATAATGGGATTGGATTCACGGAAGAAGATTTAACACATGCAACAGAACTTTTCTATCAAGGTGATAAGAGTAGAAAATCGCAGAAGAATCATGGAATTGGTTTATATTCTGCGAAAAAAATTATGGAATTTCATCATGGCGAGATTTTACTGAAGAACAGTGAGAATGGACAAGGAGCGATTGTAGTGATGAAACTTCCTTTGTCAAATGGTTGGTAGATAATATTGATAATAAGGAATTTTTGAAAGGCTTGTTTCATGCAATGTATGATGAACTGCCAGCCCAAAAACCGAAAAAGAAGAAATAAACAACTCCCAGTTTAAGGGAAAACGCAAGCAATTCCAAGTTTGCAGAGTTATAAAATCATAATACCTTTGAGAAGCCGAGTATAAGCAAATCACACAGAGAAAACTAGAATCAAAGATTTTAATACGAAGAAAGAGAGTTTATCGCTCTCTTTCTTTTGCCATATATTGCTCATGGTTTTTCCGAAGCTGGTACAAGGATTCCATATCTGTCTTTGTATCTTGGTATTCCTGCATCAATGCAGACTTCATTTCTTGTAGGCCGTCTAGCTGCTTCAATATTTCCTTTGTATCTGGCAATTTAGAATATGTTTTAAGTATTTCAGTTGCCGCTTTTTTATACAGTGTCAGCTCACGAGAATATTCTTTTTCAAACCCTTTATCGTTAGGATTTTCCTTGTGATATTTATAGTGTTCTCGGTATTTTTTGACGGTGTTGGCATCCTCCATAGTGGTAGATAATTGTTCCATTGCGACTTCGACTTCTTTAATTTGTACCATAAGGGACTGTCTGTGATCTGCACTTTTTTGAATGAGCTGGTCTAATTGTGCAATGGATTGGATACCCTCATTACGCATGGAAACGACGGTTTCAGCCATTGTTTTGAGATTGTGTTTCGTTGCCCAACTCTAAAATAGACTACTGTACATGTCTCGCAAATTTTGATATGATTAGACTAAATTGAAAGAATGGAGGCATTTATTGCAAAGTTATTAGCGGCGAGAAGAACCAACTATATAGCCTTTCTGCACAGATATCGGCACTTACAAAAGCCGTTGCCAATATTGACCAGTGGAAGTTGACAGATGTATTTATCGATATTGTTTCTGATAAGGGAGAATCGCCACGGCGTGACTTTGAGCGTATGCTTCATGAAGCATACGCTCATCATATATCGGTAATTCTGACCAAGAGCATCAGCCGCTTTGTAATAGACCGTATAAGGAATCCAGTGCAGGTCTGAGCCCAAAAGCAAATGCTTCATGCTCTGCATGTGGATTATGTGCGGATAAATGCCCTGCAGGAGCAATTGATAGGGAAAATCCAAGAATGACAGATAAAAGTAAATGTATTTCATGTATGCGGTGCGTAGCCATATGTCCAAAACATGCACGAAAGGTAAGTGGCCTTATGACGGCAGTTGCGGGAATGGCAATTAAAAAGGCTTTTTCAGTCAGGAAAGAATGTGAATTGTTCTTATAAACTGGAATTTATGGAGGTAAGTTATATGGAGAACTTTAAAGAAAAAGAATATAAGGTATTTGAAATGTTTGATAAGCAGTGGGCAGTTGTTACAGCGGGCTCAATGGAACATTATAACAGCTGCACTGTTAGCTGGGGCAGTCTGGGGAATATTTGGGGGCTGCAGGTAAAAGCAGACCAACGGTTACGGTTTATGTTCATCCAGCTCGTTATACCAGTGAATTTTTGAAAAACAGTGATACTTTCACGGTAAGCTTTTATCCTGAAAGCTGTAAAAAGGCATTGGGCTATATTGGTTCGCATTCCGGCAGGGATGGCGATAAAGCTGTTGGTGCAGGACTGACTCCTATTGAAATCGGTCAGGGTGTAACCTATAAAGAGGCAAATTTAACATTTCTTTGCAAAAAGTTGTATCAGCACCAATTTTCCAAGGAGGATATTACAACTGAAGTTCAGGAGTACTATGCTTCCATGCCAAAAGAATATCCCGATTTCAATGGAGGCTGGCAACCACATATCGTTTTTGTAGGTGAAATTATAGAGGTTAGGGATGAACGGTAAATTCCAGTTTGCCAAACTGATACTTTTTAACGATAACCTTAAGCTATCGTTAAAAGGATTATTGATATGTTCCCACGTACGAACGTAACTACTTGACATACTTGGTGTTCACTCGTTTCATACGGAAGCCGTAACACTGCTTGTACGAGCTACGAAGTAGCGTAGTAGAAGCAGATGTACGTCCTATGCAAGGCACACCCAAGAAAACGAGCAAGGCGAAGCTTGATTGGCTGCGTGCTACTGCAAATATAGACATTTTCCCAATAACAAGGCCTAAATGCTGCAAACTAAAAGATGGTACTGCCCACGCGACAGCTGTCCAAGAGCTAGGAGCAAAGCGACATGGCGATTGGAGACAGCGAACCGGGGGAGTGCGTGGTTCGGTTGACTAAGATACACAAGTAAAAGTGTGAAAAAGGCTTGAAATATAGGGCTTTTTTGATATTATGATTACAAAAAAACAAGTCCTGAAAAAACAGTGAACCCCCAGTAAATCTGTTCAATTTTTATAGTTGAGTAGATGAGAGTATTGAGAATAGGTTGGGCAGACAAAAATATTGAATGGTAGGTGATTCAAATGGCATACGGAAAATCGATAGAGTTGTTTCTTGTAAATGGAACGGCTGATAGTTTGATTATTGCAGAGTTATCAAACTGGAATGGTAAGGCAATAAAAATACCTCGTATTGCTGATAATGTGTGAAAAAGGAGTCCTTGGCGAGGCGTTCAAAGGTATCAATCCCACCGTCCTCGGTACCGTGGTTGCTTTGGTAATGCAGACCGTAAAAAACAGTATTCTTGTTGCTGCCGGAAAGATGAGTACACAGCAAATGGGTGCTGCTTTTGTGGATACCGTTGTTATTTCAGGCGGTTATCTGCTCGGCGCACATATCGGAGGCGTTATTGGTCAGGCTTTTGGTTTTGAATTGCCGGTTGTGGGATATCTGCTCGGCAGTCTGATCGGAACTTCCTTCTGCGTCATTTACAATATTGGGAAGGAGAAACTGATATCCTTCTGCGTAGATACGGGCTTCACCTGTTTTGGTCTTGTCGAGCAGAATTATGAATTGCCGGATGAAGTTCTTCACGAACTTGGAGTGGAAACCATACCAATCCCTCGGACGCAGATAGAACGGGTTGATATTCCGAGAACGCAGACCTCTACCGCAAGCATAGGTAAGTCAGAGTATGAAACTATAGACATCACTGTGCTTCGCCGTGGAGTGATTGGCGTTAACAAGATCGGATATGTGATGAATTAACAGAAGCAGTTTGAAAGGATTGTAACTATGTGGCTTAGACTTAATCTTGAAGGAGTTGATTTCCATTTTCGGATATCAAAGTATAGAAAATCGACAAGGGAAAATTGGTACGATGAATGGTGCGAGATAGATTTGACGCTTCAATCACCTGAATGGCTCAATTATCAGATTGTTTCCGACGAAACGATGCTTGCTACCGAGGTCGAGGATGTCCGTGATAAAATCAATGATCTTCTGCACGATAAATTGGATAAACCCGAAAAAATAGAATGTATAGAGCCGGATTTTACATTCCTCTTGCATCCCAAGGAGGACATCCGAAACAACCCGGATATTATATATGTAAAACCAGGGTGTGAGATTTTAGATATAGACATGGATTTTCAAGTATCGTTCTGGGATAGGGATGGCTGCTCGTCTTCCAACAGACTCTTACTTTCGTTTGGCAGAGAGGATTTGGATAAGTTGCTTTGCTATTTTAACTATGTAACTGGAACTGTTGATGATAAGGACGAAATGGTACAGAAACTGCTCTCGGAGGGGATTTTGTACGGATAATAGGAGTGGTTTTAATGCTTGGAGCAATAGTCGGTGACATTGTAGGCTCCGTTTACGAATGGCACAATATCAAAACGAAGGAGTTTCCCTTGCTCCGGGATGACTGCTTTTTCATAGATGATACCGTCATGACCTGCGATGTTGCGGAGGCGGTCATGAATGGCGGGCAGAAGGATGACTTCATTGATGCAATGAAAAAATACGGTCGGATGTACCAGGATGTCGGATATGGCGGCAGATTCGGTGCATGGATTACTTCCGATAACCGTGAGCCGTATAACAGCTTTGGTAATGGTTCCGCTATGCGTGTTTCTCCCTGCGCATGGGTAATGGATTGCGGCTTCTGCGCCAGAACGGGTATGTGGCCGTCCAACGGCAGAGCCGGTGCGCAGCGTTCTGCAGAGGTCGCGCATAACCACCCGGAAGGTATCAAAGGCGCGATGGCAACATCCGATGCTATCTTCATGTGCCGTTATTACTTCGGCGGCTATTACGGCGACTACGAGTAGCCAATCAATGATAATCCGGCAGAGTGCAAGAAACGCATCAAGGAACACATAGAGAACGAATACGGTTACGACCTTTCTCGGACGCTGGATGAAATTCGTCCTACCTACCGTTTCAACGAGACCTGCCAAGAGACCGTGCCACAGGCTATCATCGCATTTCTGGAAAGCACAGACTTTGAGGATGCCATCCGAAATGCCATCTCGCTTGGCGGTGACAGCGATACGCTTGCTGCAATCACAGGCGGCATCGCAGAGGCTGCTTACGGCATTCCCGACTGGATTAAGGACAGGGCGTATTCTTATCTGGATGAGCCGCTGAAGGATGTATTAAGGCGGTGGAAGAAGTTTATTTCAAGAGAATGATAAATCGGGATTTGAAGGAGAAATCAATATGACTATGACAAAAATCGAGAAGAATGGGATAATCTGTGCCGTCGTGAGTGGTAATGATATCGTAATAACTGATACCCAGTCTGCTTTGGATGTATTGATGACTGCAAAGTATGATGTAGGAACAAAAAACATCATTATAAGCAAGAAACTGGTCGTTGAGGACTTTTTTATTCTCAGTAGCGGTCTCGCTGGAGAAATATTGCAAAAGTACATCAATTACGGTGGGCGTATCGCCATCTGCGGTGATTATTCCCATTACACGAGCAAGCCTCTCCATGATTTCATTTACGAGAGCAACAAAGGAAAAGACGTGTTTTTTGTCAGGACACAGGAAGAAGCAATAGATAAACTGACGCATTAAATTCCAGTTTTTACCTTTTGATTATTCCTCACACATTTTGATTTTGCCTATACCTTTTGATTTTTCTTCCGATTGGTTCAAATCACGGGTTCAGACTGGTTCACATCCGAACAGGCAAGGTCGCTCAAAAACTGAAAATGGACATAAAAAATGAGGGCTTCCTGCGGAGCAAAACCGCTGAAAGCCCTTGTTGTAATAAGAAAACCCCACGTTCACCGTGATATGTACCCAGAATTCTGGACACATGTTATGAACTAAGCGGAACACATGGA
>ERZ773007.1645-NODE-1645-length-10359-cov-12.093556_pt1 | contig 10359 bp, 8 predicted proteins | sample MGYA00580665_ERZ773007 | MGnify/ENA primary metagenome ERZ773007 (study PRJEB29015, sample SAMEA2738122) | human oral metagenome | biome: human oral; feature: human-associated habitat; material: saliva | place: China | collected 2167 ... | reverse complement strand
ACTATCAGAAATCCCAACTCAACCTCGGCCACATCGTCGACTCAAATCGTGAGAAACGCGGAGAGAACGGCGAAGGCTTTGAATTGAGAACTGACGGCTGGGGCGCGGTAAGGGCAGGCAATGGTATATTAATCAGTGCAGACGGTAAGAGTCCATCTGATAAAGTATTAAATATGCATGAGGCTATAACTGTTCTAGAGGAAATGTTAGGATTAGCTCAAAGCCTGGATGAAGCTGCGCAAAGTGCACAAAATGAATTGGCAGAAATTAAGATACAGAGGGAGCAACTGGAAAATAGCCTTAAAGAATTAAAACAAGCAGGGATTATCCAATCTGCTCCAAATGGTATTGCTAGTGCAACTTCGAAAAGCCAAATTCATACAGCAAAAGAGTTTATTAATTTGGTTAGTGGACAAGATACAGGCATAACTTCAGGAAAAAATTTTACTGTTCATGCCGCAGATAGTCTTAATCTGTTTGCCCAAAATAGTGGAATGAAAATACAAGCGAATAAAGGTAAAGTGGCTATTCAGGCACAAAATGGTGAATTGCAGATTAATGCTCGAAAAAATTCGGCCTTAACCAGTACAGAAGGTGAAATTACGATTGCATCAGATAAAGGAATTTTGTTAGTTAGCCAGGGGGCTTACATTCGAATTAAAAATGGGGAGGTTGAAATTGGCGGTCCAAAAATGTTGCGATTCAGAGCCCCATTCCATGTAACAGCCAATCATTCTGAGGACTATCCTCTGGCTATCCCTAATCCAGGCAATGACGAAATGTTTGTATTAAAAGATGAACGTACGGGTATGCCTATCCCTAATTTTGCTTATAAAATTACTATGGCAAACGGTGAAATTTATCGAGGTGTAACCAATGAAAAAGGGGAGGCATTCAGGGTATATTCAGGAAGTAAACTGGAGGGGATGGTTTTTGAATCTGACGATGAAGAATCTAGAGAAATTTAAATGATATAGGAATATTGGATATGGGATATTGGGTATTAGCGTTTCAGGTGTTGTGGGAGGAGATCGGCAGATATATTTTTTTTCTGGTTGTTAATGCCTACTGTATCATTAGAATGTATCAAAACCGTCATTGGAAATATTATGCAGTTGTTTTCATTCTGCTCAATGGCTGGGTAATTTACGGATACTGGGTTGATATCATTAATTCGTATCTTTATTGGAATCAATAAGATAGTAAAAAGGCCGTCTGAATGAAACACAGGAAAACAAATTTACTGTTAGGCATGGTAGCAGCGGGCTATCTGAGTATTGTATTGGCAAACATAGGATTAAACAGAATGATTGAAGGCAACGGCAATTCCGAACAGGGAAAAGGCATGGTTTGGGGTGTTAAGATGGCGGAGGCTATATTGGTTAACGCCACACCGGAAAATTCTTCATATTTGACGTTGGGAGCATATGCGGTAGACGTATCTAATAAGTACAGTTCTGATTTTTATTTGCAGAACGGAACGGTCTTGCGAAACTTCTTTGGTACAGGCTCTATCTGGGGTCGAGGAGGATACTTAGGAAGAACGGCAGAGTTTGATTTACTTCCCGAAAGGTTAACTTTTACCTATTTATCCCGGTTTGAAAATAAATTTTATCAGCTGGACGAAGCCCTTCCGACAGACAAGATACGTCCTATGATGGCAAAAAGTTACAGGGTATTTAATAATGCAGTAGAGGATACTGAAACTCCGCGATATGAATCTCCCAATAATTTTGAATTAGCTGTTGCTCCTGGTGGTTGGGTTACGTTGAATTTGACCAGCACTTTTATTCATAAGGAATTAATGTCCTGGCAAGCAAGAGAAATTGTACCTTCTTTGGAAGAGGCTGCTAAACACCACTTTAATGAAATGTGGTATTACGATGTTGAGTCTTATCATGACCCTAAAAGAAGGGCTGAATACTTAGATAGAGTACGTAAAGAACACCCCGATTTCTATCACACTTATATAGCTGGATCCAAAAAGGTCAGTGCAGAATGGTATAAACAAATGCAAACAAAATATCCATGGAATTTGGAAGTTGAAGTGGATGGAGGAGAATGGAATGGCGAATATTATATGGAATTCGCCAATACAGAGCGCTGGACGGCCATCGGTAAGGAGAGGATAGAAGAAGAGAAGAAGGCAATGAAGGCGATGCCAACTTACATCAGGATATGGTTAATAGACAAAGAAACGGGTAATCGGTGGGGCATCAGATTGCATCCATTTAAGACTGAAGAACAAGAACAGAATGATTATAAAATCATATACGACGATATTCGGCTGAATAGGCTGTATAGAACATTTCAACAGGCGTTTCCTGGAAGGACTCGTGTGCAGAATATTAGTACACCTTCAATAAATCAGTTTGCCACGTTGAAATTGAAATTTGATGATCATTTTGAATTAACCGAAGCATATCTTCAAAAAGATGGACAACAATTTGTATTACCAGATGCTAAGATTCATCAACGTTACAAAATCAGTAAGACCGCTTATTACTAAGGAACTATTATGAGTATGGAAAAAATAGCCAGCAATGGAAAGGATCCTCAAAGCAATAACAAGTTAAAAGGTAATAAAGCCACAACCAATGGTGAAACTGGGTCTAAAAAGAAGGTTTCTGTTGATACTTTTACGATAAACGTATTTTTTGACGGTACAAAAAATAATCTATACAACATTGAGCGTAGGAAGAAAAATCCTCAAATGTATAAGGGTAAAGAAACAGCTAGTTCATATGAAAGCTATTTCAATGACCATTCCAATGTGTCGTATCTTTATCAGGCAAGAAAACAGGTAACTAATGTAGGCTGGGCGTATATCGAAGGGATAGGTACAGGGGCAGATGATATTAATCAGTTGGATAGAGAAAATAAAGAGTTGAAAAGCAAGGGTAAGCCTTTGAAGGAAAGAACATATTATGAAGATTCGACAAGGGGATTTGCTTATGGCTCTCATAAGACTGGTATAGAATATCGTGTATTGCAATCTTTTGAAAAAATTCAAACTATGGTTGCAGATGATTTAGGAGGAAGAATTCCGACTATCCTGATACTGAATGTATTCGGCTTTAGCAGAGGAGCTGCAGCTGCTAGGCATTTTATACATAAAGTAAGGACAGAGCCTGAACGGTTTCGAGGTTGGGACCTCACAAGTCAAAGAATTGTTGTTAACTTTGTTGGTCTATTTGATACAGTATCGTCATTTGATCGATCGTTCTCCCTTTCACCAGAAAGATCTAAGGTATTTGATAATGATGTAAAGGAACTACACCTCAATTTTGAGCGTGGTTACGCACGCAAAGTTTTTCATTTGACAGCTGCAGACGAGTATCGTTTATATTTCTCGTTGACGAACATAAACAGTGCCATACGTCATGGTTTTGGAATGGAGGTTGCCATTAGTGGCGCACATGCCGATGTGGGCGGAAGCTATGCTTCTGCAGTGCAGAAATCTTTTCCTGTAAGAGAAAATGTTCCAGGTATGAAAAATTGGTTTCAAAATCAAGGATTCTTTAAAGAAAATGATATTAATTGGTTAAAAAGTAGAACCAACCAAACTGCGATGGGGGCAATCGAAACTCCAGAGATGATGACTGCAACACGGAAACACATAATACCCAACGATTATGCACGCGTTGCATTCAAGATTATGCGTTTGGTCGTAGAAACACACTGCAGCGACAAGAGCATTGCATTTGATCGGGATATAACAAGGAATAGAGAGAGATCTAATTTTCCGGAAATCATTGAACTGCTTAACGAATTGCCTTACAAGATACAGAAGGTATCCAAAGGTTCCTGGGGACAAAGTTACAATTTTGAACTGAGTAAGTATTACTCACCGGAACAGGTACGGAACATCCGTTACAAGTATATTCATTGGTCTGCAAAAGACGAACTTGGATATGAACTGAGAACAAAAAATGGATTGCCATTTAGAAAAATACACGAAGGTTGATGCCTCGTGTAGTGCTGATCTGTCCAAAATCATCTTCAGACAGTATTGATAGATAGAGAAAGGTTATATCATGAAATGGAATATTCCCGATATTCCTGAAGCAGAAGAGGTTTTTAGACCTATATATAAGTGGTACTGTCTGATGGCTCTCACGATGTTATATATTGTGGTAGGTATATTGTTATGGGTCACAAAAAGTTCTACATTGATACAGAAAATCTTTTACTTGTGTTTACCGCTATTAATTGTTGGTATTTTCATTCTTTCTATAAGAGTGCATAAACAATATCAAATAAAAGCATGGGCAGAAGAGAAAAGACACATCGAAGATAGATGGAAACAATGGGCAAATAAAAAAATTGCATTGTTGGAGAAAGCAGTTTATTTACCTCAAGAAATTTTAATTGATGGTATGCTGGATGGTACTGGAAAAACGTTTCATAATGAAGCATTTCACTTACCGAAAGAGGCTTTTGAGCAAGCAATATGGGAATGTTTAGAGGCATTGGATGAATTATTAAAAGGGACCTTATTGACAAACATTCGATTCTATATTGATAGTGATAATTATCAATATAGAGTTGAATGTTTCGATTCTTTTAAAAAGACAGCTAATTTATTTCAGAATATTATTAGAAATGATTTTTTATTGATCCAAGAGAATAATGAAAATATTCTTGATGATTGGATAGAAAATATGAATGATGGTTTGCATGTGTTTTTTTCACCTGCGATTAATGGCCATTCTAATTCTGAGGAAGATTTTACTGAGAATATTACATGGTTTATTTTTTCGAATGAAAGTTGGAGTAAGAGAAATAAATTTCCTGTTAAAAATTATATTGGAAGAAGTATAAGTATTAATTCTGCTAATAAAGCGGAGATATCTTCAAGCTTAGAAAAATTTTATCATTATAGTTATATAGAAAATTGCTCCATACAATATTGGCTTGATCGCTATAGTTTTTCAACGTTAGAAGGACATGGGTTATTACCTTGTTTGCTGTCGGTTGGTACTAATAAAAATATAAAACAATCTGTAGAGAGTTATCTAGGGAGGGCACCTATAAATATAAATTGGCTTTTAATTGCATTAATAACCAAAGAATTGGATTTTAAACATGACATAAATATTATTGTTTATGCAAATAAATCTAAAGATGAGCTAAATTTACATATAATCTCTACATGAATTTTTTTATTGGTAGAGTTGTAGAGTAGTAATTTTTGTGCTTTTATGTGAAAAGATTAGAAGTTATCCTAGATTAAATTCGGTTTCAATCGTTAAGTAAGAGAATCCGATGGTTCCCTGCCTAGTGGGTATCGTTGCCATTGGCGATCATTTCTTCATTTTTGTTGGTAGGCAGTGTACTGTTGATACCGTTTATACAAATCGGTTGTTTGGTTTGTATACTATTAATTTGCTGCAATATGAGAGCAACTCGCTTTAATAGTATTACACTGGGCTTATCTGTGTTTTTGTGAGCCCGTTCGCTGTGGGCACTTGCATTTTAGAAATACCGACAAGAGCTTTGCAAAATTCTCTAAGTATTTTGGTAGAAGTTTAGGGGATTTTAGAAAGATCTTAGGCCGTCTGAAATATTTTTTCAGACGGCCTTTTTACTTCCTTAGAATTTTATCTGCCCGACTGTTCCCATACGTTTTGCAGGTAGGCGTAGGTCAGCTTGGCGGTGCCGGAGACCAGCGCGATGTCGCTGCCCAAGTCTTCGGCTTTGCCCACGCCGATGGGCAAGGCGCCGGCGGCTTTGATGGCGGCGACGCCGGCGGCGGCGTCTTCAATGCCGATGCAGTGGCGGATGTCCGCGCCCACGCCCTCGGCAGCGGCGAGGAAGATGTCGGGGGCGGGTTTGGAATGCGCGACGGCGGCAGGGTCGGCGACGGCGTCGAAGAAGTGGGTCAGCCCCATGCGCTCCAGCAGGAACGGGCCGTTTTTACTGGCGGACGCGAGGGCGATTTTTTTGCCGTTTGCCCTCAATGCTTCCAGCAGCGGCAAAATGCCGGGGTACACGTCTTCGGGTTTGACTGCCTGAATCATTTCGACGTAGTTGTCGTTTTTGCGGCGGGTCAGTTCGGCGAACTCGGCTTCGCTGACGGTTTTGCCGCCGTGTGCGAGGATGCGTTTGAGCGAATCGTCGCGCGACACGCCTTTGAGTTGCTCGTTAAACTTGCGGTCGATGCTGATGCCCAGTTCTTCGGCAAGCTTTTTCCATGCGCGGTAGTGGTATTCGGCGGTGTCGGTGATGACGCCGTCGAGGTCAAAGAGGACTGCGGTAAAAGTCATTTTGCGCCCTCCTTATTTTTCCAACGCAACGGTGTGGCTGCCGTTGAGCGTGATGTCTTTGCCGTACACCTGCAAATCGAGCGGCTCGCCTTTGAGCAGGGTGAAGACGACGTTTTCTTTGCCGACGGCGACTTTAATCAGACGGCCGCGGTAGTTGATGTGGAAGGCGTAGCCTGTCCACGCACTCGGCAGGAACGGTGCGAAGCTGAGTTTGCCGCCCCAGGTTTTCATTTGGGCGAAACCTTGGACGATGGCGAGCCACGAGCCGGTCATGGAGGTGATGTGCAGGCCGTCTTCGGTGTCGTTGTTGTAGTTGTCCAAGTCCAGGCGGGCGGTGCGCTGGTACATTTCCACGGCTTTTTCTTCTTTGCCCAGTTCGGCGGCGAGGATGGCGTGGATACAAGGCGACAACGAGCTTTCATGCACGGTCATCGGTTCGTAGAAGTCGAAGTTGCGGCGTTTTTCGTCGATATTGAAACGGTCGCCGAAGAAGTAGATGCCTTGCAAGACGTCCGCCTGTTTGATGAAGGGCGAACGCAGGATTTTGTCCCACGACCATTTCTGGTTGAGCGGCAAATCGTCGGGCGAAAGCGCGGACACGGGGCGGATGTCTTTGTCGAGGAAGCCGTCGTGTTGGACGAATACGCCGAGTTCTTCGTCATGCGGACGGTACATATTAGCGCTGATGTCTGCCCATTTTTCCAACTCGGCGGCGCTCACGTTCAAATCCGGACGCGGGTATTTCGCCAAGGCTTCGCGGGTGTAGTCCAATACCCATGCAGCGAGGGTGTTGGTGTACCAGTTGTTGTTGATGTTGTTTTCGTATTCGTTCGGGCCGGTTACGCCGTGAATCATGTATTTGCCGTTGCGTTTGGAGAAGTGGACGCGGTCCGCCCAGAAGCGGGACACTTCGACCAAGACTTCCAAGCCTTCTTTGGCAAGATAGCTTTCGTCGCCGGTGTAGTTGGTGTAGTTGTAGATGGCGTAAGGAATCGCGCCGTTGCGGTGGATTTCCTCGAAGGTGATTTCCCATTCGTTGTGGCACTCGATGCCCGTAAACGTCACCATCGGATAGAGTGCGCCCGCCAAGCCCTGTTCGCGCGCGTTGTGCTGCGCCTGCGGCAGTTGGTTGCGGCGGTATTGCAGCAGGTTGCGGGTAACTTCGGGTTCCGCCAGTGCGAGATAGAGCGGCACGGCATAGGCTTCGGTGTCCCAATAGGTCGCGCCGCCGTATTTTTCGCCGGTAAAGCCTTTCGGGCCGATGTTCAGGCGCGCGTCTTCGCCGTAGTAGGTGGAGAACAGTTGGAACAGGTTGAAGCGGATGCCTTGTTGCGCTTCGTCGCTGCCTTCAATAACCACGTCGGCGATTTCCCAGCGGTGCAGCCAGCCTGCTTTGTGCGCGCCCAGCAAGGTTTCAAACGCAACGCCTGCGATTTTTTCCGACAAGGCGCGGCCTGCGGCTTTCACCGCTTCCAAGCCCTGATAATCGCGGCTGGTGGTAACAATCACGCGTTTTTCAAAGGTTTCAGGCGTGCCGCCGACTTCGGCCTCGAAAGAATTGGAGACCTGCCAGTCGGTTTGGCTGCCGCCGAGGGCTTTGAAGCTGCCGGCGAAGGTTTGCTCGGCGTTGACGATGAATTGTTCCACGCCGAAAGGATTGGCGACGGTTTGGGTGGCAATGTAGGAGCGGTCGTCTGAAACGCCTTTGTCCAATACCTGCCAGAATTTTTCTTCGTAGTTGGAGTCTTCGTTTTTCACGTCGGCGTCGATGATGGAATCGATGCGGACTTGGTGGGTTTTGCCGTCAACGGATACGGCTTCCCAGCGGATGAGAGCCAGCTCTTTTTGCGCGACAGACAGGAATTTGCACACCTCGAAACGCACGCCGAATACGGTGAACGAGCGGCGCAACACGCCGTGCTGCATATCGAGTTCGACGGAGAAGTCGGCAACGTCGTTTTTCGCTAAGTCCACTTCCTGATTGTCGACAAAGATTTTGACTTTGCTGAAATTGAGCGCGTTGATGGCTTTGCCGAAATATTTTGGGTAACCGTTTTTCCACCAGCCGACACGGGTTTTGTCGGGAAACCACACGCCGGCGATGTAGGTGCCCAAGTGGCTGTCGGCGGAGTAGGTTTCTTCAAAGTTGCCGCGCATGCCCATATAGCCGTTGCCCAAACTGGTCAGGCTCTCTTGCAGCCGTTTGTGTTCTTTTTCCAGTTTTGCCGAACGCAGCGTCCAAGGGCTGATTTCCATGATTCTTGTATACATTTATGAAGCTCCTGTTATTAAAATCGTAAGTTCGGCAAAGGTTTCAGACGGCCTTTGCCGATGGTATGGATGGATTATTCGCCGTGGGTCTCTTTAATCAGACATACTGAGAAGGCTCCCAGCAGCAAGACTGCGCCTGCAACCAAGAACATGGTTGCCTGATGGCTGCCCAGCATAGGGAAGAGGATAAAGCTCAGCAGGGAGGCGACGATTTGAGGCATACAGATAGAGCCATTAAACAGACCCAAATAAGTACCCATGTGTTTGCCGGAGAGGGCATTGGTTACAATCGTCAAAGGATAGGTAATGATACCTGCCCACGCGATGCCGATTAAGGTATAAGACAGGATTAATGCGTATTGATTGTGGATGAAGAAGATAGAGAAGAAACCGAGCGCGCCTAAAGCCAAGCAACCGAAATAACCGACTTTATGGTATTGATTCGGTACTTTTGCCAGAATAAACGAGCAGATAACGGCAGCAATGGATTGCACCGCCGCCAAAACGCCGTACCAGTTGCCCGCTTCCTGATAGCCTACGGAAGAGGCATCGGTTGTCTGCCAAACGTTTTCTGCAATCGCGCCAGCCGAGTAAGTCCACATATATTGGAAGGCGAACCAGCAGAAGAATTGCACCAAAGTGACTGTCCAAAACGCTTTAGGTGCGGTTTTTAAGAGTTCAAACCAGTTGGCTTTTTCCTGATTTGCAGCCACGTCGATACCGTGGTAGCGAGCGTAGGTTTCCGGATCATACTCTTTGACTTTGAAGATGGTGAACGCACTGGTAATAATCAGTAAGGCTGCGCCCACATAGAATGCTACGACCACGGTTTGCGGCACGACGCCTTTTTCTGCCGTGTTTTCTAAGCCGATATAGGCAAAGACGAATGGCAAGATGGCGGCAACGACTGCGCCTGTATTGGCTAAGAAACTTTGAATGCCGTAGGCGTAGCCTTTTTGCTCTTCGTTGACCATGTCGCCGACCATCATCTTAAACGGCTGCATTGCCATATTGGAGGACACGTCCAATAGCGCAATCATCAGCGCGCCAAATGACAAAGCCGCCAAAGAAGCGTAGCCAAAACCGAAGCTGCCGGAGTTCGGCATCAGAATCATGACGATAACCGCAATCAGCGTACCGTAAAGCAGATAGGGCAGACGACGGCCGCCCAAGCGCGGCATCCAAGTGCGGTCTGAGTAGTAGCCCACAATCGGCTGAACCAACATACCGGCCAGCGGCGGCAGAATGAAAAACCAGCCCAAATTGTGCGGGTCAGCGCCTAAAGTTTGAAAAATTCGGCTCATTTGTGAGCTTTGCAGGGTAAAGGCCGTCTGAACGCCGAGATAGCCGAAGCTCAGCATCCAAATCGTACTTTTTGCCAGTGACGGCAAACCTTGTTTTGCTGTTTTTTGCGTATGTTCCGACATGAGGTAAATCCTTTTTTTGAAAAGTATTTTTATTGAGAAATCTGAAATGTTCCTTGGTGTGGTGTTCTCTGTCGTTATTGTTTGTGTGCGTACTTTCAAGGATATGGGTGCATTTTATGAAGCGCGCCGGATATTGGCAATGCCAGTTCAAAGATAAACTGGCTTAAATCAAATTTTCTGCGGTTTGGCATTGATACCGTCGGGCAATGAGGGTATCGGTTCGGTTCGGTGTATATTTTGATGCTTATTTCTATTTTCAGACGGCATTTGAACAAGCAAGTATTGGGGCAATAGGTTAAAATGGGCCGTCTGAAATTTGTTTGACGGAAACGAGAAAACTATGTCCCAACAATACGTCTATTCTATGCTGCGCGTGAGCAAGGTTGTGCCGC
>ERZ773007.1643-NODE-1643-length-10371-cov-50.066789_pt1 | contig 10371 bp, 5 predicted proteins | sample MGYA00580665_ERZ773007 | MGnify/ENA primary metagenome ERZ773007 (study PRJEB29015, sample SAMEA2738122) | human oral metagenome | biome: human oral; feature: human-associated habitat; material: saliva | place: China | collected 2167 ... | reverse complement strand
CCTTGACGCGGGCGGCGCTCATGCCCACCAGGTAGGGGGCCTTGCCGTCGAAGTACGCCAGGTAGGTGGATTCGATCGGGATCTGGTCGATGGCGACTCGGGTGATTGTGGCGGGCAGGGTGACCTCGTTGCCCGCGTGGTCGGTGATCGTGCGCACGGACGAGGCCGAGGCATCCTGGGCGGTGGCCCCTGATTGGGCGGCGGACCCGGAGCCGCCCGCGCAGGCGGTGAGGGCGAGGGTGGCGGTGGCCAAGATCGCGGTCAGTGTGGCGAGGGGGGTTTTCATTGCGTCCTCTCGTGTTCTAGGGATTACGAGGGAGATGCTACACAAAATTAGGTATTCCTCACAAGGGTAAGTGTGGCGTTGTGAACGGTGTTATCTCTTCGTATCTCGCTGGTGCTGTCGTTGCGCGAGACGCGGCCCCGGCCACGTCGATCCTCTTGCGGGGCAGGGGGACGCAGATGCACATGCCCCCGCCTAGTCTGACAGTGTCGGGCGCGGGGTCCGGCACGAGCGGAAGGAGTGACAGATGAGTGACACGCTTGACCTGGAGCGAGCCCTCATCATCGGGGTCGCGTCCAGCGCCCTGTTCGACCTGTCGGAGTCGGACGCGGTGTTCCGCGATCAGGGGGAAGAGCGGTATCGGGAGTATCAGCGCGAGCACCTCGACGACCTGCTCGAACCGGGCGTCGCCTTCCCCTTCATCCGGCGCCTCCTGGCCCTGAACGACCTGTCGGATCGGGAGCGGCTCGCAGAGGTTGTGATCCTCTCGCGCAATGACCCCGAGACGGGGATGCGCGTCATGCGTTCCGTCGCGCGGCACGGCCTGGACATCACTCGCGCGATCTTCATGCAGGGCCGCGCTCCGTATCGCTTCATGGAGCCGCTGCGCATGTCCCTGTTCCTCTCCGCGAACGAGGCCGACGTGCGCGAGGCGATCAGCCTGGGGTTCGCGGCGGGCCACGTCGTGGGGTGCGCCGTGCCGGACGACGGGGACACCGACCTGCGCATCGCCTTCGACTTCGACGGCGTCCTGGCCGACGATTCAGCCGAACGCGTGTACCAGAGCGAGGGGCTGGACGGGTATCAGGAGAGCGAGAGTGCCCTGGCCGAGGTGCCTCTCTCCCGTGGTCCGATGGCCGATTTTCTGGAGAAGATCAATCGGATTCAGCGGATCGAGGAGTCGAAAAGTGCGGATGATCCGTCGGGGTATCGGCGCAGGGTGCACGTCGCCGTTGTGACGGCTCGGAGTGCCCCCGCGCATGAGCGTGCGATCAACTCGATCCGAGGGTGGGGCCTGCGCGTCAACGACGCCTTCTTCCTGGGCGGCCTCCCAAAGGGCCCCATGCTGGAAGTGTTGCAGCCGCACATCTTCTTCGACGACCAGCGTCGCAACGTGGACGGGGCCGCGCGCTCCACCCCGAGTGTCCACATCCCCTTCGGGGAACTGAACGGGGCGTAGAAAAGCCTGTTACTCCGCAGCCTCCTCGGCAGCTTGTGCGATTGTGATGGAGTGAAATAACTCAGACACTGCAATCATGACGATTCTCAGTGATCGTACCTGGGGCGCATTTTTGAGGTTGTCAAACTGCTCGTTGCTGAGTTTTGTTGGGACCACTGACTCAAAGAGGATAACGCCATGTTTCACTGCTCCATGGTCCTCGTCAAGACGTATGCCGATAACACTGAGAGGTTCCATCGTCAGCTCGAGAGCCTCTGCCTGCTGTTGAGTGAGTGGAGCGGCCCTCTTCTGCCCGTTACTCTTCTTCCTTGCTTGCCATAGTTCGTTGCGTGCGTCGCTTGATGAACGGAAACGGCGCTGTACGTGTCCCTCTTCCCAAGCAGCACCGAGGTACCCAACTTCGGTCTCCTTGTAGAAGCTTCTCCCAAGTTTCTCGAATCGCGGGTTACGTGAGCGCCTCGCCAAAGGAAGAAAGCCGCAAGCGGTTCCATCGTCAATGTGACCGTAGACTGTGACGCGTGTCCACTCGTCCCATAGGGACAGCTCGTGACATAGTTCCTGTGCGAGACGCCCAAGTACCTCTCGCATGGCGTCCCGTTCTAGTAGGTTATCTGCCTCGAGTTGGGCTACCTTATCCCGTTCCCGCTGTACGTCGATCTCAAGTTGTGCCAACTTCTCCTGGTGTTCAGCAACCTCATGCTCGTTATCGTGATCGCGCTTCCTGCCGAGAATGGTTCCGACGAAGAGACAACAAACGCCAAGAAACAAGAGTCCCCATTGGACACGTCCGTCTACGAAGCCTGATGCGCCGATCAGGAGAGCACTGAGCGTGTTGAGAAGCTCTGGAGCGCAGTGGATAACCCGACGAATGATTCGTGCTGCGCTCTCTTCAACGCGTCGGTACCGCATGAGCCTTAGGCTCCGGTGAACATGGAAGAATTCTCCGCGAGTTCTGACTGACTGAGGTCCTTGGCGTAATCACTGTCTTCAGTCAGGGTGACTTGCGACATGTCAGCGGTAGCCTTGAGGAGCTCGCGTGCAACCCTCTCGGCCTTCGCCCACGAGTCGCACTCAAGCTCAACGAACACGTCCACACGCTGGAAACCAGCCCACGCCTCAAGCGGGTCATCCGTGATGTATGCGGCGACGTGCCGAACTCCGCGCGCGAAAAACTCCCGCTCCGCCAGCTTAAGCAAATTACTGCGGAAAGCGACAAAGAGCGAGAAGGCCTCAGATGCCTTGAATGTCAGACATGCTTCCACACGCTGAGCCATCATTCATCCCTTCCTACCAAGATAAATGGGATTTTAACACTGATTGAAGCTCGTGCAGCGATTCTTGTCCTCAACGTTCCATGTTCCGTGGAGTGCTGACTAGGGGTGTGCGTGAGACCCTATGGTCGGCACCCGGCGGCGGTCGCAGATGCGGGCGGGGCCTGGGAGACTAGGCACATGAGTAACCACGCGCGCGACGCCCGCCGCCTCACCCCCGTCGAGGTGGCGACCGCCGGCGCGCTCTCGGGCCTGGCCGTGACCTTCGGCCTCATAGCCGCCGTTACGCCCGTGTTCCAGCTCTTCTTCCAGGTAGCCACGGCCGTCCCCCTCGCCATGGTCTCCCTCAAACTACGCCCCCGAGCCTCCGTCGCAGCCTTCGCCTCGACCGTCCTGCTGGCTATCGCCGTCGGCGGATTCGCCACCGCCGGGCGGGCCTTCCAGGCCGCCCTCATCGGCCTCATCATCGGCTTCCTCCACAAGAAACGCGCCTCCTGGCTCAGCGTCAGCGCGGTTGCGGCCGGCCTCGGCCTCGTCTGGGGGGTGGGCACCGGCATCGCCTTCTGGATCCTCGTCGACCTGCGCAACCTCGGCCTCGAAAGCATCCAGAAGACCCTCAACGGCTTCCTCAAGCTCGTCGGCCAGATCCCCGGATCCGGCTGGTTCGTCGACGCCGGGCACGCCTTCGGCCAATGGGTCGTCGACTACTGGTGGCTGTGGCTCCCCATCACGCGCTTCATCGGCGTCGCCTTCCTGGTCCTCGCCGCGCGCTGGCTCCTAGGCGCAATCCTGCGCCGCATCACCCTCGACGCCGGATGGGACCCCCTCCTAGATGCGCCCACCCGCGCCGACGCCACCCCCGCGGAGAGGGGCGGGCCGGGGGAGGGGAGCGGCCCCGACGAGGCGGCCACGGCCTCGTCCCCCCTGCCCCTGACGCTCACCGACGCCGCCTTCACCTACCCGGGCGCCGACCATCCCGCGCTGCGCGGCGTCACCCTCAGCATCGAGCAGCCCGAATACGCGGTCGTCGTCGGGCACAACGGCTCCGGCAAATCCACCCTCGCGCTGCTCCTCGCTGGTGCCACCCCCGGCGAGGGCACCCGCTGCGGCGGAGGCATGCTCGGCGCGGTCGGCGGCACCGCCCTGGTCGGGCAGCGCTCCGAACTGCTCGTCCTGGGCCAAAACGTCGCCGAGGACATCACCTGGGGCATGAGCGCCGCCGACGCGCAGGCCCTCGACATGGACGCCCTCCTCGAGCGAGTCGGGCTGGCAGGCCTGGCCGACGCCGACCCGCGCTCCCTCTCCGGTGGGCAGCTCCAGCGCCTCGCCCTCGCGGGCGCCCTCGCGCGCTCCCCGCGCCTGCTCATCTCCGACGAATCCACCGCAATGATCGACCGGGCGGGCCGCGCCGCCATGCTTGAACTTCTCGCCGCCCTACCCGCCTCGGGCATCGCCGTCATCCACATCACGCACGACCCCGCCGAAGCCGCGCGCGCCGACCGCGTCATCACCATCGACGGCGGGCGCATCGTCTCCGACGAACGCCCCGGGCAGCGCACCGCCCCCATCGACGAGGCCGAGGCCCCCTCCCCGGGTTCGCTCCCCCCACGGGGAGCACCCAGCGCGGCGAGGCCCGAGGATGGCGTGACCTGTGAGTCGGCCCAGGCCTCGTCCATTGGGGCACATGGCGAGCGCGTGTGGGGAGCCCCCACCCTTATTAATACAGAGCACCTGTGGGCCGACCGAGTAGCGCACACCTACGACCTGGGCACCCCGTGGGAGAAGCCCGTCCTGCGCGACGTCAGCCTCATCCTCGACCCCGGGCAGGCCATGCTCATCACCGGAGACAATGGGTCGGGTAAGACGACACTGTCGCGCATCCTCACCGGGCTGCTCGAGCCCACGTGGGGCAACGTGACCCTCGGAGGGACGCCCATGCAACGGCGCGTCGGCGACGTCGCCCTCTCCATGCAATTCGCGCGCCTCCAACTCCAGCGCCCCTCCGTGCGCTCCGACATCCTCGCCGCCGCTGGGCACGGGCCCGGCGTGGGCAGCGGGGGTGGGCGCGCCGCGAAGAAGGGGCTGAGCCGCGAGGACGGCGACCGAATCGTCGCACAAGCCATGGACCTCGTCGGCCTTGACCCAGCCCTGGCCTCGCGCAGCATCGACGACCTGTCCGGTGGGCAGATGCGACGCGTCGCCCTGGCGGGGCTGCTGGCCGGCGAACCGCGCGTCCTCATCCTCGACGAACCCATGGCCGGGCTCGACATGGCCTCGCGCGACCTGCTGATCTCCGTCCTCGAAGAGCGCAGGCGCGCCGGGCTGTCCATCCTCGTCATCTCCCACGACCTCGAAGGCATGGACGCCCTGTGCGACGCCCACCGACACCTGCGCCAGGGGGTGCTCGCATGAATGATCCCTACTCCTCGTGCGGGGCGACCGGCCCCGGCGGCGGTGCCACCAACGGTTGGTTTTCTGCGGATCCCGATTCTCGCCGCTTCTCCGGTTCTGGTTCTGGTTCCGGTTCTGGTGGCAAGGCTGCGCGCCGTCGCAAGCCGCGCAGGGCCTCGGGTTTCCCCTTGCCTCGGCCCCTGCCGTGGCCCACGGTCCTCGGGCGCGCGTGGCCCGGCACCCTCATCGCCTGCTGGACCACGTTGACCACCTGCGTCATCCTGCAGCCGCACTGGACGACCCTCGGGATCGTCGGTGCCCTCCTCGCCGTCGCCTCGATCGCCATTCGGCTGCCGCTCAGCGTCGCCCCGCGCCCGCCCATGTGGATGATCTCCGGTTTTATCGGCGGCTGCATCGGTGCCTGGCTCGGCGACGGGCTCGAGGTCTTCCTGCGCATCTGCGTGCTGGCCATCGTCGTCCTGTGGGGCTCCGCCCTCATTGCGTGGGTGACGCCCACGGCCGCGCTCGCGGGCGCGCTGCGCGTTTATGTGCGGCCCCTGCGTTTCTTTGGGGCACCCGTGGGCCAGTGGTCGCTGGTCATGGCCTCGGCCCTACGAGGCCTGCCGATGCTGCGCGACCAGGCGCAGGCCGTTCTCGACACGGCCAAGCTGCGCCTCGGTCGGGACATTGCCACCCTGTCGCCCGGCGGCTACGTGCGCCTGAGCGTCGACGTGATCACGGCGGTCCTGTCCGCGACATCGCGGGGGGCGGCCGAAACCGGGCGAGCCATGTCCATGCGCGGCGCCCTCGAAGCCTCGGGCAGGGGCTGTGAGAGCTCGCCCCGGAGTCGCACCAGGCTCGGATTGGTCGATGCCTGCGTTATCGCTGCGACCCTGTTGGGTGTGGCTGGCGTCGTTGCATGCGCGTTGATGCGCTAGGGTGCGCGTCGATTTTTCGTTGCAACTACGGGTATTAGTGCCCATTGTGGTGAATTATGTGTCCTGGGTCATGCTGCGCTGATTTGACGTGGGGCCTCAAAACCCCCTATTCTTTCTGGGTACGCGCGAGTGGCGGAATAGGCAGACGCGCACGGTTCAGGTCCGTGTTCCAGTGATGGAGTGGGGGTTCAACTCCCCCCTCGCGCACGATGAAACCGCAGATCCTTCGGGGTCTGCGGTTTTTGTTTTCCCTGCTTGTGGCTGCGGTGCTGCTTGTGGTCCCACGGGTGTTCCGGGCGCCGGAGGTCCCGGCCGCTGTGTGTGCCGGTGGGCGGCGGCCCGCCCGCGAGCCGTCCGCGCTGCGAGCTTCGCTCGGCGCGTCGACTCGTTGTCCGGCCGGGCCTTGGGTTGCTGCATGTAGCCCAGTTCTGGCTGTCAATCATCAATTTCGCATGCAATTCCCCCGCAGCTTGTTCAAATATTGAATTTGCATCGTTGGAATTGCAACGTTTTCTGGGTTTGTTGAAAGTTCTTCTCATCGAATTGCATGCGAAATTTGTCTGGCGGTGGTCTTGCCGTCACTCTTGGGCCCCTCTACCGGCCACGGGCACCGCAGCCAGGCCCCGCGCCACCGACCGGCACTGCAGCCAAGCCCCGCGCCACCCACGGGCGCCGCGGCCAGGCCCCGCCCGCACAGTAATTTCGCATGCAATTCCCCTGAGTGTATTTCAAGTGTTGAAATCTGATCGTTGATATTCTGCGGTTTTTGAGCGTGCGTCGATTCGTGTCGTGGGGGAATTGCATGCGAAATTTGTTTGGGGCTGGGTTGTGTCGCCGCTCACCGGCGCCGCGGCGTGGTCCTACCAACCGGCCGAAGCCCGCACCGCGGCCTGGTCCCGTTATCCACGGGTACCGCGGCCTGGCCCCCCGGTTCCTCCAGTGCCTTCCGCACTAGTGGGGCGTGTTGTTCTGTCGTGGCTTGCCTCGACTCTGCCTCGCATTCGGTACAAAATTCTCCCTGCTCAGCTTCTTGGCGGTGAGAACGGTATAAAACTCTCCCTGCATGCAGAAAAAGCGCCAAATTGAGCTATTTCGGGAGAGCTGGGAGAATTTTGTACCGGATATGCAGCGAGGGTGGGTGTGCTGGGAGAGTTTTGTACCGGATATGCGGCGAGGGCGGGTGTGCAGGGAGAGTTTTGTACCGGAAGTGGGGCCGTGCGGCTCGTGCTGGGCGAGTTTTGTACCGGATATGCGGCGAGGGCGGGTGAGCAGGGAGAGTTTTGTACCCAAGGGGCCCGGCGTGGTTGTTGTTGGGCGAATAATGTCTTGCTCTGGCGTAGTGCTCGTGCCAGTTGCTGGGCGCAGCGCCCTGGCACCGCTCATGGGCAGTGCGGCCGAGTCCTCCGTGTCCTGGCGTTCTCCGCGCCGGCGATGGGGGTTTTGCACTACACGAAGCCCTCTTACGGAGTGTCGCCGGCGTGTCGAACCCTCGTGTAGTGCAATTCCCCCCGATTGGTGGCGGCGCGGCCGTCCAAAAACAGCGGACGTACAGCAACGCCCCGCCCGGGCTCGGGCAGGGCGTCACGACATCCAGCAATCAGGCGTTCTGCAGTGCCCCCTGCGCGGCGAACATGAGGATCACCATGATCGAGTTATTGAGCGCGTGGAACAGCCACGAGTAGGCCACGTTCTTCCCGGACTTCACGTACACGAGCGTCAAAACGATGCTGAGCGGCAGGTAGGAAAAGAAGTCCTGCCACTGGTGGCTGTGCATGTACGCAAACAGCGCCGCAGAGATCGATGCGACGAGCCAGGTGGGCGCGTAGGCACTGAGCTTGCCGATGAGAATGTGGCGGTAGAAGATTTCCTCCACCACGGGCACGCCAACGGTCACGAAGAAGGAGAACGCCAGGCCAAGGGCTCCGTCATGCAGGGCGTTGATGACCTGCTGCTGGTTTTCGGCAACTGGCGGGTTGCCTCCGTAGAGCGCGAAACGGACGGAGGCCTGGACGATGACGACCAGGAGCCACAGGCCGAAGAGGAGCGCGATCTTGCGCACGGGGCGCGTGCGCAGGTAGGTGAAAGCGGGGAAGAACTCGCGCCCGAAGAATGCGAGCGCCATGATCAGCAAGATGGTGTCGAGCCCGATGTTGATGGCGGTCAGGCTCCAGGATGCGGGGAAGATCCATGTCGGCACTCCCACCAGGAAGAACGCGGCGTAGGGGATCCCGAAGATCGCGATTCGCACCCACTCGGCACGCGTGGGGGGCTTGGGGGACGAGGCCGGGGCCGGCTCGCTCTCCACGGTGCCGTCGCGCAGGGGGAGGGGGGCCGCGGACGCGGGGCCCTGCGGGCTTGCGTCGGCCACGGGGGATGTTGGCGTCGCGCTCAAGGGCTGGGCATTCGGATCGGTTGTCATGGGTGGTTTCCTCTTCCTGTCGTCGATGGTGCTGCCCAATATTCTGACAGAGTTTGAAACAAAGTAATGAGCGCGCGTTGTTGTGAGTGTTGGTTGCCGCGCGTGTTTGTGGCGGGCGAAGGTTGCGGTTCGCCAAGGCCTGAGCTTCGGGTGATCGGCGCGCGAGTGATGGTAGTCGCGTGCGGGTGTTGGGTGTCTGTGTTTTCGTTGCAACCGCACTATTTTTATGGCATTGCGTCAGCAAGTGGCAATCCTGGGCCCTTGGTCCCCGAATGGCGGCGTACATGCGCGCTAAACACCGTCACAGCATGATCACAATTTAGGACAACCTAAACGGACTACTTTCCACCTGGGCGAGATGTGGCTACGCTCAATGGTTAGGAATTCCATCATCCCGGCGTTACCTAATCGCCGGATCGTCAGGAGGCAAGTGGTGGCAGTGCTTCGCGCTCACGCAGGCAGTATGTGTGCTCACGCAGGCAGTATTCGCGCTCACGCGCGCAGTGTTGGTCAGCGACTCAGTCGCGTTCTGATCGTGGCCGTGATGGCGGCCCTGGCCGTGGCGATGTTCGCCTCGCCCTCGCGCGCCGCTGATCAGACGTGGAGCGATGTGTCGACCACGATCAACGGCCTGATCGACGAAGGCGTGTCCACCTTCAAGGCGGGCGACGCCAAGGGCGGCAAGGACAAGATCAACGACGCCTACTACAAGCACTACGAGATCACCGGCATGGAGAAGCAGGTCATGGCCCGCATCTCCGGCTCGCGCGTCTCCCAGGTGGAGATGGAGTTCTCCCTCCTGAAGAAGGCCATGAGTGACGCCGACAGTGCGGGCGTCGATAGTCACGCTACGACCCTCAAGCAGTACATGGTCGAAGACGGCGCGTCCCTGGATGGCGTGGCCCCCGGGTCGGCAGCCCAGGCCTCGTCGGATGACTATAGCCCCGGCGCGTGGGGCGAGGTCGCCAAGACCATCAACGGCATCCTCGAAGACGGCGTCGAGGCCTACAAGGCCGGCGACGCAAAGGCCGGCAAGGACAAGGTCAACGAGGCCTACTACAAGCAGTACGAGATCACCGGCATGGAGAAGCAGGTCATGAGCCGCGTCTCCGGCTCGCGCGTCTCCGCCGTCGAGATGGAGTTCTCCCTCCTTAAGAAGGCCATGACCGACGGCGACTCGACGGCCGTCGACGAGCACTACGCGACCCTGTCGAACTACATCCGCGAGGACGCGAACAGCCTCGACGGCTACACCGGCAAGGCCGCGGACAAGACCAACGAGGGTTCGGGCACCTCCCCGTGGATCGCCCAGTTCCTGCCCTCCCTCCTCGTCATCCTGCGCGAGGGCATGGAGGCGATCCTGGTCGTCGCCGCCGTCCTGGCTTACCTGGCCAAGGCCGGCCACAAGAACAAGGCCCCCATCGTGTGGGGCGGCGTGGCCCTCGCCCTTGGACTGTCAGTGGGCCTGGCCTTCCTCTTCAGCTACGTGACCTCCCTGGCGGGCGCCAACCAGGAGCTCCTCGAAGGCTTTGCCGCGCTCTTCGCGGTCGTCATGCTGATCTGGGTCTCCAACTGGATGATCAACAAGTCCTCCAACAAGGCCTGGGATGACTACATCAAGAAGCAGACGGACGCCTCGCTGACCAGCGGCTCCCTGCTGGGCCTGGCGTTCATCTCCTTCCTCGCGGTCCTGCGCGAGGGCGCCGAGACGATGCTCTTCTACGTGCCGATCGTCGCGGCCGCGGGGGACAACGTCCGCTACGTGTGGATCGGCCTGGCGGTCGGCCTCGTCATCCTGGTTGTCATCTACCTGCTCATCCAGTTCGCGGCGGTGCGCATCCCGCTGCGCCCCTTCTTCACCATTACCTCGCTGCTGATGGCCTTCATGG
>ERZ773007.1640-NODE-1640-length-10391-cov-7.983359_pt1 | contig 10391 bp, 9 predicted proteins | sample MGYA00580665_ERZ773007 | MGnify/ENA primary metagenome ERZ773007 (study PRJEB29015, sample SAMEA2738122) | human oral metagenome | biome: human oral; feature: human-associated habitat; material: saliva | place: China | collected 2167 ... | reverse complement strand
GCGAACCCATGATTCACACGGTCAGGGGAGCCGGTTATATCCTCAGGCCCGCCTCGTAGGAGCATCAATGACAGCCTCTGCCCCCCAAGGTGTGTCATCAAGCGGTGCACCTCGGAAGCGTTCGCGCCTGTTGACAGTGCGTTTGAGCCGTTTTCTTGCGGCCGCCGTCGCCATCGCTCTGGTGACAATGCTTGCCGCCTCGGCGCTTGCAATGCATTCGTGGATGACTTCCAAGATCGATAGTTCGCTCGAATCCATGCTCAGCAGGCTTGAAAAGAACGCAGAGCTCAGTTTGCAACAACCTGTTCCTCCGCCCCCGCCTCCGACGGCCGGGTCACAGGGCGGCCAGGATGATCACGATGATGACCCCGGTCCATCACAGTCGAAATCCCCAAGTTCCTCCGCCTCGCCAAGTGAACACGGCCCGCGCGGCTTGCGAGGCCCAGGTTCTTCAGAAGGCCAGTTGCAGCTCATCAAGGACGACAATGAGATCGTTTCGGGTGTCGTCAAGCAATTTGATGTGGTGGAGCTCGATAGCGCCGCTCAGCAGCAGATTCTCTCCTTGCGCTGTGATGGACATGGACACAATGTCAGCTTGCCGAATTTAGGTGCTTTCAGGATCATGTGCGCTCAATCAGAGTCGCGGACACTGGTCGTCGGCCTGTCTTTGGCAGCCAATAACTCGACGCTGATCATGTTGGTGGCTCTTGAAGGCGTTATCGCTTTGGTCGTGATCGCCGGAGCGACTTTCATCGGCCGCAAGTGGATCCGCAGGGAAATGCTTCCTCTGGGTGAAGTTGCCGCAACCGCGCGGAATATCGGTTCCCAAGATCTGATCGCCGCACCGACTGTTGACACTTTCGATCGCGTCGATAGCTCCATTGCCCAACCCGGAGATGAAGTTGGCGATGTCGGTTTCGCGTTGAACACCATGATCGACAATGTTGAAACTGCGCTTCAGGCCCGCGCGGAATCCGAGCACCGCCTGCGTCAATTCGTTGCCGATGCCTCGCACGAACTCCGAACTCCTTTGGCATCAATTCAGGGTTACACGCAGCTTCTTCAACGAGGGGCAACGGACCAAGAGCTCGCGCTTTCGCGAATCGCATCTGAGTCCGCGCGTATGTCCGGTCTGGTTGAGGATCTTCTGCTGTTGGCTCGCCTTGATGCGGGACGTGAGCTGGCCAGCGATCCGGTCGATGTGATCCCATTGGCTATCGACGCAGTGTCAGACGCCCATGCAGCAGGTCCGGATCACCAGTGGAGCCTGGACCTTCCCGAAATTGATGACGAGGCCGATTCCTGCACTTCCTGCACCGTGCTGGGTGATGAGTCTGCGCTTCGCCAGGTCTTCGCAAACCTGGTCAATAACGCGAGGATCCACACTCCCGCTGGTACTCACGTCAAAGTTGGAGTGCAAACGATCGCCGGTACCGCATCGACGCCGGGGTTTGTGCGCCTGAGCGTTGCCGATGATGGACCGGGAATTGCACCCGAGCTGCGTGCGACTGTCTTTGATCGCTTCGTCCGAGGCGACACTTCGCGCTCACGTCAGGGGAAGGGATCGTCTGGCCTTGGTCTGTCGATCGTTTCCTCGATTGCCGAGGCCTTGGGTGGCCGGGTGGACGTCGATACCTTGTGTGAAGGCGAAGGTCAGCCCGGTGAACACGGAACGACCTTCTCGGTCATCTTGCCGGCGGTGGAATTGTGACCTGCACAATTTATAAGAAAAGCGAATGACAGAATGGCATAAATTCGGTATTCTGAAACTAATCGTTCAGCCCGCCTCAACCGATATGGTTGAGAGTGGGCTGGATCTTTATCAGCGAATGACGAGGATGTCTTCGATGTCAAAGGAACTGAAGCCGGCAACGACGATTAGCGAACAGATAGAGACATTACGCGAACGCGGCATGCAAGTTGATGAGCAGCTTGCATGGCAATGGCTCTCGAATGTTAGCTATTACCGGCTCTCAGCGTACTGGTATCCAGCTCGGAAACTTGACGATGATGGTGCACATCTCGATGAATTTCGCGAAGGAATATCTTTCGCGGATGTAGTCGCATTATATGAGGCCGATCGGAAGCTACGTACCCTCCTTTTCGATGCGATTGAGCGTATTGAAACGACAATGCGGACGAGAATTGGGGACTGTTTATGTATGACCGATCCGGTTTTCTATCAAAATCCTGCTAATTTCCGTCCGACCTTTCGACATAAGCAGTGGCTCAAAACCGCCGATAAACGGATTCCCGTATGCGTATGCGTAGCGAAGCGATCCAACATTATTGTGGTGTCTATAATTCTCAGTTTCCGTTTTGGGTATTGGCTGAGGTCCTTGATTTCAGTGATTTATCGCGGATGTTTGACGGGATGCGTGTTCGAGATCAGCAAACGATTGCAGAGAGTCTGGGGATACGAATTAATCTGAATTCTTTGTCTCGGAATCAGCAGGAAAAAGCAAAGAAACAATCACCATTAGCACGGTGGCTCGAACAGTTTGCAATCATACGGAATACATGCGCACATCACGGTCGACTGTGGAATAAATCGTTTACCCCGGCTCCCACTTCGGCTTTAAAGTCACAAACGAAATTCTTAGCGCTCCCAGCACGACAAAGTGAACGCATCTTTGGTGCGATTGTCGTCATGTCACATCTTCTGAGAGTAACGTCTCCGGGAACTACATGGCCGGATAAAGTTTCGAGGCTCCTTGTTGAGGAATTTCTGCAGAACCCATTGGTTCGAACTCCGAGCCTCGGAATACCTGAAGAGTGGAACCGGACTTTTTAATCATCTTGATCAAATTCAGTCAAGTAACTGCGTAGCCAGAAGTAAGTACTTCAGATCCTTGCTTGCCCTTAAAACTCCACCTGGAGTGCCCCGCGTGCACGGTAGCGCGCCTCGCCGGGATCAGAGGCCTCGACAACGGAAGCGGCAGCTAAGCGACACTGTGCCAGGCTGACCTGAGCAAGCTGCGCGCCCACCGAGGGAATTGCCAAGCGCGGCATCGACAGCGCGGGTATACCCATACCAACGAAAACGCAGGCGAGCAGCGGGTCTGCCGCGGCCTCGCCACACACACTCACGCTTACCCCGTGCTCAAGGCCAGCGCGCGCAACCTGCGCAATCAGGCGCAAAGGTGCGGGCTGCCAGGGATCGGAATACTCGGCCAAGTCAGGTGACATACGATCTGCAGCCATCGTGTACTGCGTCAGATCATTCGTCCCAATCGATACGAAATCGACGTATTTCATCATGGAATCGATCAAAAGTGCCGCCGCGGGGACCTCGATCATGATTCCCGCGCGCAGTTCAACCTCGAAGCGTTCGGAAAGGTGGCGGACGGTCGAAGCAAACCACTGGGCTTCGGCAATCGTTGAAATCATGGGAGCCATGATTGATACCGAGGTTTCTCGGTGTTGGATGGCTGCCAGGGCGATCGCTTCCAGTTGGTTGTGAAGGATCTGCGGGTAGGGTCCAGAGGTTCGGATTCCTCGGACGCCAAGCGCAGGGTTGTCTTCGCCGGGGATTGTCGCATAGGCCAGTGGTTTATCTGAACCCGCATCCAGGGTGCGCACGCATACCGAATGCCCGCGGAATTGCTCAAAAACCCCCGAGTAAAAGTTCACTTGCTCTTCAATTGTTGGCTCGCTGTGTGCGTTTAAGAAGGCCAGTTCTGAACGCAAGAGGCCGATTGATTCAAGGTGGGGGGATTGAGCCGCAGCCTGTGCGCTTGCAAGGTCGTGAATATTGGCCAAGAGCTTTACTGGGTGTTCATCGCTGGTGTGAGCGGGCGCGTTCCAATGAGCTACCGCCTGTGCGCGCTTTTGATCTCGCTGAACCGCTGCCTGTGCCTCTTCGGCAGAAACCTCAGTTGCCAAAGACCCCACAAAGGCATCCATCAATACAAGATCTCCCTGGCGCAATTCACTCAAGTTGCGCACGGCGACGATACAGGGGATCCCCAACTGGCGCGCAATAATCGATGTGTGCGAGGTCGGACCGCCCAGTTCCGTTGCAATTCCAACGCAATACTTGGGATCAAGGCTCGCCGCATCCGAAGGGGATAGGTCGCGTGCACACACGATATAGGGAGTGTGAGGGGCCGCATTCTGAGGAGCAGTGACTGGCGTCCCTGCTCCCGATGCCAAGATCCCAGAGTCGGCCTCGGCAAGGTGAGCAAGGACCAGGTCACGGACGTCGTAGAGGTCAGCGATGCGCTCGATCATCAGTCCACCGGAGGAACGGAAAACCTCGACGAATTTATCGGTCGCCCGAACAACTGATTGCGGCGCCGGAACACCGGAGAAGATCCACGACTGAGCTTCACGGATCCATGTCGGGTCGGTTGCTAAAGACGCAGTCATGACGAGGACGTCTGAGACGTCGCCCAGTGCCTGCGCTGAGCGCTCGAAGAGCTCCTCGCCGACCTTTTTGCAGATCTCCTCAAGGGAGACGGCAATGGCTGGGCGGTCCTCGGGCGGTAGGGGAGTGAAATCGTCGGAAGGAAGGGCTGGGTGGGACGTCCAAACAATCGGCGCATAGGAGACGCCGTGAACAACCGGGGTCCCGTAAATCGTGTGCGGCATCGAGGACTCCTTCCGTGGATGTAACTCAACCATATTCGTTGGTCCTAGGAATATGCCAAGTGTGCCGAAAGTTACGCTCATAAATTGACACAAACGTTCACGTGTTGGTCAGTACTCGTCATATATGCGAGTTTTCAGGGACGATAAGAATAGATAACCCAAACGCAGACAGTTAGGACCACCCGTGGCGCTCATCGTGCAAAAGTACGGAGGCTCATCCGTGTCCGATGTTGAAGCGATTAAACGCGTTGCAAAGCGCATCGTTGAGACTCGGAACGCGGGACACAAGCTTGTTGTCGTCGTTTCAGCAATGGGCGACACAACCGACGAGCTCCTGGACACCGCCGCGCAGATTACCGACAACGCCCCCGAGCGTGAGATGGACATCCTTCTCACCGCTGGTGAGCGTATTTCGATGTCCCTTCTGTCCATGGCGATCAACGAGTTGGGTGTTCCTGCACAGGCCTTCACCGGTGCGCAGGCCGGAATCCACACGACTTCCGCTTATGGTCGCGCCCAGATCACCGGCATGGTCCCCGAACGTGTCGCCCGTTCAATCTCTGAAGGCCAAGTCGCAATTGTCGCCGGTTTCCAAGGAATTTCTGACGATGATGATGTGACGACTTTGGGCCGAGGCGGTTCCGATACGACCGCGGTTGCGCTCGCGGCTGCCTTGCACGCCGATGTGTGCGAGATCTACACCGACGTCGACGGCCTGTTCTCTGCTGATCCGCGAATCGTCCCAAAGGCGCACCGCCTGCGCTCGATCTCAACGGAAGAAACCCTGGAACTTGCCGCGCATGGTGCAAAGATTCTTCACCTTCGCGCGGTCGAATTCGCCCGCCGCTACAAGGTTCCCCTACACGTTCGTTCCTCCTTCTCCGAGAAGGAAGGAACCTGGATTTCAGACCGCCCGGCCTCGCCGGCGCTCAAGGGATTGGTCCCTGACGCCGCATTCCTCGACCCGAAAGAAGGAAAGATGGAACAGCCCATCATCTCTGGAATTGCCCACGACCGCGGCCAGGACAAGATCACGGTCGCCGGTGTCCCGAACCACCCCGGCCGCGCCGCGATGGTTTTCCAGACGATCGCCGCTGCGGGCGCGAACATCGACATGATTGTTCAGAACATTCCCGTTGCAGATCCGACCCGCGCGAACATCACCTTCACCATTCCCGAGGCCGATGCCCAGGTTGCGCTCGACGCGCTTGAGTCCGCGAAGGAAGAGATTGGCTTCAAGGAGGTGCGCTACAACCCGAATATCGGCAAGCTTTCGCTGGTGGGAACGGGTATGCGTACGAATCCCGGTGTGGCCGCGCGACTCTTCGCTGCCCTGTCAGAAGCGGGAATCAATATTGATCTGATTTCCTCTTCCGAGATCCGTCTGTCGATTGTCACGAAGCTGGATGATCTGGATCGTGCAGTTGCCGTTGTTCACTCCGCTTTCGGCTTGGACGCTGAGGTTTCCGAGGCCGTTGTATACGCGGGTACTGGCCGCTGAGTCGGTCCGTCGTTAGTAAGAGAGGCTTGAAAATGTCAGGTTTGACTGTTGCTGTTGTCGGTGCGACCGGCCAGGTTGGTCGCGTTATGCGCACGATCTTGGAAGAGCGCAATTTCCCGGTTGAAACGATTCGTTTCTTTGCGTCTGCTCGTTCGGCTGGTTCGACCCTGCCGTGGAAGGGCGCAGAGGTCGTCGTCGAAGACGTCGCAACTGCTGACTTCTCGGGGATCGATATCGCGATCTTCTCTGCGGGAGCTACGGCCTCGCGTGAGTATGCTCCCAAGTTTGCGGCAGCCGGCGCGGTCGTCGTCGATAACTCCTCTGCGTGGCGCAAGGACCCCGAGGTCCCGCTGGTTGTCTCCGAGGTCAACGGTGAAGACGTTGCGAAGCGCCCCAAGGGAATCATCGCGAACCCGAATTGCACGACCATGGCCGTCATGCCCGCAATTAAGCCACTTGCCGACGCCGCAGGCGGTATCGATCGCCTGACGGTCTCCTCCTATCAGGCGGTTTCTGGCTCTGGCCTCAAGGGCGTTCGCGAGCTCATCGACCAAGTCCGTGGAGCTGCTGATCAAAATCTTGAGGGGCTCACGACCGATGGTCACGCTGTTGATTTCGGCACCCCTGCGGTCTACGTCGCGCCCATCGCTTTCGATGTCGTTCCTTTGGCCGGCTCGATTGTCGATGACGGCAGCTTTGAGACCGATGAAGAGCAGAAGCTTCGCAATGAATCGCGTCGTATCCTTCACGTCCCGAATCTTCTGGTGAGCGGGACCTGCGTGCGCGTGCCGGTCCTGACCGCTCACACCATGACCGTTCACGCTGAGTTCCCCGCCTCGATTTCTCGTGACGAGGCCGTGGCTGCGCTCAGCAGTGCTCCCGGCGTTCGCGTCGTCGATGTTCCGACTCCGCTCGAGGCCGCGGGCGAAGACGATGTCTTCGTCGGCCGTATTCGTCAGGATCAAGCGGTTCCGGATAACCGCGGAATCGTGTTTGTTGTCAGCGGTGATAACCTGCGCAAGGGAGCGGCTTTGAATGCCATTCAGCTTGCAGAGCTGGTTGCTCAAGAACTGCTTGGCTGAGCGCTTAAAGCTGAGTTAATTAGACAGAAAAGGGGGTTGGAGACGGAAAGCCGTCTCCAACCCCCTTTGAGTTTTGGTGGTGTGCGAAGCTATCGCACACCGTTTTTAAGCATCAGTCGTTGTGGGATTCCTGGTGCTTCTTGGCCTCGGCGTGAACCTCTTCCATGTTCAGGGCTTCTGCCTGAGAGATCAGGTCCTCAAGAGCAGCGGCCGGAAGAGCACCGGAGTTACGGAAGATCAGGACGCCTTCGCGGAAGATCATCAGGGTCGGGATTGACGCGATCTCCAGTGCTGCGGCGATGTCCTGGTTGGCATCGGTATCGACCTTGGCGAAAACAACATCTTCGTGACGCTCTGAGGCTGCTTCGAAGATCGGGCCGAACTGGCGGCAGGGGCCGCACCAGCTTGCCCAGAAATCCACCAGTACGATCTTGTCAGAGTTGATGGTCTCGTTGAAGTTTTCCGAGGTGAGCGCGATCGTGCTCATGTGGGTACTCCTTTTTCGGTGAGGGGCACACGCCCCGGGTTATGTGTAGCTCAACGGCGTGTGCCGGTCACTTATTCCACGATCCTATAGGAGTTTGCCAGATCACAAATGCTCATGCGCTGACCGGGCAGCGCATGTAGGCGGTATCTCCGGCTGTTTCTCTGTCATCTGCACCGTCCTCTGAGGCGTTCTCAACTGAGGAGGGACGTTGCGCGGAGGAAGTAATGGGGATATCCGCGCCGACGCCTCGAAGAATGAAGGTTTGCACGGTGGCGATCGTCGCCTCGCGCTGCTGGGGATTTGCGGGGAGGCGATTGCCCGCCAAGCATGAGTGGATCAGAGGGATCAGTGCGTGCGGATTTTGTTTGGGGATCGCGCCGCTTTCCATGCATCGGCCAAGGATTTCCAGGAGCCTGGTCGAGATGATTGTTGCGTGATCATGCAGGTGCGTGGAGTTCTCGCGCGAAACCTGAGTGCGCAGGTTAAAAGTCGAATTCAGGTGGTAGCGGGTCGTCATCTCCAGGTGTGCGCGGATATAGATACGCAATTGGGCCAGGGGATCGTTGAGCTGTGCGATCGCCTCTTCGAGGCGTTGCGAGAACTGCAGGGTGACGCGACGCATGAATTCAAGGAGGAGGACTTCCTTGTCGGGGAAGTGGTTGTAGACCGCTGTGCGGCCGACTTTTGCGCGCGTGGCGATTTGGGACATCGAGATTGAATCGAAAGGCTGCTCGGCGAGCAGGCTGGCGAGCGCATCGAAAAGGCGGTTCCGCGTGAGCTCTCGGTGGTCGGCTAGCGAGTCCCCAATAATCTTCGGCATACATCTATTCTGACAGAAAAAGCAGAAGTGTCTGAATCAAAATCAGGTATGTGGAAGATGCCCCTCAACAGGTAGCCGCAGAAGAGTACTGCTCAATCGCAGCTTGAACGATGGGAAGATCTGCGGGAATCCACGGCAGATCGAGGACCTCGTCAAGAGGGATCCACCGCAGTTCCAAATGAGAGTGCCCGGGAGTGAGCTGCTGGTCGGGGTCCGCAAGCGTGCATCCCCACACCGCCATCACCCGACCGTTCAGGATTGGCCACCACTTCCCCTCGGGGGAGAAGATGGGTTGGTCGATCACCAGCGCGCACCCCAGTTCTTCGTCGATTTCGCGTACGAGGCCGCGCAGGGGGTCTTCGCCTTCCTCAACCTTTCCGCCGGGGAGTTCGAAGAGGCCTCGTAAATCTTCTGGGTAGGAGCGGGAGGCGCACAAAAGCGCGGTTGGGTGGGGGAGGCGATCAAAGATCGCGGCGGCAACGACAGGGCGCGGGTTGGGTGAAGTCACAGCTCATAGTCTATGTCCGAAGCTTTGGACTGAACTCAAGTGAGCCGCTATGATGAACGAGTTGCGTTGGTAGCACCGACTGTGTGCTCGGCGCCTCGCGGGCGTAGTTCAATGGTAGAACTTCAGCTTCCCAAGCTGACAGCGCGGGTTCGATTCCCGTCGCCCGCTCCAATTTGAGCTTGGATTTAATAGGTCTGAACCCGTTCGATATCATGCTTCCGTGGTTCGGAAGTGCTTAATTTGTAGGACGACGGTTCAAGATAGAACCTAATGTGCTTGTGTCCTGAATGTGCTCAGCGAGGCTAGGCAAAATCATTTTGGCTAGGCCAACAATCTGTTTGCCAGCTTCGCCTACTTCACTCAGCCGTTTCGGAGTGATGAAAGGCTCATGATGTGAGGCTCTATTCCGAACATCGTTAAGCTGTCCGATGATCCGATCAATGTGCCTGCGGTCAGTTCGTGCTGGGTACGCTTTGTGAAGATATGGAATCCATAAGGTCTTCTCGTGGGCTGCGTCAGTCATATGTCGCCAGAAGCCAAAGCTCAACTCTGCAATCACTTGGCTAGAACTTGGTTTTGGCTGCGGGCAGCGTCGTATCGCCTCAGCTATGGAACGACGATTAGGAGCGTTCACATCGATGCGTTCCCCCTTTCGCGTGCGACTTAAAGGGGCATTTACTGGTGAATCTTCAACGAATAACCAGTGATCGGAGGCATCTAGTTCCTGGCTGAGGACGGTGTTGTAGCGGTTTCTTAACGCTATTTCGATATGCGCGGCATCGTGCATAAAAGATTGTGCTATAGCGATGTTCCATTCATAAAGCGCAAAGGCTAAGGATTGGTCGTGCTTAGCTATTAGTAAGTACGTCTCCCACCGCGGGTGTGAGAGCCACTCAGGCACCCACGCTAGGGTTGTATCGGTCAAGTAATCTCGCCCTCCGAGGGAAAACTATACCCCGGCGAGAATACCTGCCGAATCTTTGTCAGATAGCGCTCCACCGGGGTTCCATCTGCATACTACTATAGATGAAACAGGCTCGCCAAACACGTAGGAGCGCGCCTGCTTGGCCTAATCTAAAATCCCCTCAAATCTGAGTTTGAAATCAAGGTGTGTTTCAAACACCTTTCGACGTATAAACCGGTGGAGTATCGGAAATGTTCTACCTGTGCGGCGATGCTGTTTCAATTCCGAAGCTCGCATGGGGATAATCGGCGGATAAGAGTCGTATATCACTGCCGCTGGTGGGGGTCACTGATACCGGTTGTGACGTTTCTTACCTGAAATCGAGCAAGGAGGAAAAGGTGGTCAAGCAGCGTTTGGAGTTGACCTGGTTCAATAAGCATATGGCGCTTATTCCTACTGAGGTAGGGAAGTATGGCTATAAGTGGGTTGATCCTTC
>ERZ773007.1638-NODE-1638-length-10397-cov-8.186714_pt1 | contig 10397 bp, 10 predicted proteins | sample MGYA00580665_ERZ773007 | MGnify/ENA primary metagenome ERZ773007 (study PRJEB29015, sample SAMEA2738122) | human oral metagenome | biome: human oral; feature: human-associated habitat; material: saliva | place: China | collected 2167 ... | reverse complement strand
CAAATAATTTCGAAAATACAACAAAAAGACAAACGCCAAAAATGACGTTTGTCTACGTTCTAAAGCCTTGGGGACAAGGCTTTTTTTAATAAAGTAAATAGTTCATGAAAGAGTATTTGTTATGAAAATTGCTTGTATGATTGATGTGATTTAGACGCTTCTTATATTGACAAATGATCATTTTCATTCATATTAAATTAGTAAAGTTTTGACAATTTACAGTAATGGCAAAATAATATTCACCCAGAACCAAGAAAGTGGCATGACGAGAATCATGGCTGGTATCATGTCGGCAATTGGAAACATTTTCAGTTTGACCATACGGAAACCTGTGGCAAGCATTAGAAAACCGCCGCAGGCTTTGAAATCAGCAATCATATCAGGTGTTGTATGTGGCACGATGAAGGCTGACAAGAAGAAAAGGCAGCAGAAAATGATAAATTGTGGAATGGCAACAAGTGATACCACATAACCTAGATTACAAGCAAAAATAGCTGCTGTAAAGAAGTCCAAAATTGATTTTGAAATCAAGATAGTTGAATCACCAGTCATTCCTGCATCTAGACTACCATAAATACCAGTACCGCTTGCGCAGAAAAGTACGATAACAGTTAACAAGGTAGCAAGGTAATCTTCATGAGATAGTGATGAATGGTCGTTTGGCACGATTTTTGCCATGCTACGTTGCATGAGGGCACCGCCTTTGTTAATCCAATCACCGAGATGAAGTGCAAGTCCAACCCCTGTTCCGATAACGATAGCAAAGATAACAGCGGGCATGTATTTCATCAATCCGATAGATGAAATACCCATTCCCATTGAACAGATTCCAAAAATCATATTGATTTGTGTCTTGAAGTCTTCTGATAATTTGTTTCCAACAAGACCACCTAGTAGCCCTCCAAAAACGACTGATAGGGCATTAATGATGACGCCAGTAGGCATAAGTTACCTCCTAATCAGAATACAGGGTTGTTTTTAAAAAAGAATTTAAACAAACAAGATTAAAAATGTTTACCCTGCTCCTATTTTTTCTTTACCCATACATTCTAATATTATATTTTAAAAAAACAATTCAGATTTTTGTGGTATACTATTCTAAAATGGAATAGTAAAAGAATAGGAGTTGGAAATGAATTTTCAAAAATTTCAAGTCTTTCTTAGCTTGTGTGAAACGTTGAATTACACCGAGACAGCAGAACAACTTTATACAACGCAAGGAAGCATTTCAAAGCAAATCATTGCGCTTGAAAAAGAGTTGGGTGTGATTTTGTTTAATCGTAAACATCGTCAAATTTCTCTGACAGAAGAAGGGGAGATTGTGCGAGTTTATATTCAAAAGATTATGGGTACTTTTCAAAAAATGCAAGAGACATTAGAGGATTTGTCTGAACAAGAAAAACATAAACTAACCATTCATGGTATTCCGAGTATGTCTTCTTATCCTATTATTTCAGATATTGCAGCTTTTCAAAAGCAGTATCCTGATTACACGGTTGCTGTCGAGGAAGAAGAGGCTGACCAGCTGATGCATAGTTTAGATGATGGCATCTGCGATGCGGTCTTTACGCGTTCTTTTACCAAAGCTGCTCCTGATATTTATGATAGCTTAACCTTGGATTATGACCGTTTTGTCTTGGTTTTGCCTGAAAATCATCCCTTAGCCAACAAGGAAAAACTTGATTTGGCCGAATTGAAAGATGAGACATTCTTCCAACTTGGCAATAAAACGCGGTTGCTCCAAAAGGTACGAGAACTTTGTCATACTTATGGTTTTGAACCGAAAATGGGCTATCAAGGAAATCGTATCAATCTCATCATTGACTTTATTGAAAAAGAAATGGGTGTTTCGGTGATGATGGAAAAATTGGTTGTACCGTTTAAAACGAAAGCAATTATCTGTCGTCCGTTGGAGGTTGATATGGTGTCAGAAATGAATCTAATCCGTCGTAAGAAGAAAACAACACCAGCTTTGGATGTATTCTGGAAAGGAATGCAAGAAAAATATTCCAAACGGGAATAGGAAAACACCTAACTTGAATTGTTTATCGGTGATTGAAGGTTTACACTTTTAATATGAAATCTTTAAGAAGGAAGTAAATCTTATGTCAGAACAACCTTATGATTTGCGTAAAGTCTTGGAAGAACTTAAAGAAATTCCAGGACAATACCATGAAACGGATGTTGAAATCGATCCAAACGCTGAAATTTCTGGCGTTTACCGTTATATCGGAGCTGGCGGTACCATAGAACGTCCAACGCAAGAAGGTCCAGCAATGACCTTCAATAACATTAAGGGATTCCCTAATGTTCGTGTCAATATTGGTACAATGGCAAGCCGTAAACGTGTTGGTCATATTCTTCATCATGATTACAAAGACCTTGGACATCTTTTGAACAAAGCTGTTGAAAATCCAGTGAAACCTGTTAAAGTTTCTAAGGACCAAGCACCTGCTCAAGAAGTTGTTCACTTAGCAACTGATGATGATTTTGATATTCGTAAGCTCATTGCTGCGCCAACAAATACAGAATACGATGCAGGACCTTACATCACAACTGGTTTGGTTTATGGTTCAACGCCAGATAAATCAATGAGTGACGTTACAATTCACCGTATGGTTTTGGAAGATAAAGATACTATTGGTATTTATATCATGCCTGGTGGTCGTCACATTGGTGCTTTCTTGTCAGAATATCAAAAACTTAACAAACCAATGCCAATTACAATCAATATTGGTCTTGACCCTGCTATCTTGATTGGGGCGACATTTGAACCACCAACGACACCACTTGGTTACAATGAACTTTGGGTTGCAGGTGCGCTTCGAAATGAGCCTGTTCAATTGGTTGATTCGATTGCTGTAGATGAAGTTGGGATCGCACGTTCTGAGTTTATCATTGAAGGGGAAATCCTTCCAAATGAAACGATTCAAGAAGATATTAACACCCATACAGGACATGCTATGCCTGAATTCCCGGGATACAATGGTCCTGCCAACCCTGCTTTGAATGTTATCAAAGTTAAAGCGGTCACTCATCGTAAAGATAACCCAATTATGCAAACAACGATTGGGCCATCTGAAGAACATGTGTCAATGGCGGGTATTCCAACTGAAGCTTCAATTCTTAACCTAGTTGATAAAGCGATCCCCGGTAAAGTTCTTAACGTTTATAATCCACCAGCTGGCGGTGGTAAATTCATGAGTATCATGCAGATTCGTAAGGAAACTCCAGCTGATGAAGGGATTCAAAGACAAGCTGCCTTACTAGCATTTTCATCATTTAAGGAATTAAAAACAGTTATACTTGTGGATGAAGATGTGGATATATTTGATATGAATGATGTCATGTGGACAATCAATACGCGTTTCCAAGCTCACAAAGATATTATGACATTGGAAGGTATGCGTAATCACCCACTTGATCCGTCAGAACGTCCAGAATATTCACCAGAATACATCCGTGTAAAAGGGATGTCCTCTAAACTTGTCCTTGATGGTACAGTACCATTTGATATGAAATCTGAATTTGAACGGGCTAAATTTAAAGAAGTTCCTGATTGGAAAAAATATTTAGACTAATGACTGTTTCATCCCAGATCAAAAAAACTATTTCATTTTAAAAATCAGCTGAAAGATGAGTAAGCTATTATTCATAAGAGGCTGGAGTTAAGTATTCCAACCTCTTATTTTTTTATTTAGTTTGTAGTTTTTTTATGATTCTTGCGGACTAGTAGTAAGCTGAATAAGGATAGTTGATTCATTACAAAAAAGAGGTGCTTATGAGCAAAAGACGCATTGTGGTAGCTATTTCTGGTGCTTCAGGAACAGTATATGCTATCGATCTATTAAAAAAATTAAAAGAATATCCTGAAATTGAAACTCATGTGGTCATGTCTAACTGGGCGCATGAAAATTTAAAATTAGAGCTTGATATGTCTCATGATGAATTTGCAGGCTTATGTGATGTCCTTTATTCTAATAAAGATTTAGGAGCTAAAATTGCATCAGGATCTTTCTTAACGGATGGTATGGTGATTGTACCAGCTTCAATGAAAACTGTCGCAGGGGTTGCTTGTGGTTTTTCAGACAACCTAATTGGTCGCGCAGCAGATGTGGCTTTAAAAGAGCAACGTAAACTTATCATTGTACCGCGTGAGACACCGTTAAATACAATTCATTTGGAAAATTTGACAAAATTATCTCGGATGGGAGTGCAAATTATTCCTCCTGTTCCAGCTTTTTATAATCATCCGAAGACATTACAAGATATCATCAACCATAATACTGCTAAGCTTTTAGATGCTCTGCATATTCGCAATGATTATGCTGGACGTTGGGATGGTGATTAAATGATAAGATTTAAAGTAACTGACTATGGTTATTCTATTCAGGCACAGGTTCAGTATATTGGTGCTGACTTATTTATTCAATTGACAGGTGGGAGTCATCCACATATTGGGACGGTGACAACTTATTGTAAAGAGACTGCGGATAAACAAGTAGAGCGTTTTCCGAGTCATTCAGGACGTTTTCATAAAGATGACGTCTTAGCTGATATTCTTTTGGAAGGCATAGCAGAGTTGTTGCCTCAAAATTGTGTAATTACATCAGGTGTACATGTTGATAGTATTAGTCAAGAGCAAATCACTGGTGCTTTTGAAATGACTAAAGAATTGGCTCATAAGATTGCTTTTTGGTTAAAAAACGAAAAATGTTCAATAAGCCATCCAAGATACCAAAATAAGAAGCCTAATAATAACCGAGTATAGAAATAGATTACTCAAAAAATGGAAGTCCTTTTCATCCGTTTTGGTGAGAAGAGGAGTCTAATTTGTATTTTATATATATACTTGCTTAAGTATCAGTTTTTTGACAATCTCTCTGAATGTATAAGAGGCTTACTTTATCATTTGTGATGATAGTTATTCATCAAAAGAAGCCCCTTGTTGGAACAAGAAAAGACCATTTGAGTTTTTCAATCGGTCTTTTTGTTTTATCATTTTATATTATTTAGAAATACGATCAATCCAGTCAAATAGTTCTTCTAAGTCATAGTCACCTGCATGTTCGACGCCCCATGGTGATTGATAATCTACATCAGCTCCAGATTGACGGAGTTTGGCTGCAAGAATAGCTGAAATAGCAAGAGAAGTATCTCTGTCACGCTGTCCATGACGGATACGGATATGCTGAGCAGTAGTTGCTTTTTCATCGTCAATATAATGCATTGGGTTAAGCATTTTAACCACATCCATATCTGCTAGTTCAACTCCTCCTGTACTATGTTCATAGCTAAAAGTTGTAAAATGCTTACATGATATGGTTTGATCACCGAACAAGTCGTTTTCAGGGCTATGTCCTGTAATATTGTCAAAAGCTGGTGGTGTTTTCATACGTGTGATATCGCAAGCAAATCCATCAATATCCAATTTTCCAGATTCATCTAGCCACGGGATTGATGCTACATCGACATTTTCTTTTTTAGCAGAAGCCAACAAAAGTTTGCCAAGATAATCAACAAAGCTACCTTTTCCATCCGCATCTAACAGTAGAGGATCTCCATTAGAATCCATTAAGTGAAGATTGTTAAGATAGTCAGGAAACAGTGCCTTTAGTTGTCCAGAGAGAGCAAACTGTAGTTCTGTTAATTCACCATCTTCTGCTGAAAATGAAGGACGTCCGCCATCTGTCATCACCATTTTTTTGCGATAATAGTGTGGAACGCTATTAAATTGCCATTCATAAGCCATGTCCGCATGTTCAAGATTGGTAATAGGACAATAGCAGGAAGCAGCAAAAATCTTGTCAGTGCTGTTAAAAGCTTCAATTTCTTCCAGAAAAGGCTCAAAATCGGGATGATCAATGGTAGTTGCCATTAATGATGATAAGGCTCCACCTGCACTTGTTCCGTTAGTAATAATTTTATTAGTATCTCCTGGGACTAGATGCGCATTCGCATGGAGATAGCGAACGGCAGCCTTATAATCTACTAGGCAAGCTGGTGCTTTTCCTGTAAATTTTCCCGCTTCATTCTTTTGTGACCGTCCACGAATTGCCGGACTGACCACGACATAACCATGATGAAGTGCCCAGAAGAGACTATTAATGGTGCCTGGTTTACCAAATCTCGCATAGCCAGGTTCTTCGATTTCGCTAGGCATGTAACCACCAACTCCATTTGGCATAAAAATTGGTGCAGTCTTTAGTGTGTAGCTGTTTATTGACTTGTCGTGGTAATAGTTTTCAGGAACATAAATCGACAACTTTTGGAAATCCGGATTAATTGGGTTCATAACATATGGAATATCATTGAAAGCACGATAAGTTAAAGTGTTTCCATTTAATGTTATTTCTTTGATTGTATAATTTTCTGAATTGAATTGCATGAAAGACTCCTTTAGGATTTGGATGTAGACAGATCTGTCTGAATTTGTGGAAGATATTTTTCAACATCCATAAATAATACACAGATAAAGAGAAAGATGCTGAAAATTGCACCGAGCCAAGAAAAATCAAAGATAATACCGCTAATGACATCTTGGGATTGGGTTAAGGCAGTAGCATCATAGTGAACCGCAGCTAAGATCCAACCTGTGATGGCAGATCCAAAACCGATTCCAATTTTTGATCCAATAGATTGTGAAGATGAAATTAATCCTTCAGAACGAATACCGGTTTTCCATTCGCCATAATCACAAGTATCTGCGACGAGGGCGTAAATTCCAGCAAACATTGGACCTACTCCAATAGAACGGAGAATAGTACCTAATAAAAGAAGGGTGTGATTTTTGCCAGCGAAACCTAGAATGATGAACCCGATGATTAGAATAATCGTACTACCAAGCATAAAGTTTCATTTTGAAAATTTTTTAGAGAACCAAGGCATAAAGAAGAGGATGATAATACCAGAGAGTTGGCCAAAGGACATTATATACATCATGAATTCCGGCTCACCTAAAACTACATTGCAATAAAAAACTTGTAAAGCTCTAGTGGATGAGTACGAGTAAATGTTGCACTTATTCTTGCAATTTATCATTACCTTACTTAACATTGAATGTCAGTTTTAGCTTCGGTTTAGTAGAGTTTGCCTTTGAAATTTAACTCCAGTATTGTTTATATTTAAAAGTTACAGATCACGATAGTCAATCAAGACAACATCCTGCTGCTCTAGCCAGCGCTTGTTGGCTTCATCTGTCAACGCCGCTACTTCCTGTGTGCGAGGAATAGTCAGACTGGAGTGTGTCAGGATATAGTCGTCTAAGTAGCCGGGATGAAAAACAGCCAACTGGGCAACGGTTTCATCAGCTTTATCAATCATTTTTTTGACCATACTCCAAGGATTGTAGTTTGGAATCAAGCTTTCCATATTGAACTGCACAAGAGAATGTCCTACTTTCAATGGCTGCCCTCCTGTAGAAAAACCTGAATATTTAAGATTGTATTTATCCGCTATATACTCCAAGCCTTTGAAAAAATTGTCTGATGCCACTGCGTGCCCTTCAAAATAATCCGGCTTACGTCCAAATAACTCCAGAAAACGGTGATATTGTGCTTCAATTTCAAGGACAACTTCTTCAAAAACGACGAAATCCTCCTCTGCTGCACGATAAATTTTGGATGATTTAAAATAGCCCTGTTCGTCTACCAGACTAGGAACTTTTTTCGGATCTGTCAGCGGTTTTTCCGCACAGATATTGGTATGAACGCCCAGTGCGATATCGCAGTCCTTAATCAAATGAACACCATGCTCAGTAGCCGGCATATTGACCATGACACCAAGACTTCTAATCAGCCCTTCTTTAATTGATTTTTCAATTCCGTAATTGACCGCCTCACTATATCCTAAATCGTCAGCACGTAATAATATTTTTTTTACCATAATTATCTCCTAATTCTTTTGCAGGACTGCTTCATTTTTATTAAAACCGATGAAATAAGTCAAGATTGCTGTTGCAAAAAAAGCAAGAGCTGATGCGATGCAACCATTTATGATATTGCCAGCTCCTCCGCCAACAAAGCCAAGAATTGCCAAAAAATTAGTAGCTCCCATCAAGTAAACAGTGACCCCTGTCAATCCAGCATAAATTCCGCCGATAAATCCACCAATTCCAAGAGCTATGAAAGGACGTTTATAGCGTAGTCCAATCCCGTAAAGCACCGGCTCTGTAACGCCTCCCAAAACACCTGAAATAAAGGCAGCAAAAGCCGTTGATTTTTGGTCTGGATTTTTAATACGCAGAAAAGCGCCAAAGGCCATACCGAAAGCTGCCCAAGTTGCAAGCCCTCCACTGACAAGTACAAAATTATCATAACCGTTTTGAGCAATGCCTCCGATTGCAAAAAGAATTAAAACTTGGTGCATACCAGTCATAACCAAGAATTCCCAAAGTGCAGCAACCAGTGCCACAGCGATAAATCCGCCGATATTGCCAAAAGAAATCAGTCCATTGCCTAAATAATCACCTATAATGTTGCCCAGTGGTGCTAGAGCAACTAGTTCAATCGGTACAACAACCAAAAGAGTTAAGAACGGCACAAAAATCGTAGCTAAAACATCCGGAACTATTTTCTTAAAGAAGCGTTCCACGTAACTCATTACCCAAATTGTCAGAATAATGGGCAAGACAGACTGGGAATAGTTATGTATTGTTGTTGGTAAAAAACCATAGACATGAAAGACTTTTCCGTCCAAAGCGACCAAGTCGGGAACTAATAACAATGCTCCAAGCATAGCTCCAAGTAACTGACTGACACCCAATTTTTTAGCAGCTGTAAATCCTAAAAAGACTGGCAGGAAATAAAAGAAAGCATTGTAAACAAATTGACAGAGCAGATAAACATCGCTCTTATCGGACACAAGATGAAGAAGTTCTGGACCGATAAGAACCTGTATCGTCTTAAACATAGCTGCGCCGATCATAGCAGGAATTAAGGGTGTCATAGAACCAGACATGTAGTTCATGATATTGTTTCCGATTTTTTTCAGCGTGAGTTTTTCTTTCGGTCTGTATTCATCTAAGTTTTCAGCAATCTGTTCTTCCAGTCCTAATCCAGCTAATTTGGCAAATTCCGGATAGACTTTTGCGACATTTTGTCCAATGACAATCTGATATTGGCCACCTGATTCCACAACGGCGATAATACCTGAAATATCGGAAATCTCATCTTTATTTGGAATAGAAGCATCTTTCAAATTCAAGCGCAAGCGGGTCATACAGTGCGTTGCACTTGTAACATTGTCCTTACCACCCACAGCAGCTAAAATTTTCTCAGCAAGTTCTTTATTATGGTTTGTCATTTTCTTTCTCCATATTTTTTTCATATAATCTGTTGATATGTATCATCAGATAAAGCAATTCATCATCGGACGTCTCTTTGTGATAGCTAAGCGCTAAGAAGTCCATGATATTTTGTGCGACTTGGTAGATATGAGGCTGAGTCAGTTTTAAAGAATCAAGAATATTTTTGTTACCGTCAAGAAAACGGCCCTCTTCTCGGCTGCGTTTCAGATAATAACGAACATGCGCCTGAAAACGATGATAATTAAATTCATCACGGTCAATCTGCAGATTCAGATTTTTTTCAATCATTTGGCTGATGATTTCAATCAGTTCTTCTATTTCCTGCTCTTCTCTAGAAACCTGAAAATCTGCTTGACTGTTGATAAAATGCATGGCAATGTTGGTTACTTCGCTGTAAGGAAGTTCCAACTCCAAGTTTTGATTGATAAAAGTCAAGACTTTTTCAGAGACCGCCGTCTCCTTTGGATAGAGCTGCGCAATATCCTGTGAAAAGAGAATCTTCATCTCTTTAAAATCCTTCAAACGCTGGATGGCAAACTGGATGTGATCTGCAAGACTGAAAACCAGGGTTGGATTGAGCTTTCCTTGCAGCTCTTTTTGAGCCATATTTACCGCTTCAACGCTTAAAAGCATAAGCTGTTCAGGAATTTCCTGCAGCAAGATCTGAAAATGCGGATTCAGCTTATAAAAGGTCATGTCAATCTTTGACAAATCAGCCAGTTCGTAAGGCGTCTTTGGGAAACCAATTCCACGCCCGAAGGCAATCAGTTCTTTCCCGTTATTATCAATGCATTCTGCAACATTATTATTGATTTTTTTAATAACTCTCATTTCTATCTACCTTCTATAAAAATACTAAAAAAACTCTTCAAAAGACATAGCCCACCCCCTTAATGTTGGTTGGTAATGCCTCCCGAAGAGTAACAATCCGATTTATTCCTACCTTTATTATAATGAAATCTCAGAAAAATGTCAACGCTTTCTTTTTTGATTTGATAAATTGTAAAATATAGTGCAACAAAAAAACTCATAGCGTTTCATTGGTGTAAACTGTAAGTAACCACACAAACAGAACCCGAGGAAAAACTAT
>ERZ773007.1637-NODE-1637-length-10397-cov-23.459099_pt1 | contig 10397 bp, 8 predicted proteins | sample MGYA00580665_ERZ773007 | MGnify/ENA primary metagenome ERZ773007 (study PRJEB29015, sample SAMEA2738122) | human oral metagenome | biome: human oral; feature: human-associated habitat; material: saliva | place: China | collected 2167 ... | reverse complement strand
CCACGGCGAGGCTCGACATGAGGGAGGCGGCCGTGTTCCACAGGTAGTCGCGCCCCAGCTGGCCGCGCGACTCGAGGGCCTCCTCGGTGGCCTCGACCTGCGTGTCGCCGGCGGCCTGCGCGTCGGGAAGGGACGAGGCCGTGGTGTCCTTCTCGCTCACGCACCGGCCTCCTCAGTGGCCTCGGGTCCCGGAACATTCGGCCCGAAAACGATGTGGAAGGGCTCGTGGGTCACCCGATCTTCGGGATCCGGAATGCGCATGTAATCCCCGTAGCCGCGCGTGAGTACGACGTCGTAGGCGGCCGGGATGCGCACCGTGATGTCCTCGAAGGGAACGGAGCGAGCCGGGAAGAGCTCGGCCTCGGAGGCGCTCCAGCGACGCGGATCGCGCGTCGAAAAATCGCCGAACAGGATCGATCCGTCGGCTGCTTTCTGCGGGTTCTCGCGGCCCTTGAGGGCGGCGCGCAGCCAGCGTCGGTACAGCGAGGCCTCGTTGACGCGCAGCGCCCGCATGCCCCAGTGGGCGCAGGCCATCGCCGCGGAGGCCAGCTGGCGTGCGGGCGTGGGCAGGCCCGTCGGCGGGTTGGGGATGGAACGCAGGAACATGAGGCGTGCCCACAGCCGCGTGCCGCGCGACTGGGCGCGGAAGCGGCCGGGGTCATCCGCGATCTCATCCAGGACGAACAGGTCCACGCCGATCGGCATGCGGAAGGAGCAGTCCTTCGCGGCCTTCGAGACGAACTCCGAGCCCTTCAAGCCCAGCACCCCGAAGCTGATCGGGTAGTTGGGGTGAGTGGCGGGGGAGGCGATAAAGAACTCGTCCCCGAGGAGGGCCGGGGCCTCGGCGATGAAACGCTCGTAATCTGCCCGCGGCATGCACACGTCCCCGTCGTCGTCCCACGGGATGAAGCCCTGGTGGCGCACAGCTCCGATCGCCGTGCCGCCGTAGGCGACGTAGCGCAGGTCGAGGAGGGCGCACACGCGATCGATCTCGGCGAGGCACCGCTTGGTGACGCGCTGAATGGCTGCCAGGGTTGCGGGGTCTGCTGCGCTCATCAGTTCTCCGATCGTCTCAGGGGTCGAGGCCTACAGGGCCTCGGCGTAGGGGCCGAAGTCGATGACCGCGGCCTCGTGGTTGTAGCGCTTCTCCGGGGGAGGCAACTGCATGTAGTCGCCGTATCCGCGGCGCAGCAGGGCGTCGTACTCGTTTTGGATCATGACCGTGATGTCCTCGAAGGGAACGTCGCGGGTGGGGAAGAACTCCTCCTCGCGCACGATCCAGTTCTGCGGGTCGCGCATCGTGAAGTCGGCGTACACGCCCGTGCCCGTGCCCTCGTAGCGGCGAACCGCGCGTTCCCAGCGGGCCTGCAGGCCCGCTGGCGTTGCGCGTATGGCCTTCAGGCCCAGGTGCGCGAGAGTCGTCGCCGAGAAGATCAGCGCTTTCTTCCATGCCGGCGTGTTGATCAGGTGCGGACGAGGCGTGCCCTGGAGGAACAGCAGGCGCCCCCACAGCCACGACTGGCGCGACATCTCCTGGAAGGCCTTCTCGTCGGCCGGAATCTCATCCAGGGGCAGGATGTCGAGGAAGAAGGGCATCCGGTACTTCGAGTCCTTGTCCGCCTCCGGGATCAAGAGCGTGCCCGGCATGACCATCTTCGTGAACATGAAGGGGAAGTCGTCACGCGTGCGCGTGTTATCCAGGCGGAAACGCTCGTCCAGCAGGGCGGGTGCCTCGGCCAGGAAACGCTCGTAGTCGGCGCGCGTCATCATCACGTCGATGTCGTCATCCCACGGGATGAAGCCGCCGTGGCGAATCGCGCCGATCGCCGTGCCACCGTAGACCGCATAGGAGACCCCGATCTGCCGACAGACCCGGTCCAGCTCGGCCAGGATCAGCGTCAGGAGCTTCTGGACCTTGCGCAGGTCGGTTTCGGGTGTCGTCATCAGTCCTCCGAATATGACAAAGCGGGTGAGCGCACGTGCGCCCACCCGCCATTGTCTCACGGCTACTGTCCGCTGACCTTCTCCGCGCGCTTGGGAAGCAGATCACCCCACGAGGGGGTCGCCGCCAGGACGGTTCCCACGAGGATCACGACGCAGCACACGACCTGCGTGGCCGTGGGCACCGTGCCCTGTAGGACGAGAGCGAAGATGATCGCCCACGCCGAGTAGGAGATGTTCAGGGCCATGCCTCGCGAGGCGCCGATCGCCGACAGGGCCTTGTAATAGAACAGGTACGAGGCCGTCCCCGCCAGGCCGGCCAGGGCCACCACGCCCGCCGACAGGTGGGCCAGCGAATGCAGCGTGAAGCCAAAGACGCCGGCGATGGGTGCGACGATGAACAGGTACACGACCGCCGAGGTAGTTTCGCGGATCTGGAGGGCCACCTCGTTATCCACGGCCTCGTCGCGCATACCCCACGTGAGGATGACGGCCTCGGAACCCCAGCCGATCACGCAGGCCAGCGCGCCGGCGACGCCCAGGATCGCGTTGCCGCCCTCGATCGGCTCCGACGTCGCCGACCAACCCGTCGCGACAATGGCCGCGAGGGCGACCAGCAGGGCCGCGATCTGGCGGGGAGCCATGCGCTCCTTCAAGAGAACGAACGCCAGCAGGGTGCCGAGCGCCGGGTAGAACGTCGAGATGATCGCGGTCAGGCCCGGGCCGATGTTGTCGATCGCGATCAGGTAGCCGCTCATGCCGATCGGGCCACCCAGCAGGGCCGCCACGACAACCGACATGCCCGGGCGGGTGCGAAGCCCCTTCCAGGTGTCCTTCAGGCGTCCACGAATCGCCATGTACGCGAGCAAGATGACCGCGCACGCGACGTCGTGCAGGACCGCGCCGGCGAGCGCCGACTGGCCGAAGTCGGCGAACGGAATCATGGCCAGCGCGATCGCCAGCACGACCGTGTCGAGGCCCCACAGGGCACCCGAGAAAATACCGTAACGCTTGCCGCCGTGCTGAGTTTTCATGCCAGCTCACCCTCCTGGGAGACCTGCGCGCCCGAGGTCGAGGTGGCCTCGTACGAAGCGAGCAGGGAATCGATCGTACGCGTCGCGTGCGAGTAGTAGATGTAGAGCCATTCGCCCACGTCGTCGCCCTCGGCTTCCTTGACCAGTGCCCACAGGTACCAGCACCAGCCGGCGAAGACCTCGTAGGCGAAGAAGTGGCGCTCCTCGGCCTCGCTGGGGGCGTGACCCAGGTAATACTCCATGGCGGCGGCGGCGCGCTCGCGGGTCATCTCCGCCGTGCACACGGTCATCGTTCCGAAGTCGGCGGCCATGTCCGACATCCCCGCATACTCCCAGTCGATGAGGCTGATGTTGCCATCGTTATCCACCAGGAAGTTCGGGGGGAAGAAGTCGTTGTGCGAGGGGACGACCTCGAACCCGTCCGCGTCCGCGAAAGCCTTGAGGCGCAGGACCTTGTCGCGCAGCTCAAAGTAGCCGGGGACATCAATCGGGCCGAAGGTCTTCAGGAGGCCCTCGTAGCGCAAGCCTTCGGTGACGAAATCGAAGGAGCGGTCCAGGACGCGACCGGACGTGTGCAGCGCACGGTCCATCTCCATGGCCGCTTTCAGTTCCTCAGGGCGGGTTACGTCCAGGTTGCGCACGTCGCGCACGAAGCGTGAGAGCTTCCATCCCGCTGCCGGGTCGCCCGTGATGAAGGTATCGTCGATGCCGAGTTCGGCGGCTAGGCGCAAGCCAGCGAACTCAGCGCTGCGGTCCACGATCTTCTCTGTGCCGATCCCCGGATGGCGGTAGACGTACTCGTCGTCGCCCACCGCGAAGTGGCACGACAGGTTCGTGATGCCTTGCTTGAGCGGGTAGAAGTCACAGATGTCGGACTTCGCGCAGCCCAGCGTGTCGACGATGTGGTCGAAGACCTCAGAGTCCACGTTCTCCATGAACAGGGGATCGAAGTTGCGCAGCTCGTCGACCGAGTCGAACTCGTGGATGACGCCGTCAGGGTAGCGCCGGATCACCATGTCGAAGGACTTGATGTGATCCAGGTAGATGGACTCCCAGAGCTTCGACACCGTCTCGGGCAGGTGGTAGACCTGCTCGAGGATCTCGCGGAACTTCGCGGAGAAGACGCGGTCGAAGTAGACGTGGCCGAGCATGACCCACGCGTCCTTGCCGCCCACGGTCGCGCCCGTGATGCGGTCGCCCGGACCCGTCTTGATGCACCACTCGTCGGTGGGGCCCTCGACGTAGTTTGCCGAGTAGTAGGACTTGTACACGTAGGGCTCGAAGGGGTTGGATGTGAAGTAGTCGTCCGAGGAGCACACGTAGGTGTTGTCCAGGCGGTCCTTGACGAGCCAGAGTGAGCCGTTGTTGTTGCGCGTGGCATATTCGCGGTTGACGACGATGTCGACGTCGTACTTGTCGGCCAGGTAGAAGAAGTATTCCTTCTTATAGCCCACGACCAGCGTGATGTTCGTGATGCCGGCTTCGTGGAGCTGGCGGATCTGACGCTCGACGAGGATCTCGCCGCGCACCTTGAGCGTTCCCTTGGGGCGCTCGTAGCTGATGGGCGCGAAGCGTGAGGACAGGCCAGCGGCCATGATGACGGCACCCGTGACGCGGTAGGGCTCCAGGGCCTCGCGGCCCGCGTCGGTGATCGCGCGCTCGTCGATGTAGCCTGCGGCCTCGCACTCGCGGGTGGCGGTGTTGACGCGCCCCAGGCTCATGCCGGTCGCCTCCGACAGCGCCCGCTGCGTGAGGGGAGCGTCGGCCTTGGCCAGCGCGTTCAGGATGTTGAATTGGGGCTCGCTGAGCGTGCCGACGTTGGTCGTGGGCATGCGATCACCTTTCGTTCATAGAAGTCGTGTGGGTGCTATGTGTTCGAGCATAGCACTCAAGACCGAATCTATGAACAGCTTGGGTGTGATGTCGCTATCGACGAGGCTCGGGCTGCGTTTCGGGGGAGCGTTGCCACAGGAAAACGGCCAGGCCGATCGCAATCGCGCCAGTGAGAGCACCAAGGATCCACACGGCCATCGGTCCGATCGGAGCTGTTGGCCACCACCACTCGTTGCCTGCGCTCAGGTTCCGCGTCGCCAGGTCGATGGGGTAGCCGTGCTGCGTACGTCCGAACGCGTAGCGCTCGATGACGAGGTAGAGGGCGCGGGCGTTGGTGAGCGCCCACAGCGCCGCCACGAGGCCCGTGGCTACGCGACCGGCGATGCTGGTGGGGAGGCGGAACGCCTCGCTGCCCGCAGGCCGCCCCTCGTTGTCCGCGCGGGCAGGGGAGGGGGCCAGGAGCATGAGCATGAAGACCGCGAAGAGCGGCAGCATGTAGCGCGGCTGGTAGGTGAGGACGTTGTTGAAGTGTCCGCGCAGGCCAATCACCACGGGAACGCCCGTGATCGCGCCGGCCACCGTGATCGCCGACAGGGCCTTGCGCCGAGATAGCGAACGCAGCGACCAGCACAGGACGGCGACGACCACGACGGAGGCGCCGTAGGAGACGGTGCCCTGGTAGGACACGTCGTTCCACCCCGGTCCGAGCAGGTGCCCGACGAAGCCGCGCAGGTAGTTGGGCAACGAGGACACGTTGAGCCATGCGATGTGCTTGAGCGAGTATCCCGCCAGTTCGTTCCCCGAACCCAGGTGCGAGGCCGCCACGTTCGTGCGGGCCATGACCCAGATACCCACGACGGAGGCGACGCACGCGAGGACCGCCTCGGGAATGATGCGCCTGCTCAGCGGCACCGCGAAGGCCAGGGCGACCGTGACGACGAAGAGGAAGAAGGCGCTGTCTCCGCGAGACGTGCACGCCAAGACCGCGCCAGCCAGGGCGCAGGCGATCAGACCAGCCCGGCGTGGCCCCACCGACCGGGTGGCAGCCAGCAGGCCGGCGGCAAACGCAAACGTCCCCGTCATCGCCCACGACGACGGGTTCATGCCGGCGACGAAGTAGAAGCCCATCGGCAGCCACGCAACCGTCACGGCAACGCTGATCGCGCGTTTCAGCCCCGAATCCGCCAGGGCGATGATCGCACCGATCAGGCCGATCGCGAGCAGCGTGTTCACGGTGCGCAGCGCGAGGACCGCGTGGCTCGTCGAGCGCTGAACGAACAGGTGGGCGAACTGGTAGTAGCCCCACGGGTAGTTGCCGTCGTCCCAGCGCAGGGTCGGCGCCAGCTCCTCGTCCGAGGCGTTGAGGGCACACAGAGCGGAATTGTCATGGTCGAAGGCGTAGCAGGTGACGTACTCCTTGGCCAGCGACTGCGGCACCATCACGGCCTTCTCGCCGTCCTTGGTGGAAATCTGGCAGCCCGTCTCGTCCACCGGCGGAGGGCACCACATGGACCCCACGTGGAAGTCCTCGTCCGGGGAAGACCCGACCGGGGAGGCGACGACCCATGCCAGCGAGGCCGCAATCACCGCGGCGACGAGGAGGAACGCTGCGACGAGCGTGCGGCGCTGCGGGGCTGACGTGGGCATACGGCGTCCTCCTTCGGGTGTGGTCGGCTCAGGAACGGGCGGCGGCGCGGAATGCCTCGATGTGGACGGAAGCTGCGCGGGCCCACGTGAACTCGTTGGCGCGGGGAATCGCCGCAGCCCCGAGGGCCTCGCGGCGAGCCGGGTCGTCGAGCAGTTCCGTCAGGGCCGAGGCGATCGAGTCGGGGTCGATGTCGCAGTAGGCCACGGCGTCACCGCCGACCTCCGGCAGAGAAGTCAGGCGAGTCGTCAGCGTCGCGGCACCGCAGCTCATGGCCTCCAGGACCGGCAGGCCGAAGCCCTCCGCGATCGATGGGTAGGCCAGGATGACGCATCCCGAGAGGAATCCGGGCAGGTCCTCGAGCGGCAGGTAGCCGGGGCGCAGGACCGTCAAGTGCTCGGGGACCGAGGCCAGGGCCGGGTCGATGTCCTCGTCCCAACCCTTGCCGCCAGCCAGGACGAGGGCCGGGGGATTCGGGCGATCGGAGACGGCCTTGACCCAGCCGCGCACCAGGTTCGGGACGTTCTTACGAGGCTCCAGCGTGCCCAGGAAGCCGATGTAGTCGCGGCCCTCCAGGCCCAGCGAGGCCTTGACGCGCTCGCGCTCGGCGTCGGAAACCGGGTGGAAGATCGAGCGATCCACACCGTGGTAGGCGACGTAGAACTGCGAGGGATCTCCGCCCGCGTACTTGATCGTCTCATCGCGCGTGGCCAGTGAGGGAACGACGAGGGCGTCCGCGCGGCGGATCGCGCGGCGGATCGCGGCAGTGAAAAAACGCTGCTTGAGGGGCGAATGCGCCTGCGGGTGAGAGAAGAAGGTCGCGTCGTGCAGCGTGATGACGACGGGGACGCCCGGGAACTGCGGGCAGGTGTAGTGGGGGGAGTGCAGGACGTCGGGGCGCACCTTGCGGATCAGCTTGGGCAGGCCCGTCTGCTCCCACGCCATGCGCGCCGGGCGCGGCTCGAAACGCCGGGAGATCGGGATGATGCGCGCCGAGGGAAGGCGGGTCGCGAAGTGCTCCGCGTCGCGCTCTTGGACGGCCATCGTCAGGTCCACGCCCTGGTCGACCAGCTCGGGAACCAGGTCGTCGACATAGCGACCGACGCCGCCCAGGTCTGCGGGGATCGCGGTCCCGTCCAGCAGGACGCGGATCGGATGCGAGTGAGAAACGAAGTGGGCCACGATCATCCCCATTGGGTCGGGAGCAACAGCTATTCCCCTTATCGTATTCCATTTTGGGCTCGCTCATACTTTTGTTCCCGCCCCCGCGCGCCCGTGAACTACCCTGGACGCATGAGCGTCAACGTTGGAATGGTCGTCGAACAAATGTGGCAGCCGGTGCCCGGAGGCTCCGGCCGGTACATCGTCGAAGTCGCCTCCCGCCTCGCCAGCTGCAGCGTGCGCGCCCTTGGTATCGCGGCGCGCCACGGCACGAGCGAAGCGACGCCGCGCCAGGTGGGGCTGACCATTCCCGTCCTCAACTCCTCGCTGCCTCGGCGCGCCCTCTATGCCGCGTGGGACAGACTGGGCATCCCCAGCGTGGACCGGATGCTCGGAGTCGGATCGGGTGGGGGAGCCCACGTCGTCCACGCGACCACCTGGGCGATCCCGCCGACCTCGCGTCCCCTGGCCGTCACCGTCCACGATGTCGCCTTCCTGCGCGACCCCGACCATTTCACGGCCCACGGCTCCGCGTACTTCCACCGCGCCCTCGAGATCACCAGGAAGCGCGCCGACGCGATCATCGTGCCCTCGCAGGCCACCGCCGACGACTGTATCCAGGCAGGCCTGGACGCCTCGCGCATCACCGTCATCCCGCACGGCCTGAGCCACACGCCCGTCACGACGGCGCAGGTGGAGGAGTTCCGCTCCCGCCACGGCCTGGCCCGCCCCTACATCCTGTGGGTCGGCACGCGCGAGCCGCGCAAGAATCTGCCCACCCTCCTGGCGGCCTACGAGCAGCTGGGCGGCACCGACCTCGACCTCGTCCTGGTTGGACCTGCCGGGTGGGGTTCTGACCCGACGGACGCACCCTTGCCTCCCGAGCGGGTCCACGTCCTCGGCCGACTCGACGACGTCGACCTGGCGTGCGCCTACGCGGGTGCGCGCGTCTTCACCTTCCCTTCGATCTGGGAGGGCTTCGGCCTGCCCGTCCTTGAGGCCATGGCGCACGGCACTCCCGTCGTGACCAGCGCGGACACGTGCATGGCGGAGATTACGCGAGATGATGCAGGTCTCCTCGTGCCGGCCACCGACGCCTCGGCCCTCGCCGACGCCCTCGAAGCGGCCTCGGGGGGCGAGCACGACCGCCTTGCCGCCGCCGGTATCGAGCGCGCCCGCGACTACACGTGGGAGGCCTCCGCCGCCGCGCACGCCGCCATCTACGCGGACCTGGCGGGCGAGCGATGAGGGCGCGCAGCGCGAGGGTCATCCTCGTCAACTGGAAGAACGCGCCGCTCACCCTGCGCGCCGCCCACTCGATCGCCCCGCAGATGGGGGAGGGGGACCACCTCGTCATCGTCGACAATGGATCCGACGACGACTCCCTGACCGTCCTACGCGAGGGCGTGGGAGAGCTGCGTGGTGCCGCCAATCACGCGCGCGTCACCCTCGTCAACGCCGGGACCAACGATGGCTTCGGCGCCGGCGTCATGGCCGGGGCAGCCGGACTGGAGGAAGGCGCCGTCGTCCTGCTCAACAACGACGCGACCGTGCGCGACGGGTTCCTCGACGCCCTCCTGGCACCCCTGGGTGAGGCCGTGGGCGCCACGACCGCGCTCATCCTCCTGACCGGCAGGTGGCGCCCCGCCGCCCCCTCCGACGAGGAGTTCCTCGTCGCCCGCGACGGCAGCCGCTGGACGCGCGTCACCGACGCGCAGGGCGGCGGGCAGGTGCTCATCAACTCCACCGGCAACGAGGTCGACAATGCGGGCAACGGGTATGACCGCTCCTGGCTGGACCCCGCCGATTCCCCGCTGCCCGCCCCCGAGGTCTTCGGCCTATGCGGCGGCGCGTGCGCGATCGACGCGGACGCGTGGCGAGTCGTCGGGGGAGTACGTACCGACCTGTTCATGTACTACGAGGACACGGACCTGTCCTACAAGCTGCGCGAGGCCGGATACGAGGTGCGCTTCGTCGCCGGAGCCGTCGTCGACCACGAGCACGCCGCCTCCTCCGGCACGTCCTCGCCCATGTTCCTGAGGGTCAACGCGCGCAATCGCATCATCGTCGCCGCCCAGCACGCCCCCTGGGGCGTCGTCGCGCGCGCCATCGCTCGCTCGATTGCGCGCGCCGTGCGCTCGGGTGGTCGCGGTCCCGTCGCCCGCGGAGTCCTCCAAGGCCTCCTCGCTCTGCCTCGCGCGCTGCGTCACCGCACCGCCGCGCATCCACAGCGATAGGGGAGTCGGCCTCGTCGACGAGGCCCGGGCGGGCAGGTGCGTCACGGCACACAACGCGGGGCGGAGCTGCGCAGCGCCGCGGCCTTGATAGACTGACTCACATGGTGAAGACTGTCCTCGTTACCGGAGCCGGCGGCTACATCGGCCGCCACATTGTTCACGCCCTGCTGGAGCGCGGCCTTGACGTCAGCGTCGTCGACTTCCGCCTCGACGGTGTCGACGAGCGCGCGCGCCGCATCGATACCCAGATTTTCAGCGGAGACGCTGACATCTACGACCAGCTCGGACGCCCGGACGTGGTCCTGCACCTCGCATGGCGCGACGGCTTTGTGCACAACTCGTCGGCCCACATCGACGATCTGCCCGCCCATTACCACTTCATTGAGAATCTCCTCAAGGGTGGCTGCACCCACGTGGCCGTCATGGGTTCCATGCACGAGGTCGGCTACTGGGAGGGTGCCATCGACGAGAACTCCCCGTGCAACCCCGCATCGCTGTACGGCATCTCCAAGAACGCGCTGCGACAGATCACGACGCTGCTGACCG
>ERZ773007.1634-NODE-1634-length-10409-cov-6.868940_pt1 | contig 10409 bp, 9 predicted proteins | sample MGYA00580665_ERZ773007 | MGnify/ENA primary metagenome ERZ773007 (study PRJEB29015, sample SAMEA2738122) | human oral metagenome | biome: human oral; feature: human-associated habitat; material: saliva | place: China | collected 2167 ... | reverse complement strand
CGTCTGTTGCGACGAACTCCGTGCGGTCCGCCAGCGCCTGATCCGCGCGTTCCAGGGCGGACGCGAGGACAAAATCGCTCAGCGACGTCTGCGCAGTGCTTGCGACATAGCGCAGCTTTTCCTCCTGCGCAGGCGTCAAACGCAGGTTGATGCGAGATGATTTTGTGGCAGTTGCGTGCGCAGACATGTCGCACTCCTTTCCGCTCGTACATACATTGTATGCCGGATCGGGGCGAGTGGCGACAGCTGAGCACATAACGAACCCGGGCCTCGTCGACAGGGACGAGGCCCGGGCCAGCGCGCGCTCGCGGCTCACCGGAGCGGCGGCGCGGACGGGTTGGGGCGTTTACTCCTCCGTGCCGCCCAGCGCGGGGATGCGCTCGATCTGATCCTTGAAGAAAGACTCGGCACTCGAGATGAAACGATCAAGATTGACGAACAGCTGCGAGTCAGTCAGGCCCAGACGGGCAGTCACATACTGCTCGGCGCACAGGCGCTGACGGCCGTCGTCCAGAGCCGCGACGTAGACCTTGGGCCACGTCGTGGACGCGTTCCAGTCGTTACAAGCCTGCAGGAGACGCGAACGCAGCTCCATCGAGACCTCTTCGCGCACAGCACCCCACATGCTCACGTCCGCGCCGTCGTTGACGACCGAGAACACGTAGAAGCCATTCGTGAAGCCCGTGTGCAGGCGGTTGTCCTTCACGTCGTAGGCGTAGTCATTCGTTTCGAAGAAGTCGACGACCCGCTGAAGATCAACGGGACGCACAATCCGGCGGCGATCAAGAGCGCGCTTGCACTGCTCGATGACCTCCGGCGCGTGCTCGTTGGTCGGATCCATGGCGAGACACTGCTCGAGGTAGGTCAGCGCGCTCTCCTCCTCATCCTGCCAGTACAGGGCGGTACCAATGCGGTAGTACCACACCGGGTCTGCCATGCCCTCTGCTTCAACGCCGCGCAGCAGCTCGACGGCGTGCCCGATGAGTTCCTTGAAGGAATCCATGTACGGCTGCGCGTAGTTAATGTAGGCGCGCGCCAGCAGGCCAGTCAGCTCGTAGTCCAGCGACGTCGGCGCATCGCGTTCGATGAGCGCAATGATCTTCTGGTGTTCTTGTTCTTCATGCAGAGCATTGATCTGCGCGATGAGCTGTGAGCGCGAATCCACGGACGTTCCTCCCACGTGAGGTCATGAGTGAGTACCGAAACACAAGCATAACAGGGGAGAGGAAACGTCCGAGGGGCACGGGAGGACGCCGCTGTGTAGGGTGGAAGCGTGAAGGAAGAGGCTACGACCGAGGGACCTGCGCCCGACGACACACGTGCCCGCATGAGCGCCGCCGACGCGGCCCAATGGGACGAGATTCAGCAGTGGAAAGAGGCACAGATTAGTCCCCTGCGTCCTCGCGTCATTTCCCAGCGCCTGCGCGCCTACGCAATGGCACCTGTCAGGAAGGCAGTCAGGCTCGCGCGAAAGGTCCCCGGCGGCGCGGCCATCGCCTCGACGATGTCTTCGTCGGCGCTGCGCCTCATGGAGAAAGCGACGTCGGTATCCGAGGCCTCGGTGCGTCGCGAGCGCATTCTGAAGTCTTACCGAGAGGCGGGTTACGATGTTGAGCGGCTGGAGGATATCCGTAGCCTCGGTTTGAGCCTCGACCAGATTCGCCCGGTGAGACCTCATTTGAAGATCGCGTATTCGAGCGCCGTGGCTATCGAAGGTGCGCTGACCAGCATCGTTGCGACGGGAGGTTCGGTCGCTGCCGTCCTCGGCCTGGGGATCATCTCGGCCCCCGGCATTGCGATCACGACCTTTGCGCTCGCCCTCGACATCGTAACGTTCCTGGGCGCTGCGACGCGCCTGGTCTCCCACACGGCGGCCTATTACGGCTACGACACGGTTGATCCCGCGGAAAACTATTTCGCCACGATGGTTCTCTCCCAGGCGATCGATCCGAAACGCGCTACCGGCAACCAGGTCGTCGAAAAGCAAACGACGTTGATCGCCGTCAACAAGGTCGTGCGTGACATCGCCAAGCAAGGGCCAATGGATGCCGTCGGGACCAACGCGATCTCGGCTGCCGTGAACCCCTTGGTTGCTTCCCTTGGCTCGCGCCTGGCGGGCATGAAGGTTGCCCAAATCGTGCCGTTCATTGGCATCCTCGTGGGCGCGTTTCTGAATGCCTCCCTCATGCGCACGATCGGCGACACGGCCGACCACCTCTACCGGGAACGTTTCCTCGCGGAACGCTACGGATACATTGACGAGGCCGGGGAAGACTCTACGGGTGTCGTGAGCGCCGCGGTGGCCGACGAAATCAGCGCCGATAACGCCTCACCCTGGAAGAGATAACAACCGAGGGGCGCTCGCACTAACGAACGCCCCTCGGGTCTCACACGTCAGTTCCGTGAGTTCCAGTTCTGCCAGTCGTCGTCCTGCGCGTCGACGGCGATCACCGGCATGTGCGCGGTAGCGCCGGGCGCATTGCCCTCGGGCAGCGCCTGTGCGGCCTCTTCTTCACCCTTCTGCTTGCGGCGCTTCGACCAGGGCCAGCGGCGCTTCTTCTGTGCTTGCGGCTCCGGACGGATCTCTTCGCTCCACGAGAACTGCGAGGTCCAGCTCTCCTGGAAGCCGCCGGATTGCTCGGGAGCCTGGGGTGCCGTGGGAACCTGCTGCGCGGCAGCGCCCTGATCTACCGGCGGGAAGGGCTGAGCGGGTGCCGTCGGCATGGGCTGCTGAGGTACCTGCATCTGCGGCGCGGCCGGCACCGCAGGAGTCTGCGGCACCGCAGGAGTCTGCGGTGCCTGCTGGGGTTGCGGTGCCTGCTGGCTCGCGGTGGGGGAGTCCCAGTCGAAGGAATCCATCCTGTCGAACTGAGGCATCTGCACGGTGGGCACGCCTTCATCCGAGTCATCCCCAAGGGACGAGGCCGGGGCGGGCATCGCCTCGGGCGCGACGGGTGGCTGCGGCGGGGCAACTGGCTGAGGCGCAGGAGCCGCTACGGGAGTGGAGGATGCTTCGGGCGACGCGACGTGTTCCGGCTCAGGAGGTGCGGCCTGCTCGGGCGACGCGGCAGATGCTTGCTGGGTGGGGACCCGCAGCAGCTTGACGGTCGGGACGTCAACGTACTGAGGTGCCTCGGCCGGCGCTTGCTCGGGAGTGGGCGCGTCGACCTGCTCCGGCTGCGCGGCGGACTGAGCGGGGGCAGGCTGCTCGGGCTGGGGATCTTGTGTGGGTGCGAGATCCGTCTGCGCCTCGGGCTTGTAGCGCGGGAGCTTGACGGTGAGCACGCCGGGGTCTTCGGGTGCTGCGGCGGACTCTGCTTCGGGTGTGGGGTGTGCCTGTGCTTCGGGCTTGTAGCGTGGGAGCTTGACGGTGAGCATGCCGGGGTCTTCGGGCGTCGCAGCTGGCTCAGCGGGTGTGGGGTGTGCCTGTGCTTCGGGCTTGAAGCGTGGGAGCTTGACGGTGACCAAGCCTGGGTCCTCTGGCGCGGCAGGAGCGGTCTCAGGCGCAGGCGCAGGAATGGGGGCTGCGGGTGCTGCCCCATGGGACGCTGCGACCGACTCCGGCTTGGGTGCCTCGACCAGCTCAGCAGCGGGAGCCGCGGCAGCTGCGCCTTGGTCGTCGTAGGTGCCGAATAGCTGTGTCTTGGCGTCGGGGTCGGCTTGGCCGTCGTAGGTGCCGAACAACTGCGTCTTCGCGTCGGGATCTGAACCGCCAAATGTCGTGAGCAGTTCTGTCTTCTCACCCGACATGGAAGCGGTGCCGCCGACCACCGCGGCACCGCCCATCGGGGGCTGTTGCGGTGCGTTCTCGGGCGCTGCAGGGTTGGGGCCGCGCTGAGCGGAGGGGAACATGCTCATAGGAGCGCCGAGAGGCCGGCCGGGGGTGCCGCCAGCTGTGGGAGCGTGGATGGGCTGCTGAGGAGCAGCCGGGGCGGGACCCGTCTGTCGTTGCCAGACGAAGCCCGTTTCGCGCGGCGTCGGGCCACCGGGTGTCGCATCCTGCGCAGGGTAGGGGTTGTACGTTGCCCCCTGACCGAACTGAGCGGGACCGCCAGTGTATGCCGAGGCCTCGGGCATGCCGGGCCGTACCGGGAAAGGAACGCTTCCCTGGCTTGAGGGAGGGACACGCTGAGCCTGTGACTTCTTCTTGGCCTTCTGTGAACGCAAGGCGTAGACGATGAAGACGACCACCAGAACAAGGATGATGATGCTGATGATCAGGGCGGTCAATAGCCACAAAGATGGAGTCGACGATGCCTCCTCAGCGGCGGCACGCAACGGTGCGGCCACGGTGGCGCTGCCCTTGTTCTCCACAGAAAGGGCTGATGCCGCGTCAGTGAGGTGGACGTCCGTAGCCAGGACGGACGTCTCCGACAAAGGCGGGATCGCGGCTGCGTAGGCCCCTAACGACGGGGTCGACACGATGAATAGGGTCCCGAGCGTTGCGCACAGGGTGCGGAAAAGTCGCATGCAATCCTCCTGGATCTAGGTCACTCGATTATCGTCTGTTCGCGCGCGCAAAGCAATGGAGGGGACGGGGCCTGAGAATGTCTGACCGAACGTCAAGTTGGTATGCCTCGCATGTCAAAGAAAAAATCCTCTAACTGACAAGGTCTCCTGAGAAATCATCGCGTAGTATGACAACTGTCTACCTGACGTCAGGTTTTCGACCTTATTACGAGGTGCTATCCGGTCTAACAGAGGAGGGGCGCTGTGAAGTGTCGGCCCGCAACGAGTGCAGATATTCCTGAAATGACACGCATTATCACGGAAGGATTTCTTGACTATCCATTTCATCTCACGCTCAAGCCATATGTCTACCAGACGGAGCGTTACCCACAATGTCTGGCTGTCCTCAATGAGATGATGGCGAAAGCCTACCTGGCCTCCAGAAACGCTCTCGTCGTTGAACATGAGGGACAGGTTATCGCCGTTGCACTCATGCATGATCGGCCAATCGGCTTCTGGCGTAACGTGGTCAGCGGCGGGTATCGCCTCTTCCGCTACGCATCTCCGCTCCTGGTGGCTGACTTTGCCCAGGCGTCCTACGACGGAGATCAGATCGCTATTGATAATGGCGATTTTGACTGGTATCTCGAGATTTTGTCGGTCGATAAGCGGATGCAGGGTCGGGGAGTAGGCCGATGGCTCGTTGCCAAAGTCCTTCCCGACTTTGTGGCGAAGCGGGGTGGGCGCGCGTACGGACTGGTGACGTGTACGGAATCCAATGCTCGCTTTTATACGAATGGTGGCTGCGAGCTGCTGGGGCGTGCGGAGAAGAAAATGCGAGATGAACCCTTCTCGATTTGGGCCTTCCAGCATCGAGCGGAGCTTCTCCGATGATGGTGGTCTAGCGGTCGAACTCCCGTCGCGGTCGTGAGTGGCCGCACGGTCGCGCGGACGCGATCTTTGTGCAGGTCGCGCCGCGTGATGCACGTCCCCCAATTCCGCTTGACTTCAAGGGCTTGAGGTCTTTTAGGGTGAGGTCATGGCAGGAACAGGCTCCGGGCGCACGTACTCTATTAAGGAGGTAGCGGCGCTCGTTGGCTTGCCCCCATCCACCCTGCGCTATTACGAGGATGTCAGCGTTATTCCTGCCATTGCGCGCGATCCCTCGAGTGGGCATCGTATCTACACGGAAGGCGACCTGGAGCTGCTTACCTGGGTCGCGTGTCTGTCGGCGTCGGGTATGTCGATTGCTGATATGCGGGACTATGTGCGCTCGGGTTTGGGTGTGGACCGTGATATTTCCGAGTTTATTTCCCTCCTTGAGCAGCAGGATGCGCGCCTTCAGGAGGAGGCGCAGATCATCGAATTGCGCCGTGAGTTCTTGCACACAAAGGTCGATTATTGGCGTGCAGTAAAACGTGAGGACGCGCTAGAAGCTGAGCGCTTGGATACTTGCGCGCGTGAACTTGCTGAGCGCTTGAAATCGTGGTCGCCGCGCTCATAGGAGCCTGGCGGGGCGGGGTTCCATGCCTGCTCCGGACCTCGCCCCGCTAGGGGGCACAGGGCCGCGTGTCTGAATTGGCGCGCGGCCCTCACTTATGTCCGCGGTCTCTTCCAATGGGGCGCGGTGTGTGGACTTCGGATGGTGGTGTGCGGGTGTTGGAGTAGCTGTGTGGTGGTAACGTGTGAGGTGATCGTGTGAAACAAGTCATGCTCAAAGAGGAGTTTGAGATGCTCTCGACCGACACCGTCTCCCTCAGTCCGAATCCCCTCGTGCAAGCCTTAGGGAAGCCCGCGCAAGAGTTCACGAAGGCCGATATCATCGGATACATCGAAGACAATCGGATCTCGATGCTCAACCTTCGCTACGTCGGCGGAGATGGCCGGCTCAAGACCCTTAACTTTGCGATTCAATCCAAGGCGCATCTCGACCGCGTCCTCACCCTCGGTGAACGCGTCGACGGATCCTCGCTCTTCACCTTCGTCGAGGCGACCTCCTCCGACCTGTACGTGGTACCGCGCCTGGCCACCGCGTTCCTCAACCCCTTCTCCGCGATCCCCACGGTGGAGTTCCTGTGTGGTTTCTACGATGTGAGCGGAGCGCCCCTGGCCTCGGCCCCGCAGGAGATCCTGCGCAAGGCTCAGTGCGCCCTCGAGGCGCAGACAGGCTGCACCCTCGAGGCCCTCGGCGAACTCGAGTACTACCTCTTCTCGCCGGAGGACCCGCTGTTCCGGGTCGAACCCCAGCGCGGCTACCACGAGTCTGGGCCGTTCTCGAAGTGGGAGGACGTACGCACCGAGACCCTGCTCCACCTGGTGAGCATGGGGTGCGCCGTCAAGTACGCCCACTCCGAGGTCGGTAACTTCGTGTCGGATGGGCGTCAGATGATCCAGCAGGAGATCGAATTCCTGCCCGTTGACGCGTGCGCCGCGGCCGATCAGATGGTGCTGGCCAAGTGGGTGCTGCGCGAGGTCGCCCACTCATACGGCATCGAAGTGTCCTTCTCGCCCAAGATTGCGGTGGGGCAGGCCGGATCCGGCATGCACTTCCACACCCGCCTGGTCAAGGACGGCGTCAACCAGTTCTCCACGGGATCGGGCCTCACGGAGGCGGCCTTGAAAGTCATCGGCGGCTACCTGTCGCACGCCGCGTCGCTGACGGCTTTCGGGAACACCGTGCCTACCTCGTTCCTGCGCCTCGTGCCCCATCAGGAGGCACCGACCGCGATCTGCTGGGGTGACCGTAACCGCTCGGTCCTCGTGCGCGTGCCTCTCGGGTGGCAGAACATCGACGACTCGATGTTCCGCGACGCGAACCCGAACGAGCCACCCATCGCAGGACTTCCTAACGACTCGCAGACCATCGAGCTGCGCAGCCCGGACGGGTCGGCGGCCATCCATCTGCTCCTGGCGGGCATTGTGGTTGCCGCGCGCATCGGGCTGACGCGACCCGGCATGGCCGACTACGCGAGCAAGCGCGAAGTTGACGGTGACGCCTCACAGACCCCCGGCCTCGACCAGCTGCCCTCGTCGTGTTTCGAGGCCGCGGGCCGCCTTCTCACGCAGCGCGAAGACTACGAGGAAGGCGGTGTGTTCCCGGCCGGTCTCATTGACTCGTGGGCCGCACGCCTGGTCGAGCTGGGCGACATGCACCTGAGAGACGACCTGGCCGACTCGCGGGTGTCCGTCGAAGAACTCGTTGAACGTTACTTCCACATCGGCTAGAACACCCGAGCATTGCTCGAATGATCAGTCACCCGGCGGGGGAGCGAAGCGCTCGCTGGACTCCGGGGTCGGCGGTATATCCGTGGGGTCTTCGCGAGACGAATCGGCCTTCGGTGCGGGCGGCGCAGGCGTGAGCGCCGACAGCGCGGACCCAGGCGTGGGGGACGCGTAGGGCGCTGCTCCCGTCTTCGCCTCCAAGGCGGCCTCGCGCTGCGACGCTCGCACGGATGCATCCCAGTCGAATTGGGCGTCGGCCGCCGCCTGACGCGACCGGCGAGTCCACTGAATGAACGCGCCCACGAGAACCAGGGCGAGGACGCCGCCGGTGATCGCAAAGATCGGGGTCAGGGACGAGCGCGAGGAACCCCCGCCTCGTTCCCGGCTCGGTGACGGCGACGGTGACGGCGTGGGAGAAACGGAAGGCGTGGGGGACGCGGCCGCCGCGTCGGCGTTCACCGTGCCCGTCGCGGTCACATCGTCGCGCACATTCGTCCACGTGACCGTGCTCGCGTCCGTCTTCGTTGAGACGCCCGCAGACGTGACGGCCCCGCCTTCCGAGGCCTCGACGATCTCGGAGGCGTGCGCGACCAGCGTGACAGAGTCGATGGTGGCGACCGCCTCGGGCGTGGAAAACCCCTCGAGAAGGCGGGCGGATTCCGAATGAAAGTGGAAAACGCCGCCAGAGTCGACCGTCACGATCTCCGACCCCGCACTGGGTAGCACCCACGTGAAGCGGCAGCCGTCGATACCGTTGACGTCAACTAGCACGGCGGAGGACGCTTGCGCGCCCGTCCCCATCGATTGGCACTGCTCGCCGATGAGCGGATGATCCGTCGAGAGCGTCACCTCGTGGGTGGCGGACACCCCAGGAGTGATGTCGTAGACCTCAGCCAGGTGAATCGGCGTCGGATCATCCGCGACGGCGGGCGCACCGAGCGCACACAGCGCCAGCGCCCCACCGGCGCAGGCCATTGCGCGTGCACCCCTCACGACGCCTCGTCCTCGGAACGCAGACGCGGGACCGAGGTCTTGGCGGGCTTGACGCCCACCTTGCCCGCGTAAAACGCGCGAATCACGTCCATGTCGGCCCGCACATCACCCGTCAGACGGTACGCCGGCCCCCACCCGAAGGTGCGGGTGTTGCGATCGATGAAGCCCAGCTGGATCGGCACATCCGCCTCCATGGCGATGCGGTAGAAGCCCGACTTCCAGAACTCACGCGGCGAACGCGTCCCCTTCGGGGTGATGCACAGCGTGAACGAGTCGGACTCGCGGATACGCTGGGCGACCTGCTCGACGAGGCCGTGGGCCGCGCTGCGCTCCACGGGAACCGCGCCGATCTTCTTGACGAACCAGCCCAGCACCGGGGTCTTCACCACGGAATCCTTCACCAGGAACGAGAACGTGCGCCCCGACTTCCACATAGAAATCGCCATGAAGACGCCGTCCCAATTCGAGGTGTGCGGGGCACCGATAACGATGACCTTGTCCGGCAAGGGCTGCGTAGACAGCTTCCACCGGGAAACAGACAGGTAGGCGGACGCAATCGCGGAGGTGAGAGCCATGGTGGCCTTTCTGGTCGTAGCTGCCCTCAATCCTACCCGCGGGCCGCTCAGTCCAGCGTCTCCACGGCGAGGGTCTGCGTCATGATGTGAGGGTGGCCCGGCCACAGCGTCAGCGCCCTCTCGCGCACCGCCGCGGTCTCTACGCACACGAAGTGCTGCCACTCGCCCTCGCCGATATCGCTCATGGTGGCCGCGCCCTGTGACCAGGGGTTCCACACGATGGTGGAGCCGGAGCCGTTCTTATCCACGATGATGCGTCGGTCCAGCTTGGGGTCAATGACGCTGACCTGCTGCGTCGTCGTGTAGACGCGGTCAGTGAAACCCACGAAGCTCAGGTCCCCGCACTGAGTGGCGTAGCGGCCGCGCACCTTGTCGAAGTAGCGCTCGCCGTCCAGTCCCTCGACGCTCACGTCCTTGACGTCCCCGACGCGCAGGTAGGTGTGCATGGCGGCCTCAATCGCGAAGGGGTGATCGTCCTCGTTCGTCAGAGTCAGACTCATGTCCAGCTCGGCACCCGCGCTCACATCGAGGCGCGCGCAGAAGGAATGGGGGTAGAGCATGGAGGTCTCGCCCGTGTGGTGCAGTTCGAAGGAGAACGAGGCCGGGGCATCGTTCGTGGGGCGGGTGGAGGAGAGGAGCTTCCACGTGGAGGTGCGGGCGAATCCGTGAGCTCCTGCGCCCGGCCCTGGTCGTGATGGGGAGTCATCGGGGCCCCCGAACCAGGGAAGACAGAGGGGGACCCCACCGCGGATTGCTTTCGTGCCGTCGAGCACGGCGCGGGAGGAAAGCCATAGGACGTCATCATCGTTGGTTGGGTGCCAGGACAGGAGGTGTGCCCCGAAAGGGGTGATTTGTGTCGAGGCTGAGGGGACAGTGGCGGAGAGGGTGGCGATGTCGCTCATATCTATCAGTTAAGTGGTGGGGGTGTTCCTCGGCAAATAGACCAATCGGTCCAGCTGGGTGGGGTAGCGACGTGGTGGATGTCGCAGGATGGCATGCGCATAGGCCCTCCGTATGCCGATATTCTGGAGGGGTATGTGCGTGGAATCGGTCAGCCGTTCGATTGTCAATCGGGCTTCTGTGCCCCATCACACGCAATAATAGGTGTCCACATGTGAGGAGTCCACATATGTCCACGCGTCCCGACCTGCGAAACGTCGCGATCGTCGC
>ERZ773007.1632-NODE-1632-length-10418-cov-3.572711_pt1 | contig 10418 bp, 10 predicted proteins | sample MGYA00580665_ERZ773007 | MGnify/ENA primary metagenome ERZ773007 (study PRJEB29015, sample SAMEA2738122) | human oral metagenome | biome: human oral; feature: human-associated habitat; material: saliva | place: China | collected 2167 ... | reverse complement strand
CCTGCGTCCTTCGGCTCATCCCCGCAGGTGCGGGGAAAACTCAGTCTCTCGATTCTTCCATAGGTTGCCGCGCGGCTCATCCCCGCAGGTGCGGGGAAAACCCATCTTTGAGGATACCGAAACGTACCGCGTCCGGCTCATCCCCGCAGGTGCGGGGAAAACTCTCCCCTCAGGTACTCGCTGCCGGTAAGATACGGCTCATCCCCGCAGGTGCGGGGAAAACACACGCTTCTCAACCACACCAGAAAGCGGTGCCGGCTCATCCCCGCAGGTGCGGGGAAAACCCATGAGCATACGTAAATACCCACTGGATAGGCGGCTCATCCCCGCAGGTGCGGGGAAAACACTTTTTATCGGCAATGAGGGCGATGTGTTCGCCGGCTCATCCCCGCAGGTGCGGGGAAAACTCGGCTAGGGTGCGTCCCCCAAGCTCGGGTCGCGGCTCATCCCCGCAGGTGCGGGGAAAACTCATTGAGGACGCGTGTACGGAAAGTGGCAGTCGGCTCATCCCCGCAGGTGCGGGGAAAACTCACGCAGCACACCAGAACTAGAATTGCCGTCCGGCTCATCCCCGCAGGTGCGGGGAAAACGCGTACCCATGTCACTATTAGGCACGCCCGACCGGCTCATCCCCGCAGGTGCGGGGAAAACACTTGCTGACATGGAGCTTTATCCCCACATAGCAAGTTTTAGAATTAGTTTGGAGCCCAAAGCCTCTATTAACCCTACATGATTTTTAACTGTGGCGCCGCTGGGAAGCACGCCTATATCGACTTGCTTTACTCCACCCTTTTCGAAGTCCCAATTTTTCTTTGGGAGTAGATGGACGCACCATAAGTTTGACTCCCTCAAAATCTACAGGCTCCCATGGATAATTATGAACCTTGAAATCAAGACGTTGTTCATTATCTGCCGAGTACACCATAAGAGCACGACCATCACTACAAGTAACCGTAATGCGATTCCATAAATGTTCACGCACGCGCGCACTCACTTTTCCTACGAAAACGCCAGCACTAATTTCTAATAACCACCTCGTAAGATCGCCTCGTAACCCAACTGGGCATGCAGATAAAACCACTACAATCATGCGTCCCCATCCATCTCAAAATTGTGTCGAGCAGATGTGCCACCAGTTTTCTCATCCCAAAGCATCATATCGGTGCTTTCTAGAATTTCTTCTGGAATCTCATTGGGAACAAGTAAACGTTGAATATCCCGAGCCACCCGCTGCATAATCTTTTCGCCGCGAATACGGTCACGAACAGCACGACGAGTAATAGCTCCAATATCCTGGCCTTCCTCATACTTAGCAGTCACCTGAAAAGCCACCGGAATAGTAATCTCAGCCTTGTATAAATCCGCGATGTCGTATACAAAAGACCACGAGTTACCGGTATGTACGAATCCCAGTCCTGGAGCGCATCCCAAAGCAACTATTGCGGCGTGAACAATACCGTAGAGGCAAGCATGTGCTGCTGAAAGAGACTGGTTAATAGGGTCTCCATCTCCAAAATCATTTGGATTATAGCTACGTCGCGTCCATGGAACTCCCGTTTGCTCTGACCAGTACCTGTATACCCGTCGTACCCGGGCACCTTCACGTCCTCGAAGCTGCTGCATCGTGAGCCCATTAGTGTCGTCATCGGGGAAACGCCATGCATACATAGTGCGTGCGACTTCTAGGCGAGAACGAGTATTTGATACTTTCTCTGCCTGAGCAATGAGTAATCGAGAGGAACGTGCTAGAGACCGTCCGTGCGCATAGTAACGCACCCCTTGCTCTCCCACCCATATAGCCGAAGTACCGCACTCTCCTAATAATGTCATGGCCTGATGGGTTATTCGTGTGCGGGTCCCAGCAGTAAAGCGCTTAAAGACGCTGCTGGGATATGGGTGACTCCCCGCTCTTCCGTCATAGTGATTGCATTGTCTGCACGGTGAATTGTTGCGTGTTCCACATAAATATAAGAGAGTCGTTCTGAACTCCTTGTTAATTCACTGATATTGGGTGGAGTTGCCCCGATCATCGTTCCTCCTCGAAAATAAAATACTGATACGAAGGGCGGGGTACATAATATACCCCGCCCTTTTTAAAATTTATGCGCACACTGGGTTTATCGGGTAAGCGGAGCTAAAGTCATCAGACCCATCCCATAGGCTTTACCACGGCCCATACCGTTCACCAATGCTTTACGGAACAGTTCGGCATCGGTAATGCGTAGGGCGCCGTCAAACTGCGCTTTCCGCAGAGTGACTTTCCCTATGTTTCCAGAAGAATCACGGTGGCTGAAGGAAAGATCCGTGCGCGCCGTTACGAGAGGGATATCCGCGATCTCCTGGTTTTCAACTGGTATGACTTCAAAGCCCCATTGCTGAGCACGTTCACGCAACCATGCACTTTGCTGAGCTGGCGTCACATGAGGGAAGATTTTATCGCCTTTCCCTCTCTGACGTTTTACGGGGTTAGCGGTAAGCCTGAACCCCCATTCCTGCCCGTTCTCCAGTTTTGCGAGCAAACGTCCATAGTGGGCGCTCTCCCCTGGTCGAGTATCCCACCCGGCTTGTTCGATCAAAGTCGAAAAGTCAGGCTTTTCAGGGCTTAACACATATAGCACGTACTGGTGTCCTGTTATATCCAGACGCCATAAAATACGTCCGTCCTCAGGTTTTACATCCGGTGGAACGGTTGCCATGACGGCTGCGTGCAAAGCCTGCGGGCTACTTAATAGTTTGCGAGCGCCACGACGCTGCGGGTTAATGAGGAACTTTGAGAAGTAGGTCATGCTTCAGTCACCGTCCTCATAAAATCAATGTCGTTGTGACGTTTGCCTTTGGGATTCTCAACCATCTTAGGTTCGACAGAAACTACCGCCCGTACTGCGTATTGACGATGTGCCTGGCTGAAGCTAACCGGAACATCCTGTACTAAGTCTCCCTGCTCGCCAGGCGTTGCGTCCCGTAAAATGCGTAGCCGGACAGGATCGGGGAACTCTAAGCGACAGTGTTCAGGCACATGCCACTCTTCATTCCTTAGGGCATCTTCAGCAGATTCTTCACGAATACCGAGCACAAGGTCATACCCTACAGGGCAAGAACGCCGCCCCAGATACAACGGATATACCGGTTTCTTAAGCGCCGATTCGATATTCTTTAGATCATCTCGGTCGCCTTCCACAGCCACCACAAAAACAGCGTCCGAAAGGTAATAACGGGTTGAGAGCGATGCCGTGCCATGTGGATCTGTCGCCCAGTCTTTTGCAGTCTGGTAGTCGCGCAGTAAAGTACCAGGTGCATCTACACGCACCGCAAATTTAAGCCGAGCAAGGTCATCTATGGGCTCCGTCCGTGCACGTCCTAAGGCCGCAGCTATCAAACCAATAACGCCAGATTTGCTGGGTTCATGCCCGGAATCTCGACGACGGTATCGGCTTTGTGTACCCCAGGACTGCATTGGCCCGCTCAGTTTAAGGAGCAGACTAGGCATAATTAAGACTCCTGACCGATTAACTCAGTCAGCTGATTTTCAAGGGAAGTCAGAAGCTCCCTTAAAGTGACAGCCTCTCCTATATTTGACAACGCCTTACGTAGCTCGCCAAGCGCTACCACGTATGAAACCTTAGGCTCATATCCGTAGGCATCACGGATATTTGCTGCTTCCGTTGCTAACGCATGGGCAGCTGCGAGACGGCGTCCTTCGGAAGATTTCTCTGTAACAGGCTTTTCGAATGCATTAATATAGGAGATCGGGCGATCCTCACGCACCGTTACAATTACTGCCTCAGGCAGAGTACGTGCAGCAAACGTATTCTGTTTACCGGTGGGCATCGAGTCTATAAAGGCGCGAATAAAAGCGAGTGTAGCTTCAACGGTAGCAACCGAAGAACCGCCTAAGTTAGTTTTCAGAGCGTCCACATTGATGTTGGCGTAACGGTAAAGGGTACTGGAGGCCATCTCGATGGTACCGATCATTCCAGCACCGGTTTCATCTTCTGATTCACGAATTACATCATCAACGGCAGTATAGTAGTCAAAATCAGGTTCCGAACCATGTACCCCAAGGGCGTGAGCCACCTGGCAAGCGGCATCCACATTGAAATCTGGGGCGTCGGCCAGCATACGGCCAAAGAGTGCAATATCAACACTATGGTCGGTATCCAGAATGTCTTTGATTTCCTTAGCGGGGATTTTCTCGCCCTTAGCCTCTATGATGGCGTTGGCAAGACGGTTAATCTGCTGGTTACTCAGGAAAAGAAGGTAACCCGATACAGCGCGGCCAGTATTTTCTTCTCCCTTCTTGGCCTTAGGTTTCTCAAGTTTGATTTTGGCCGCTTTGAAAGCATCCACAACGGCCGATTCGGCTTTATCTGGGTCAAAATCAGGGCTGATATTGGTGATGCGGTCTACAATCATGTCGGCAACCTGGCGGGTGCGAACACCGATTTCAGAGCGGTCTAAGTGTTCTTCAAAGTTACGGCGGATGACTGATTTCCATGCCTGGCTAGAGACACGCTGGCGGCTTACACCGCCAAAAATAGCGGATTTCGGGCTTCCGGTATCGTCACGGTTAATGTTCGACGGGGGAAGAGTTTGCAGAGCGTGAATATCAACAAAGAACGACATAGTTCTTATCCTTTCAATTAGTTATTAGAGGTTTCCTCTGAAGGTTTAGATTTCTTGGGTTCGTAGCCATACAAAAAGTCACGGCTCCAGCGCAGAATAACCGCATCGCGTTTTTCAGGATTAAGTAACTGCATGTAATCCTGAGCAAATTGCCCATAGTCAAAAGCAATTTCTTCTGACCGTAGAAGTGTTATGAGGCTACGCAAATAATGCCTGCGTGATGGTTCGCTTCGTGCTTTTAACAGCGAATCAAACCTTTTCTTCATAGACTCACTAGTTTTCAGGGTAAGTTGCCCCGCTGCTGTACCGAACCTGAAACCTGGCACATGCATAGGCTGAGAACGTGCTTGCTGGTGCAAGGCAAAGAGGGTTACTGCATTAAAAGTTGCATATTCCCCACAAGTAGGGGCGTCGTATTTACCTCTATAACATTCGGGAAAATCAGGGGTATCATCATTTTCTCCGAAAATAATTCCCCATAGTTCCGGATGGCTTACAGGGTCTGTTCCTGCCCCTCGACGCAACTGTGCCAGTTTTGCGGTAGCAACTGAACTACCAGCATCTTTCTGATGATAGAGAGACATCACCTTACGAGTAACATAATTACTCAAGGTGACTTGAGACTCGACGTCACTCATTACCTTCCTCCTTCTTCTCAGTAAGTGTTGAAGAATACGCGAGATTTAGAAGCTTATACAGTCGGCCGCCAAACTGACGGCGTGCTTTAGCCGTATTGTAAAGCTGCTCATCGTAGATAATTCCTATGGCAGCTTTAGGGCCAGCACTCACAGCAAGCTGGTCAGCCTCATCCTCAAGGATGCGACGTACTTTTGACTGCCATTTAGCAGCTTGTGTAGATACATCGTCAGAAACGCTCAGATCTGTAAGCCAACTGCGGAATTCATCTTCCATACGATGCAGAATACTTTCCGTTACGGAAGGACGGAATTCGTATTCCTTACCAGCTGCGCGAAGAAGGTTTCCTGCATACTGTCCAAGAGCAATAGCTGCATCCATAGTTATCTGGATGTTTTCACGTACCGTTGTAGAAATACGGGCACCCTGCTCTGTAAGAAGAGCAAGCTCTATAGACAATGATTCATCTATAGTCCCCTCAATTACAGCACTTTGGTTACCATAAACCATACCTACAAGTTGCACATTAGCCTTAGCACCTGCAGGAAAATACTTTCCACTGGAAATTTGTCGTATAACAGGTGCCGGTTTATCCTGTTTCATTTGTGACGAGTCTAGACGCATTAATAACGCATCAACCCCACGCCACAGTGTACGTTCGGCACTGTGCGCTTTTGGCATCCAAACAGGGTTAGTCTGAGTAGATTGATTTTTGCTAAAGCGGTAAGCAGTTAACGGATCGGTATACGTGTTACGGTCAAGCCATTTGTCGCCGTTTGAGATGAGCACCCCAGTGACCCGTCCTTTTTCAGGGAAAAGACGTACACGGCGCGACTGCCAAGTCAGAATTTCACACATACCAGCCGCGGGCGCAGGCTCGTCTTTGTACTTGGTGGGATCACCATCCTTATACGCACGAGGAGCAGCGGTATCAGGGCTTTCACGCTCCCAAACAGGCTTATCTTGTAGAGCAAGTTTGCGATTCTTACCCTTTACCTTTTCGACGTTAAGAAGCTGTTCATAATCAATGCAATACAACAGCGTTTCGATCAGGTTCTCGCCATGAACAATAATCTTTCCGGTAGTTCCGTACCACCCCACTCCCAAAGGGTATCCCTTACCACCTTTAACACGAGGATCCCCGACAGCACCAGATTTAATGCCCGAATAGTCGTATGCCTGCACGGTTACTAGATACCGTGCCGCTTCGGCATAACTTAGCGACGTCAAGGCTCGTTCAGCACGCATTGAGAAGTACTCGCTCTCGGAGTCAAGCACCAGACGTGATACAGGTTTTACCTCACCTTTACTCGTGTGCAGATCCGCGACCTGCATAAAAGGGCGCTCGGCATCAAAAAGGTCGAAGCGGTTTTTATACTTCTCCAAATAGTCAAAAATAAACTTTAACCGCTCAGGATCACCCGAACGAACACTCTGAATCCAGCTTTTAGGACTATTATGTAGCTCTCTATATTCCCCTGAATCTGCAAGAATTGCACGGAACAACACAACAGTAACCACTCCGAGAATCGCAACATCGGTTGTTGCATCATCAGCATGGATTTTCCGAATTGTCCCGCCGTCTTCAAACAACTGTTTCAGAGAAACTGTTTGTACTTTCCCTGAGGTATAGAGAACAGGAATCCATGGTTCATAGCACAGATTAAAGCCGGAGCCCACATTATTTTGCACCGACTGGCCACTAGACATGATCCCTCCTTTCATCATTGATTAAGGTCACATGTTAAGAGTCGTCGTACGATGACGAAATCTTAAGCATATTCATATCACATACTTCAAAATAAAAGATATGAAGCTCATTAGATACTCTGCCGTATCGCCAGATTCAACTGAGCACAGTCTCAGTGTATGCCTAAAGGAAATATTAAGTCAAGAAGAAAGCGTACAAACTTATAAAATAAGAGTAAAACGAGAAGATCCCCAGAGGAATCTGGGGAGCATTTTAAGAAGAAACCGTACAAAAGGCTCATCCCGCGCTTCTCGCCTCGCGGGAACAATAGCTTATAAGTCTAACCGATAAGGAGTTAAAATGACAGCCGAATATACCATGTGCCCCAGCCAACTTGCTTCAGTAGAGACATCATCTCTATGGGCTAAAACTGGATCTGAGGAAACACCCTCTATAGGCCTCTCCCTACCTCAACACATGACAGATGCAGGATCTGTAGCTGCTGAGCTTTGGGATAAGTGGCTCTCCCCTGGCGCTAAACAGCGCATCATGGAGTTACTCAACCTCACACAGGACGAGGCAAAGTCTTTCGCCTGTTGGGTGGCCGCCACCCATGATATGGGCAAAGCGACACCGGAGTTCGCGGGACAGTTAGACTCACGTGGCAAAGAAGAGCTCCGCGTTTTTAGAGAAAGAATTGAAAAGCAAGGCTTCTGCTTCCCTCAGGATCTAACCACCCCACCTACAGGAACCCGATGCCCTCACTCAACCTATAGCCAAAGCATCCTTATCAAGCTGCTTACTGGACGTTATACAGATGATGTAGAGACTGCCAAGACAATCGCAAGCATTGCGGGTGCACACCATGGTGTGCCTGCAGAATATGTTCCAGAAACCGGACGTGCTTGTGCAATTTTTGAGGGGCTTAACGACAAGTGGCATCAAGCGTGGCATGAACTTTTCGAGATGACGCTGGAGCAAACCAGCGCAGATCAGGTTCTTAAGAAGCTCATGTCAGGTACCAAAATCCCTGTTGCCGTGCAGCTTTATCTTACGGGTCTGGTGATTATGGCGGATTGGATTGCTTCTAATCCCGAGTATTTCCCCATGGGTACTTTCAGCGTTGAGGCACAACATGGGCGCCTAAACCAAGGCTGGAAAGCTCTCGGACTCGAATATCCCTGGGCTGCTCATGTTGAAAACAGTGATACTTCTGGTCTGTACAGTTCGCGGTTTAGTTGGAAAAATCCCACTCTACGACCGATGCAGGAAGTAGTGGTCAATGCTGCACGTTCGATGAACGGCGGCGGCATGATGTGCATTGAGGCTCCCATGGGACAAGGCAAAACTGAGGCTGGACTCATCGCTGCCGAAATTCTGGCTCAAGAAACAGGACGTAGTGGGCTCGCTTTTGCCGCCCCTACTCAGGCGACGTCAAACGCACTTTTTGATCGGGTCAAAGCATGGGCACAAGGGCCTGCTGGCGGTTTTGAACCGCATACTATGTTTTTAGGCCATGCGAAAAACCAACAGCAAGATTCTTTCCGCTACCTACAGCGAGCTGATATTTTCGATTCAGAAGCCGACATTGAAGGGAAACAGAGTATACGCCCTAATACTTCAGTAGCACGTCACAGCTGGATAGGTGGTCGGAAACGCGGCATTCTTTCGACCTTCGTTGTGTGTACTATCGACCAGATTCTTATGATGGCTCTACAGTCACGCCATGTGATGCTTCGCCACCTTGGGTTAGGTTCTAAAGTCGTCATCATTGACGAGGTGCACGCTTATGATGCCTATATGGGTGTTTATCTCAAGGAGGCACTCTACTGGTTGGGTCAGATGAACGCACCCGTTATTCTCATGTCGGCTACTCTACCTGCACATGTTCGCATCTCTTTGATGGAAAGTTACGCGGAAGGTCTTGAAATTCAGGATTCTACTGAATGGGATTTTGATGATGATTTCGACTCAGAGGATGTTACCGAGCCTTCTCTCGACCTAGATTATCCAGTTATTCATACGCTCACTGCCGAGGATGGTTACACGCCACGTAAATGGCAGGTAACAGCCCCCGAGGAGCAGGTAACAATCTCCATTCGTCAGATAGGTGACGAGTTCACCGACCTTGATAAAGTGCTGGAACCCCTAGAAATCGGGCACGGCTGTGCCGCGGTTATCTGTAATACGGTGGGTCGGGCTCAAAACGCTTACGAGCATCTTCGAGCAAAATTTGGCGCTAACGTAATGTTGACCCATTCCCGTTTTACCTCTAAACATCGTGCGGAGAAAGAAGCTGATTTAGTTTCGCAGCTCGGTAAAGGCGCTCACCGAGGTGATGGCCGCCCAGAACGTTTAATCGTGGTGGGAACACAGGTTATCGAGCAGTCTCTCGACCTCGACTTTGATGTCATGGTGACCGACTTCGCCCCGGTAGATTTAGTACTTCAAAGGCTAGGCCGCCTGCACCGTCATGAGCGTGATGACTCAGAACGACCTTCCGAGTATCGTTCACCCATCTGCTACGTTCGTGGTGTTGAAATTTTTGGTTCTGAAACCCAAGTCCCCGAGTTCCCCAAAGGCTCACGTTCGGTCTACGAGCCCGCTATCCTGCTCAGCAGTTATGCGCAGTTACTCCCCTATTTTGACGGCAAAGCTCTGCGCATTCCGGCGGATATGAGCGAGCTTGTTCAGAAAGCATACGAAGATACTCCAAAGTACCCTGATGCTTGGAACGATGCATACCAGGAAGCGCGTGAAGAATTCAATAAGAACCGGGAAACCGCTGAGCGTAGGGCGCAATCCTACTTACTGAAACATCCAGGTGCGCAAACCCAAACGGTGATGGCTGATGTGATGAATAATTACATCAACACCAAAAACGGAACACTCTCAGAAGACCAAATCGGTGAGGCACGTGTACGCGATAGTGACGCTTCTCTTGAGGTGATTGCGATAGTGGTTGAACGCGATGGAGACGGCTACATTGACCGCTACCGTACGATTCCCAGCGCTACACGGAAAAACCAGGATATTGACTGGCACAATGCAAAGGATCCAGAGGAGCCCACAAAGCCCCTAGCCTTCGAGCTGTTAGCATCAGCTATACGTCTGCCCTACCAATACTCGGATTCTCCAAAGAACAGGGTTAATGGACAACTCCGCTTTGATGCTGCCATTGAGGAGTTAGAAGACGAGCGCATAGACTCGTGGCAGAAAAGCTTTATGCTTGCCGGTGAGCTAATTTTGCCTTTTGAGCTACAGGATTCCGGTTTCTACGAGGTGAAGCTCGTCGATTATCTTCTTCGTTACTCTCCTGAATTAGGTCTTGAGGCTATTCAAATTTCTGATGACTAAAGAAGGTTCATAAGCAGCATAAAAGTCCCGGTTCTCTAAGAACCGGGACTTTTTACTTGTGCGCGATACTGGGTTCGAACCAGTGACCTCTTCCGTGTCAGGGAAGCGCGCT
>ERZ773007.1631-NODE-1631-length-10420-cov-12.238205_pt1 | contig 10420 bp, 10 predicted proteins | sample MGYA00580665_ERZ773007 | MGnify/ENA primary metagenome ERZ773007 (study PRJEB29015, sample SAMEA2738122) | human oral metagenome | biome: human oral; feature: human-associated habitat; material: saliva | place: China | collected 2167 ... | reverse complement strand
CCTTCATGATCCGGTTGAATTCACCAAGTCCTTCGTCAAACTCGTGATTACCAAGAGTTCCGTATTCAAAGTTCATTTCATTGAAGACTTTTACAGTTGGTTCATCTTGAAGGAGGGCAGAGTTGGCTGGACTAGCGCCAACCATATCTCCCGCTTGCACACGGATGCTGGCATTAGGCGTTCCTGCATTCTCTGTTTCAAAGTCTTTTTGCGAATCGTTCAAATAGGTTGCCAAAAGTGGGGCTGTTCCTGCGTTTTTCACAGTTTCACCTTCTAAACGAGCTGTCCCTGTTTGTTCCAAGGCACCGTGGAAGTCATTGACGCCCATAAACTGCACGGGCAATTCGTCTGCAAAAACGCTATTGATCGCAAAAACACTAAGACCCGCAGCAACCGCTAGGATACTGCTTTTCAAGATAACTTTTTTCTTCATTGAATACTCCATTTTCTAATGTCGGACACTTCTCCAAAAGGGAGAAAGCAGAAAAGTTGATTTGCTGCAATCAGCTATTCCATTTTACTATTTTTCCGGCTTTTCTTCAATATTTCTTTGAAAACTCTTCCATCTTTCTCTAGAAAACGCTTGATTCCCGAACTTTTATCCCTGTATCTTTTATTACCTACTGCATTCAAATCACAAGAAAAGCCGGATTGCTCCGACTCTTTAGAATGTAGACAAACTATTTTAAAGTAAAATAAGTAAAGTAATTCTGTAAAGAAATAAAAATGAGTTCCAATTTTTAAATCGATTCCAAAAAATGCCGAAACTTTCCGCTGTGAGAAAAGTGCCTGAAACAATAACGTTTCAGGCACTCGGGAGTTTTGAGACCCTAGGCTCAAAACTAAGTCTTGGAACTTCGAAGAAGTTCGCTGACGTCCGTACTCACCTAAGGAAAGTTTCTAAGATGACTTTGTCTTCAATCTAAAAGGACCTTGCGGTCCTTTCATTATTTCACTTTTTCTAATTTTGCGGCAAATTCATTACCACCACGTAAGACGAGTATATTTTTTCCACCGTTGACAGGTACGAAACAATAATTTGAATTAGCTTGTATATAGACTTCCTTAGCGCTCTTCACTTGATAGCCTTCTGATTTCACCGCTTCTTGAATTACTTCAAATGTGTGTTCGATCTCTTCTTTAGAAGTCGTGTCTCCATCATACTTTTCTGAATCAGCTAGAGAATAGAATGCGTAAGCCTTGCTATCGTAATACTTATCACTAATAATTCCGTGATCTGAAATCTGAACAGTTGTATTATTTCCTTCTGTCACATTCTTCCATTTTCCAACCATGGCCTTTGGTGTTTCAACCTTGTGATAGACCAAATTCTTTTCAAAATTTCCTTCGTATGATTTATAAGTTTTCAAGTCGAATAAATCATTTCTTAAAATAATATTGCTTCCATCTTTTTGGAGCAAGTTATAGCGTGTGTTCCCACCAGACTTAATAACAACTATTTCTGTCGTCTTCAGGTTAAATTTCTTATCGACATCCGCAAGTGAATGCAAGTCAGTCGCATTTAACAAAGAAAGTGCTGTATTAAATTCTTTTTTCGCTTCATTGCCCTTGAGAACCTTTTTGATGGTTTCATCACCATTGACTCTTTGTTTCTTTCCACTTAGTTCATAAGTGACTGGACTAGAATCCGTATTTCGCAACCAAACACCATCTAGACTTGGTCCACCTGAAAAGAAAAAGAACCAAGCAAAAGCAATCACTGCGACAAGTCCTCCAACTGCGCCCCCAATCTGTGCTTGTTTATTGAAAGAAAATGTCAATTTTTTCGGTCTTGGAACAGGTTGCAAGGTTTTAGCAGATGGTTGTGGTTGGACAAAAGCAGTCTGCTCTTGTGAAAGAGGTGCGCTAGGTGCAACAGGTGCTTCTTGAGCTGGAGCCTGCGCCTCAGTTGTTGGAGATGGTGCCTCAGTTGCTGGAGTCGGCGCTTCTTTTCGCTCTACGACAAACTCCCCTTTTTCACGCGCTTCTTGAAATTCTTGCATACTTGGCTTACGACCATTGATCGCTTCAAAGTATTCAACCCAATCTCTTTGATTCATGATAATCCTCCTAAAAAATAATTTTCCTAAAAACTAGTCATAGTATACCACAAATCATTGAGTTCAGAACATTTTTTAGGAATTCATGGTTAAAAACTAAAAGGACCTTTCGGTCCTTTCATTATTTCACTTTTTCCACCATCGACTTAAAATTATAGTCTTTATCTAGAACAATAACCTTCTTCCCTCCATCGACAGGCACAATGTAGGAATTAGTATAAGCCTCTTTATATACCTCCCTAGCACTTTTCACTGTGTAGCCTTGATTTTTAATCTCTTTTTGAACCTGTTCAAACTCTGTATTTATTTTATCATCCGAAGAATGAGAATTTCCACTCTTATCATTGATACGATCAGTATCTACAAGTGGATAAATGGCAGTGACATCAGTATTAGATGCGCCATTTTTCGTTATTTGAAAAACTAAATGATCATCATTATTAGTCACATTTTTCCATTTTCCAACCAAAACATCAGGGTATTCGATTTTTTGGAAAACGGCTCTTTTCTTAAATTCTGACAAATTGGATTTATAATATGCTAGATCATCCAAATCATCAGAGAATATGATATTTGTCCCATTGGACTGAAGCAAATTATAAAGTGCTAAACCGTCTGTTTTAAAAATGACCACTTCTTTGGTCTTCAAATGAAACTTTTTATCCACATCCGCTAGCGTCTGTATATTCGGTAAGTTTAATGCCGAAAGTTTCTGAACAAATTCCTTTTTAGCTTCTTTTCCTTCGATGATTTTTTTGATCGGAAGAGTTGTATTGACTTTCTTTGTCTTTCCATTTAGTTCATAAACCACAGGCATCGAATCCGTGTTGCTCAACCAAATTCCATTCAGACTTTGTGTCCCTGTAAAGAAAAAGATCCAAACAAGAGTGATTGCTGTAACAATAGCGACGACTGCAAGGCCGAACTTTGTTGGTTTATTGAAAGACAATGTCGATCTTTTTGGTCTTGGAACAGGATGCAAAGTTTTCGCTAATGGTTGCGGTGGGACAAAAGCGGTAGACTCTTGTGAAAGAGGGGCGCTAGGGGCAACAGGCGCTTCCTGAGTAGGTGCCTGCGCTTCAGTTGTTGGAGCTGGTGTTACTGGTGTAGGAGCAGACACATCCTTCTGTTCGACTACAAACTCCCCTTTTTCACGCGCTTCTTGAAATTCTTGCATACTTGGCTTGCGACCATTGATCGCTTCAAAGTATTCAACCCAATCTCTTTGATTCATCATCACTTCCCCTTTTCATTCAGTATAAAAACTACTCTTATTATACCATAAATCAATTCCCTATTTAGTGGCTTTTTTAGAAAAGCAAGAAAAAGTCCAAACGGTTTCCCACTTGGACGAACTTCCTTATTTCAACACTTCTTGTGTTTTCGCGTAGTTGGCTTCTACAGCTTCTTTTTCAGCTTTCCACCAGTCTTGGTTGTCTGTATACCATTTGATGGTTTCTTCCAAACCTGCTTCGAAGTTTGTGAATTGTGGTTCCCAACCCAATTCTTCACGCAATTTCGTTGAATCGATAGCGTAACGCAAATCGTGACCAGCACGGTCTGTCACACGGTCGTAGGCATCTTTTGGTTGACCCATTTTTTCAAGGATGAGCTCAAGCACTTCCTTGTTGTTCTTTTCACCGTCAGCACCGATCAAGTAAGTTTCACCGATGCGACCCTTAGTGAGGATGGCCCAAACACCAGTTGAGTGGTCGTTGGTGTGAATCCAGTCACGGACGTTCTTCCCTTCCCCATAAAGTTTTGGTTTGATTCCAGACAAGATATTGGTGATTTGACGTGGGATGAATTTCTCGATGTGTTGGTATGGTCCATAGTTGTTTGAACAGTTTGAAATCGTTGCTTTAACACCAAAGGAACGAACCCAAGCCTTCACAATCAAGTCTGAAGCAGCCTTAGTTGATGAATAAGGGGATGATGGGTTGTATTTGGTTTCAGCAGTGAATTTTTCACCAGGACCTTCACCATGTCCAGGAAGATCTTCACGCAATGGAAGGTCTCCATACACTTCGTCTGTTGACACGTGGTGGAAACGAATATCGTACTTACGAGCCGCTTCCAAAAGTGTGTAGGTACCAATGAAGTTAGTGTGGATAAATGGTGATGGGTCGTTCAAGGAATTGTCATTGTGACTTTCAGCTGCATAGTGAACAATAGCATCCGCTTTAGCAGCCAATTTGTCTACCAATTCCGCATCAGCAATATCACCCACAACCAACTCGACACGGTCCCCAAGGATTTCTTCAATATTGGCACGGTTACCAGCGTATGTGAGTTTGTCAAGGACCGTCACATGCACGTCTGGATGGTTATTGTAGACATAATGTACGAAGTTTGAACCGATGAAACCAGCGCCACCGGTAACGATGATGTTTTTGTATTCAGTCATTTTTTCTCCAATAGTATTTACTTTTGATTGTTCCTTTAGCTAGTGAGGGATGCCAGCAACCCTTCGGTTTCATGGCTAAATCCGGAGCCGAAATCTCCGGATTTCCCTACAAGATTCCCTCTGGGAATCTTGTTTTCACTAGGGCAGGAACAATCTGATAACGCTCCTTGCAATCACGATACTGTTGCGCAAAGTTCGTTTTTACAAATCTTCTGCTTTTAGGGGTTTGACGTCTTTGAGCAATGGGTGGTTCTTATCTGCTTCTGAGACTTCTGCTTCTTCCAAGTTTTCCCACTGGATGTCTAAGCTTGGGTCTGCGTAGTTGACAAAGGCGTATTTTGGTTTGAGTTCCAATGCCCAGTAGTCATTGACTAAGTAAGTATAAGCCACTTTATCCGTCAAAACTTGGAATCCATTGGCTACGCCACGAGGGACAAAGATTCCTTTTGAAGCATCAATCACCGTTTGGTAGGTGTTCCCAAAAGTCTCACCTTCCCGAAGGTCTACCCACGTTCCGAGAACCTTGCCTTCATCTGCTACAGAGATGTACTTGTCCCAAGGTTCTGCATGCAAGCCACGCAAGACATGCTTACGAGAAAATGAAATGTTATTTTGCAACTTGCCTTCGGCAAAGAAGCTTTCTGGAAATCCAAGAGGAAGCATCTTCTCTTTTTGAAAGTTTTCCTTGAACCAGCCACGGTTGTCCCCACGAACTGGAATATCAAACTCCATCAAACCTGGGATGGCTTCAATCTTACGGGCTGCTAATTCTTTTTCGAAAAATTGTTCTGTCATTAAGCTTCTCCAATCAAACGGAGCAAGTATTGTCCGTATTCGTTTTTCTTCAGTGATTGCGCTAATTCATGGACTTGTTCTTTGGTGATATAACCCATGCGATAGGCAATTTCCTCAAGGTTAGCCACTTGGACATTTTGCAAGCGTTGAACAGTTTCGATATATTGAGATGCTTGCAAGAGACTTTCGTGAGTTCCAGTATCTAACCAGGCAAATCCACGGCCCATTAGTTCAACAGAGAGGTCTCCACGCTCCAAATAAGCCTTGTTGACATCGGTGATTTCAAGCTCTCCACGAGGGCTTGGTTTGATGTTTTTGGCAATTTCTACCACATCATTGTCATAGAAGTAAAGTCCTGTCACCGCAAAGTTGGATTTTGGATGTTCTGGTTTTTCCTCGATAGAGATAGCATTCATATCCGCGTCAAACTCTACCACACCAAAGCGTTCTGGATCTTTGACTTGGTAACCAAAGACAGTCGCCCCTTTTTCTTTGGCTTCTGCCCGTTGCAACATCTTGGTTAAGCCATTTCCGTGGAAGATATTGTCCCCAAGGATGAGGGCAACATGATCGTCACCGATAAAGTCTTCCCCAATGATAAAGGCTTGCGCCAAACCATCTGGACTTGGTTGCTCTGCATAAGAGAGAGAAATTCCTAGTTCAGAGCCATCTCCAAGAAGCTCTTCAAAACGAGGTAGGTCTTGAGGCGTCGAGATGATCAAGATATCTTTGATCCCAGCTAACATAAGGGTTGACAGCGGATAGTAGATCATCGGTTTGTCATAAATGGGCATCAATTGTTTAGAAGCCGCACGTGTCAATGGATACAAGCGAGTTCCTGAGCCCCCTGCTAAAATAATACCTTTCATAATGTTAGGCCTTTCTACGTAGTCATTACCCTTATTTTATCATGTTTATATAAAAAAGTCACCTTGCATTTATGTTACAAGGTGATGACAGGAGATGAGTGTTGTAGAATTTTTAGCATTGGTCTTACTCATGATTCAAATAGATTACTGCTCCTTGACTGAGCCGTCTGAAAACCTTACCTTTACTCCAGATTTGGTCGTGCCTTTCCTAGAATCCATAAAGCTCTGAAATTCCTCATCTTCATTATGATAGACCCCTATCTTCATTTTATGAACATCTTTATCATAGGCTAATTCGTGTTGCTTTGTAGTCCCATCAACAAATGTAATTTTTACATCAGCTCCCCATGCGTCTGAAGGAATGGAGCTATAGGATGGATTTAGAATCTCAATCTCCTCAATACCCTCGTAAGAATTCTTCAAGGTCTTTACAAGACTGACTTCATACTCTCTATTGCGTTGCTTTTCCTCTAATTTTTTATTCACATAAAACAAAGAAATCCCAATTGCCATAAGGAGAGCCAAAGCGATGACCATCATCCTTTTGTTTTTCTTTTTAAACTTGATTTTTACCATAAGATAATTTTCCTCGCTGACTAAGGTCTACCTCTGAATTGAATCTGATGAATTGTTCTTCATCTTTTCATTCTCAAATACCATGATACCAATCCAAAAGAGAGCTTGTCCTGATGCTCTCCTTTTCAGTTCCTTATCCCAAAGCGACGTCTAGGATCATCATAATGACAAAGCCAACCATGAGGCCGAGGGTCGCAACATCTGTATTGCCGTTGGTCTGCGAGTCTGGTATCAACTCTTCGACCACTACAAAGATCATTGCTCCTGCTGCAAAAGAGAGGGCGTAAGGCAGGATAGCCGTCATGGACAGGACTGCCACAGCTCCTAGCAGGGCTCCTACTGGCTCAACGATGGCGGACATAGATCCCCAATAAAAGGCGTTGAGACGGGATTTCCCATCCGTTCGAATCGGAATCGAAAGGGCAGCCCCTTCAGGGATATTTTGTAAGCCGATCCCAATAGCTAGGCCAACCGCACCAATAAAGGCTTCTGGACTTGGATTGCTCGCCAGAGCCCCAAAGGCCACCCCGACTGCTAAGCCTTCTGGGAAATTGTGGATGGTAATGGCGAGAAAGAGGAGGGTTGTTTTAGACAACTTCTTCTCCCGCGGCGTATGGATGCTCTCAGCCTCCTCAATCTCCTTCGTCATATGAAGGTGAGGAACGATAGCATCGATCAGGCGGAGGAAAAAACCTCCAGCTAGAAAACCGATAGCAGCCGGAAACCAAGCCAGGCTCCCATATGATTTTTCCGCATACTCAATCGAGGGTTGCAAGAGCGACCAAAACGAAGCCGCAATCATGACCCCTGCCGCAAATCCCATCATGATGTCCAGTAATTTGCGACTAATATGCTTGAAGAAAAAGACGATGGCTGACCCGACAATGGTACAGCCCCATGTAAACAATCCTGCGATAAAGGCCTGCAAGACCACGGATTGTGATTGAAACCAATTCATAACAACTCCCATTTTCTTGTTGATTCACTTGTTCTATTCTACTATTTTTATCTGAATTAAGGAAGCTATTTCGAAAAACAGAGAGTGGGACAGTAATCGGTCATTCGTTAGAATTCGATTTCTTCGTCCCACCTCCGCACAGTAGACAATTGAGAGGCTAGGACTTTTGTCCCACTCTCTTCTTCACATATTGTTCAACTGGGTAATCCGCTGGATTTAAATGCAAGTCTCCTCCTGCCACTAGTTGGGCTAGATGCCAACCAATGAGGGGACCGGTTGTAAGACCAGATGATCCCAGGCCACTCGCCACATAAAGGCCTGCTTGATCGGGCAGGGCTCCCCAAAAGGGCGAGAAGTCACTGGTGTAGGCCCGAGTCCCCACGCGCTCCCCCACGACTGTCGCTTGAGCTAGTTCTGGATAGTAGGTCAAGGCTTCTGTTTCCATTTGATTGAGCAAAGCTTGATCCACTGTCAGGTCAAAGCCCAGCTCATTCTCATGGGTAGCGCCCATACTGATCTTGCCTTGCTGGAAGGGAATGATATCTAGCTCTCCTTCAGGCATGACCACAGGATAATCATCCGTATCTAGATCTAGCTGATAATCCCTCAACTGTCCTTTTTGCGGACGGACATCCACTTGGTAGCCAAGTGGCTCAAGGATTTGCCCCAACCAGGCTCCTGTTGCTAAGATGACTTGCTCATAGCTCTCTCCTACTATCTGATAGCCATGATCCGAGGCGGAGAGGGCAACCTCCTCCTTGATGACTCTTGCGCCACTGGCTTTAAGGAGAGTTTCCGTTAGAAGGGCTCCCTCTACATGGGCCCCACCTGAGGCATAAAGGAGCTGTTCAAAGCCTTGCAGACCTGGGAATTGTTGGGCCACTTCTTCTGTGGTCAAAATTGATAAGTCTCCGATTAAGGGAGATTCTTCCCGTCGACTCAGCGCCAACTGATAGAGTTCATCTAATTTCTCTTCCTTTTTCTTAAGGAGATAGACCCCTGTCTGCTGGTAAAAGTCTGTTTCGATTCCGTCCTTGTCCAGGTCCTCTACTAATTCTTGGTAGAAATCAGCTCCTAGACGAGCCAGGCGATACCAGGCCTTGTTTCGTCGCTTGGAAAACCAAGGGCTAATAATGCCAGCCGCTGCCTTGGTTGCTTGGCCAACTCCGTGATCATAGACGGTGACATCTATCTGTGCTTCCTTGGATAAATAATAGGCTGCAGTGGATCCCACGATCCCTGCACCGATAATGGCAACTTTCATGATAACCTCTTAGATATGATAAAAAGGATTGGTGCTGGCTTGACTGCCCAGCACTTCGATCTCCCACGCTTCTTCAGACTTCCACTGATTGAGTTTTTCGACTAGTTTTGACACAAAGAGAACTTCGATATGGTGCCCTGGATCCAAGGCCAAGAGCCCATCGCTCAGCAAGTCTTGAGCCGTGTGATAGTAGATATCTCCTGTGATGTAGACCTCAGCCCCCTTAGCGAGAGCATCTTTGTAAAAGGATTGGCCACTTCCGCCACAGATAGCGACGCGCTCAATGACCCGTTCTAAATCCGCCTGGTCATAACCAACCAAGCGCAAAGCATCTAAGCCAAAAGTTTCTTTTACCTTATGAGCCAACTGGCCAAAGGTTTGGGCGCGCACTTGACCGATGCGGCCGATTCCGAGTCCTTCTCCTGTCATACTGAGGGGCTCTGTATTTTCAATTTCTAAAAGTTGGCAGAACCAATCGTTGAGCCCATCTGGGACAATATCAATATTGGTATGGCTGACATAAACCGCGATATCGTGCTTGATTAGATCAAAATAGATCTGATTTTGAGCCCGATCGGCAACCAGATCCTTAATAGGACGAAAAATGGGCGCATGCTTGACGATAATCAAGTCCACCCCATGCGCGATGGCTTCCGCTACCGTCTGCTCCCGGATATCCAAGGCTACCATGACCTTATGGATGTCTTTTTGCAGGGTGCCGACCTGTAAGCCACAGACATCTCCTTCCATGGAAAGTTCTTGAGGACAGTATGCTTCATAGCGTTTGATGACTTCACTTGCTTTCATTTAGGACCTCCTTGATTTGGGCGATACGGTCTTCTAACGATGCTCTGGCGGATTGATTCTCAACTGGGACCTGCTCCAAGGCAAAGGCTAATTTCTCCACTTCCTTGGACCACTTTTGGACAAATGCTGGTACTTGTTCCAGCATCAAATACGGACCAAAACGCAGTTCCTTAGCTGACAACTCTTGAGAACCCTGTTCCACCACAAGGATCTCATAGAACTTCTCATTTTCTTCCAAGATAGCTTCATCAACAATGAGGAAATCATGGTCTACTAACCAAGCCCGCAGTTCATCCTCCCGATTATTGGGTTGCAAGACCATGCGAGAGACACCAGCTAATTTCTCAAGACCTGCCGCTAGGATATCTGCAATCAAGCGTCCTCCCATACCAGCAATGGTGATACAGGAAATACTATCTGTTGGTTCAAATGCAGCCAAGCCATTAGCTAGGCGGACTTCAATCTTGTCCTCTAAACCATTATCGGCGACATTTTGCAGGGCAGACTGATAAGGTCCTTCAACCACTTCCCCTGCAATAGCAGCCTCAATCTTGCCTTCCTGTAAAAGAGCGATTGGGAGATAAGCATGGTCACTCCCTACATCTAGAAGACGATCTCCTTCTGGGACAAAGCTAGCCACCAAGTCCAAGCGATTTGATAATTTTGTAAATTCCATGTGCTACT
>ERZ773007.1630-NODE-1630-length-10422-cov-9.217903_pt1 | contig 10422 bp, 7 predicted proteins | sample MGYA00580665_ERZ773007 | MGnify/ENA primary metagenome ERZ773007 (study PRJEB29015, sample SAMEA2738122) | human oral metagenome | biome: human oral; feature: human-associated habitat; material: saliva | place: China | collected 2167 ... | reverse complement strand
TAAACAAGGTGAAGTCGTTGTTATCCTGGGTTCCTCAGGTTGTGGGAAATCGACCCTGCTACGTTGCATCAATGGCTTGGAGACTATCCAAGGGGGTGATATTCTCCTAGATGGTAAGTCTATCACTGGTAGCAAGAAGGATTTCCACCTGATTCGTCAGAAAATCGGAATGGTTTTTCAAAGTTATGACCTCTTTCCACATTTGGACATCCTCCAAAATCTGATTTTGGGGCCAGTCAAAGCCCAAGGGCGTAATAAGGATGAAGTCATTGCCGAGGCTGAAAAACTCTTGGACCGTGTGGGACTTCTGGATAAGAAGCATAGCTTTGCACGACAACTATCAGGTGGTCAAAAGCAACGTGTAGCCATTGTCCGTTCACTGCTCATGCATCCTGAAGTTATCCTCTTTGATGAAGTGACGGCTTCACTTGACCCTGAGATGGTTCGTGAAGTTCTGGAATTAATCAATGACCTGGCTCAAGAAGGGCGTACCATGTTGATTGTAACCCATGAACTTCAGTTTGCACGTGCCATCGCTGACCGTATTATCTTTATGGATCAGGGAGTCATCGCTGAGGAAGGTACTGCTGAAGAATTCTTCAATCATCCAAAGACTAAACGAGCTCAAGAGTTCCTCAATGTCTTTGATTTCAGTCAGTTTGGTGCCTATTTGTAACCCATCGTTTTTAGTAAAAAATATAATATTTTAGGAGATATTTATGAAATTAACAAAGAAAATTTTTGCCCTATTAGCCCTCGTCTTTGCCTTGGTGGCAGTGACTGCCTGCTCAAGTAACAGTAGCTCTGGTAAATCAACAGCCAAAGCACGTACTATTGAAGAAATTAAGAAGAGTGGTGAACTCCGTATCGCCGTTTTTGCGGACAAGAAACCTTTCGGTTATGTAGATAACAAGGGTGCTTACCAAGGTTACGATATTGAACTTGGTAACCGTTTGGCCAAAGACTTGGGTGTTAAACCTAAATACGTCTCAGTAGATGCGGCCAACCGTGCAGAATTCTTGATTTCAAACAAGGTAGATATTACGCTTGCCAACTTCACAGTAACTGATGAACGTAAGAAACAAGTGGACTTCGCCCTTCCTTATATGAAAGTCTCAATCGGTGTGGTGTCACCTAAAGACAAGGTCATTAAGGACGTTAAAGAGCTTGAAGGTAAAACTTTGATTGTTACTAAGGGGACAACTGCTGAAACTTACTTTGAAAAGAACTACCCAAATATCAAATTGCAAAAGTATGACCAATATAGCGATGCTTACCAAGCCCTCCTTGATGGTCGTGGCGATGCCTTCTCAACAGATAATACAGAAGTTCTTGCTTGGGCTCTAGAAAATAAAGGTTACGAAGTTGGAATCACATCGCTTGGTAACCCAGATACTATTGCCCCAGCCGTTCAAAAAGGTAACAAAGAACTCCTTGACTTTATCAATAAAGACATTAAGAAACTTGGCGAAGAGAATTTCTTCCACAAAGATTATGAAAAAACACTTCACCCAACTTACGGTGATGCAGCTAAAGCTGATGACCTCGTGGTTGAAGGTGGCGAAGTGAAATAAGGCTAATTCCTCTCTAAGGGGAAATCTTGCTTAACAAGAATAAAACAACCACTCCGTGGCTATCTAGTCTGGCTAGAAGCAGGAGTGGTTTTTCTTGTTTTAGGGTGATTTTTTTCTCACCTTTTTGCTTTTTATGTTTCTCCACCCAATGACAATAATTGACAAGAAAGCGGTTCCCATCATTCCCCAAAAAAGAAAAGCGTCAATATAATCAAAAAAAGTTTTGCGTTCACCATAGACCGAGGTAGAGCCATCTTTCCAAGTAATGGTTTTGTCCCTATCATCAATCCTTTTGTAGGACTCATCATTATAAGTCAAATAATGATCCTTCCGTACATACATATTCAAATAGTTATAGCCGTGCTTTGTGGGAAGGTCTGAAAACAGACTTTCCTTGGCGTAAACTTCAATGTAGATGGTTCCATCTTTAAGACCTTTAATTTTCTGAATTCGAGCATTTTTGATAAGAAGTTTTCCATCTTGTACAATCTCCCAATCGTACTTACGACTTCTTCCTCCTTCGTTATAGGAAATAGCAAGCTTGTGGTTTTCAGACTGCCATAGCCCGTAGATACTATTTTCACTGATACCATCATAAAAGAGTCTAAGATAGATGTTGACTATAGGTACCATGATTAGAAAACAAATCCTCAAAATCTTGACTAAACGGTCTTTGAATTTCCCTCGACGTGCTCGCCATCCAGTTTTGTACTTTTGTGTTCTTCGATATTCATTTAGTGAATGGTCACTTATATTAATTTTCTGTCGGTCAGCGTATTTTCTCTTTAGTTGATGCCTCATTTTGCCTATTTTTCCTTTTCAGATTTCTTTTTATTCTCCAATCGACAAAAATGACATACAAAATCATAGAACCAATAATTCCAAATACGATATAAGGTTTCAGACGATCAAACAAGGTTATTCGTTGACCATAAAGGGATTTTGAACCATCATTCCAGGTAATGCTCTTGTCTTCATCATCAATCCGTTTGTAGGATTCGCCATCATAGGTCAAGTAATTGTCTTTACGGACATACATATTCAAATAGTTGTAGCCGTTCTTTGTGGGAAGGTCTGAAAACAGGCGTTCCTCAGCGTAAACTTCAATGTAGAGGGTCCCATCCTCTAAGCGTTTAATATCATCAACGCGTGCATTTTTAATGAGGACATGTCCATCTTGAACAATATCCCAATCACGCTTACTTCCCTTTGAACCATCTTCATATGATATGGCAAGCTGATGATTTTCAGATTGCCACAGACCATAGATACCATCTTTAGAAACCCCATCGTCAAAGAAAATCATATAGACGATGAAAATAGGTATCATGAGTAGGAAACATATCCCAAAAATGTTTGCTAAACGGTCTTTGAATTTTCCCCAACGTGCTCGCCATCCCGTTTTGCGTTTTCGTTCTTTTCGATATGCTTTTTGTGACTGATACTTTCGATTGAGTTTCTTTCGGTCAGCGTATTTTCTGTTTGTTTGGTGTCTCATTGAGTTTTTCTCTCCTCTTTTGCCGAGCCTCTATAATGATAAGAACTGAGCAAATCCCCATAAGTATCAAATAGAAGGCTTCAAAAACCTCATCTATAGTGGTTTTCCGTTCACCATAAGGGCTGGTAGAACCATCTTTCCAAGTGATAGTCTTGTTTCCAGAATTGATACGCTTGTAGGACTCGCCATCATAGGTAAGATAATTATTTTTGCGAAGATAGAAATCCATATAGCTGAAGCCGTCCTTGGTGGGGAGGTCTGTTAGGTAGCCTTCCACAGTGTAGAGCTCCATGTGAAGAGTCCCGTCATTAAGCCGCTTGACCGGGCGAGTTCTAGCAGCATAGATAATATACTTACCATCCTGTACGACTTGCCAGTCGATATTTCCTCGTTTCCGAATATGCTTATAGGAAATCGCTAACTTATGATGATCAGACTGCCAGAGACCATAAATGTTATCTTTGTTGACTGTATAATGATCGTAATAATAAAATCCACCATAAAGCAGTGCAAGCAGCACTAAGATAATCAATTCAGATGTTGGCTCTAGTGGGATTATCTTTCTCCAATCAAACCGCCATCCTTTAGGTTTCTCAATACTTTGGCAGTCGCTATTTATATTTTCCTCTCCTTTAGAGAGAGTGATTAATTTTTTCTTTGTCATGCCTAATCCTCTCATCAACCATTGTAACAAATTCATCTCCCAAGCAAAAGCTAGCCTGATTTGTGATATAATTGGGAGTGATTGCGGGCAAGAAAATCTTACTTCTTGCCAGACTTGTAAAAAACAAAACAGAGGATTTTAAGATGAAACTGACACTCCATGAAATTGCCAAGGTTGTTGGCGCTAAAAATGATGTCACAGCCTATGAAGATGTTACCATTAACCAGATTGAGTTTGATAGCCGTAAGATTACAGCGGGCGACCTCTTTTTGCCGCTCAAAGGTGCGCGTGATGGACATGATTTTATCCAAACAGCCTTTGAAAATGGTGCTCTAGCGACATTCACAGAAAAAGAATTGCCAGCTGATCAAGCCCACATCCTAGTCGATGATGCTCTTGAAGCCTTCCAAAAACTAGCTGCCTACTATCTTGAAAAGACTGGTGTTGACGTTATTGCGGTGACTGGTTCTAACGGTAAGACAACGACCAAGGACATGATTCATGATATCTTGGCCACAACCTATCGTACTTACAAGACCCAAGGTAATTACAACAATGAGATTGGTCTTCCTTATACAGCCCTCCACATGCCTGATGATACGGAGAAAATCGTCCTTGAGATGGGGCAAGACCACATGGGAGACATTCACCTCTTGTCAACCTTGGCGAAGCCAAAAACAGCTGTTGTTACCTTAATCGGAGAGGCTCATTTGGAATTCTTTGGTAGCCGCGACAAGATTGCTCAAGGTAAAATGCAAATGCAAGACGGTATGCCAGATGGTAGCCTCTTGCTTGTGCCAAGTGATCCAATCGTTGATCCATTCTTGCCAAGCAATCTTGACCTGGTACGCTTTGGGGATGGTGCGGAGCTTACAGTCTCTGAGTTAACAGAATTCAAGGATCACCTCACCTTCTCAACAAATTTCCTAGACGGACAAGTTACCTTGCCAGTTACTGGAAAATACAATGCCACAAATGCCATGGTTGCTGCCTATGTCGCAAAACATTTGGGTGTAACTGAGGAAAATATCCTCTCAGCTCTTGCTAACTTGCAGCTTACAAAGAACCGTACTGAATGGAAAAAAGCAGCTAACGGTGCCGACATCCTTTCAGATGTCTACAATGCCAATCCAACAGCCATGAAGCTCATTTTGGAAACTTTCTCAGCTATTCCTAAGAATGAAGGAGGCAAGAAAATCGCTGTCCTAGCTGATATGAAAGAACTCGGTGAACAGTCTGTGCAACTTCACACACAGATGATACTAAGTCTGACACCAGATGCTATTGATACGGTGATTTTCTACGGTGAAGATATTGCAGAATTGTCGCAACTTGCCAGTCAAATGTTCCCGCTTGGCCATGTCTATTATTTTAAGAAGACAGCTGATGAAGACCAATTTGACGCTATGGTCAAACAAATCAAAGAAAGCCTAGGTGAGCACGATCAAATCTTGCTCAAGGGCTCTAACTCTATGAATCTAGCTAAGGTTGTGGAAGAATTACAAGCTAAGAATTAAGTTCTCTAACCTGCTCTCTAAAGCAGGTTTTTGCTTTACCATGAAATTTGATATAATAGCAGGCATAGTAATTTCAGCAGGAGAAGAGAATGAAGGATTTTTTGACAACCACCCAAACTCATCCACCCCAGATACCTTTGCCCTATTATTTGCTTATGCTTTTGGCGATGGTACTTCTGAGTTACTTGAGTTGGTGTTGGTATAAGAATAAGATATGGCGTTGGACCTTTCTCACTATCCAAGCCATTCAACTCTTTGCCCTCTATACTTGGTACCTCTGGCAGGGCTTTCCACTTTACATTAGTCTGCCCCTTTACCATTGCCGCATGGCCATGTTTGCTGTTCTCCTCCTTAAAAATAGTAGAATAAAGAGCTATTTCGCTATTATGGGAGTCATCGGGACCTACTGTGCATTGATTTATCCAGTATTTGATCCCTATGAGTTTCCACATATCACGGGCTTTTCTTTCCTAATTGGCCACTATGCCCTACTGGTCAATAGCCTCAATGTCATTTTTAATAGTTATAAAACTCATCCCATCAGCAAGCGGCTGATTGTGGTGGCTACCTTATTACAAAATCTAGCTTTGGTAATAGTTAATCAGACCATCGGTGGAAACTATGGGATGCTTAAACACACACCATTTATTATGGGAACTCCCTTACTTGTCAAATACCTTGCTGTATCAGGAGCTCTGATTATTCTCATGATCATCATGAAAAAAGGTCTGGAGCATTTTGAAGAGAAATATTAAATAAATGAAGAAACACGCTATCAGAAAGTTGATAGCGTGCTTTGTCAATTTATTTGTTTTATTCTAGTTTTATTCTAACACAAAACGCTTTCAGAATTGCTTTCAAACTGTAATTTGGATATAATAAAAGTGCTGTGCCTGCGAGAATTATCGCAAGCCTTGACAACAAATGTAGCTTTCAAAAGACAGAAATTTTCTGAAAGAAGTGCTACAACGATCTTGCTTTTCGTTCTGGTAAAAACCCTATTGCTATTAGTAGCTCTGGGACATGGGATTTTTGAGATTTACAAAGAAGCTGCTGACATCCATACCACTAAGGAAAAGTAACAAAAAGATAATTTTTAAAGAAGAAAGAAAACTATGAGCATTCAAGACGAAATTAAAAAACGCCGTACTTTTGCCATCATCTCTCACCCCGATGCCGGTAAAACAACAATCACTGAACAATTGCTTTACTTTGGGGGTGAAATCCGTGAAGCTGGTACCGTAAAAGGTAAGAAAACCGGAAACTTTGCTAAATCAGACTGGATGGATATTGAGAAACAACGTGGTATCTCAGTAACCTCATCTGTGATGCAGTTTGACTATGCGGGTAAACGTGTCAATATCCTTGATACCCCGGGGCACGAGGACTTCTCAGAAGATACCTACCGTACCCTTATGGCGGTTGATGCTGCCGTCATGGTCGTTGACTCAGCCAAAGGTATCGAGGCCCAAACCAAAAAACTTTTCGAAGTTGTCAAACACCGTGGTATTCCTGTCTTCACCTTCATGAACAAATTGGACCGTGATGGACGTGAGCCACTTGACCTCTTGGAAGAGTTGGAAGAAGTGCTTGGTATTGCCAGCTACCCAATGAACTGGCCTATCGGTATGGGTAAAGCCTTCGAAGGACTTTATGACCTTTATAATGAACGCTTAGAGCTTTACAAGGGTGACGAGCGCTTTGCCAAGATTGAAGATGGTGATACTCTATTTGCCAACAATCCATTCTATGAGCAGGCTAAAGAAGATATCGAACTCTTGACAGAAGCAGGAAATGAATTCTCTGAAGAAGCTATTTTAGCTGGTGAATTGACACCGGTCTTCTTCGGTTCTGCCCTTACAAACTTTGGAGTTCAAACCTTCCTCGATACCTTCCTCAAATTCGCGCCAGAACCACATGGCCACAAGACAGTGGATGGTGACGAGATTGATCCTCTTAACAAGGATTTCTCTGGTTTTGTTTTCAAAATCCAAGCCAATATGGACCCACGTCACCGTGACCGTATTGCCTTTGTTCGTATCGTGTCTGGTGAATTCGAGCGTGGTATGAGTGTTAACCTAACCCGTACAGGTAAAGGAGCTAAGCTCTCTAACGTCACTCAGTTTATGGCCGAGTCCCGTGAAAATGTCGAAAATGCTGTGGCTGGAGATATTATCGGGGTTTACGATACAGGAACTTACCAGGTTGGTGATACCCTTACTGTAGGTAAAAACAAATTTGAATTTGAGCCACTACCAACCTTTACGCCAGAGTTGTTCATGAAAGTTTCTGCTAAAAACGTCATGAAACAGAAGTCCTTCCACAAGGGAATTGAACAATTGGTGCAAGAAGGAGCCATCCAGCTCTATACCAATTACCAAACAGGTGAATACATGCTTGGTGCCGTTGGTCAACTTCAGTTTGAAGTCTTCAAACACCGTATGGAAAATGAATACAATGCCGAAGTCGTTATGACACCAATGGGTAAAAAGACTGTGCGTTGGATTCAACCTGAGGACCTCGATGAACGCATGTCATCAAGCCGAAACATCTTGGCCAAAGATCGCTTTGACCAACCAGTCTTCCTCTTTGAAAATGACTTTGCCCTCCGCTGGTTTGCGGACAAGTATCCAGACGTAGAGTTGGAGGAAAAGATGTAAATCGTTACAAATGACTAGCAACATAAAGTTGCTGTCATTTGACGGTAACCGCTATGGCGGTCTACCTAAACGCTTCACTAGGAAAAATCCACGAATATTATCGATTCGTGGATTTTTCCATCGTAACAGAAAGGAAGTAGTCTAGCTAATTGCTTTACTAACTATGTTTGGCAAATGAAATCGATTCGTAAAGCTCAGCGTCGTTATCTAACAATCGCTAACTTTTATGTTGCTTGATCTAAATATCCTAATAAGAGAAGTCCAGGAATGCTATCAATTCTTGGGCTTTTTCCTTGTGGCGAATTGCAAGTTGGCTTTTCTATCTCGGTGTCTTGGTCTTGAATCGGTACCTACTTACCTACTATAGAGCTTGGTAATCAATCTCCTGTTAAGAAGATACTGTGAATCTTATGATATTACGGGCTTTTTTGTAAGAGTCAGCAAGTCTAGCCACTTGCCTTACTAATAGTCAATCAAAACCAAAGTGGCCCTTTTTTCTTGATAGTCTGTTCATGAAATATAGTAGTTAAGCTATATATTTTGAAATTTACTATCTCTTCATTCTAATGAAAACAGAGAGAAGTTCTATGAATAACATACAATATATATGTCTATGCGAAGAAAAATTATGATCTTTTTAATTTTGGATAAGTATGACGTATTCATCGGTAAAAATAATGGATTTCTCTTTTTTATAGCCTAGCCAATGAGGGATTCGGTTTTCTATTATATTAACTTTATTTCTCAATGGGACCCCCATGCAAAATCAAGCAGAAAATGCTTTATTTTTTAGCAAATATACTAAAAAATAAGTTGACTTAACATAATAATTTGTATATAATAGAAAAACGATTGCATTAAGCTAGCTACTGTAGCACTTTTTGGAGGAAAAAATAAATGTTTTTTAGACGTCAAAAGGGTCAATATCGCGAAACTGACCGAGTGACGAGATATAAGTTAATTAAATCAGGAAAACATTGGTTGCGCGCTTCAACCTCTCTTTTTGGTTTGTTCAAGGTCTTGCGGGGTGGTGTAGATACGACTCAAGTCATGACGGAAGTAGTAGAGGATAAAGTGAATCCTTCTATTACAGGTCTAGATATTATCAAGGGACTTGCTGCCACGGGGGCTGTTTTAGGTGGTAGTGTTGCTACTCAAACAAAAGTGTTTGCAAATGAAACGGTAGCAATGGAAAAGACACTGGAAAATCCAGATCTTTTGGTTACAAATGATACAGTGGTGTTGGGTACGACATCTCTAAGTAACTCGGAAAATTCTGCTAGCTTGTCTACTTCTATGAGTGAAAGCACTTCGATGTCAGAATCTGTGTCTAAGAGCTCATCAGCCAGTGCTTCGACGAGTACTTCTGCCAGCACCTCAGCAAGTACATCCAATAGTATTTCGACAAGTGCATCTGTCAGCACCTCTACTAGTATCAGTCAATCAACAAGTGAGCCGGGTAGTTTCTCTACAGTGTCAAGTCTATCAGTTGAGCAGAGCACTTCTGCGACAGCAACTGAGCAAGACTCTTCTGCATCAACAGAATCAACTGGCTTAAAAATTGATTCTGCTCTACTCAAGGCAACTGAAATTGATGGGAAGGTTAGTGTGAGCGCTGCTCAATCAAGTTCTACCACAACTAGTATCGTAGGGGTTACTGCTGGTGCCATAGCGACATCGGAAGTTTCAGCTAAACAACAAGATGAAAATCGTAAGAAGTTAAGCAAACTTTCAGCTGAGATGGGTGAGTATCTAGCTAAAGCTGTTGGCCTAACAAATACTGACTCGGCTATCACTAAGGTCAATGTTGCGGTAACTGAAATTGAAAAAGCCTTGGCTGACCCGATTAGTGATTTGACAGCAGTGGTGCAAAAAGCGACTTTAGCTCGTAATTCCATTGCTAATGCTGTTTTGAGAGCCAATTCAGGTGCGCGTGATGCTCGAAATGGAAAGTTGATTGATAAAGGGGGGCAACTACGTGCGTTAGTTAACCGTGCTGATGCGGATCGGGTAACAACTGCAAGTCTGGAGCCTGGAAAATTTGCGGATGGTAGTAGGGAAGTTGTTTGGCGTATCAATATGCACTCTAACAGTCCATTAAACAATGCTGGATTGATTGCAGAAGTGGATCCGAATACGACAATTACTCGAGTTCTCTTCAATGGAGAGCCCATGGAAAAACGTGGTGGATCTGGAAATGAGTATGTTTTTAATAAGCGACATGACCTCAATCATAATCTTGATGCTACTATTTACGTTTTTGGAAAAGTTAATGATAAGTCTACACAGGCAAACTTAAAAGCTCAGGTAGCGACAAGTAGTCAACCGTTTACAAGTTCAACTACTTCTGCTAACTACACATCGACTAAGTCAGATACAGTTAGAACTGGGAAAAAGGTTACTCAGAAAGATAATGCTCCGACTATAACAATAACTCCTTCTTATGTCGAAGTTTACAATGATGAATCTGTAAACAATGTGAAGATTCAATTACGTGACGATAGAGGGA
>ERZ773007.1629-NODE-1629-length-10432-cov-5.820468_pt1 | contig 10432 bp, 8 predicted proteins | sample MGYA00580665_ERZ773007 | MGnify/ENA primary metagenome ERZ773007 (study PRJEB29015, sample SAMEA2738122) | human oral metagenome | biome: human oral; feature: human-associated habitat; material: saliva | place: China | collected 2167 ... | reverse complement strand
CGATACGAGCAAAGTCACTTGTTGTATTGTATATTACACTTTTTGGATTATCCAAAATAGCTTGATAAATCTTCATGTCATTTTGTGTAAAAGAGGCTTTATGTTGTTCCATACGAAGAAAAGGATTTGTCATAGTTGGTCTCCTATAAAAAGATTAATACTATATTTTATAGTAAGATATTCGAATAAATTATTCAATATATTGTGAAAATATGGATAAATGAGTGAAATTAATATTTACAAATATTTAAATCTCAAATAATATATTTATATAAATACATTATATTGAATAAAAAATTTAAGGAGGAAGATATAATGGCTGGAAAATTTGACCAATCAGCTGCTGATATTATTCAGTTGGTTGGCGGTAAGGAAAATGTTGTATCACTTACACATTGCGTTACTAGACTAAGATTTGTTTTGAAGGATAAATCAAAAGTAAATCATCAAGCGCTAGAAAGCGTACAGTATGTTATTAAAGTTCAGCAAGTAGGTGAACAATTACAGGTTGTCGTTGGTAACAAGGTCGACCGTATCTATGAAGCAATTTTAGAGACACAAGGAATTTCTGGTAGTGGAGAAATAGAACAAGACGAAGAGAAAACTACTACAAATAAGAGTGTTTTCTATCGACTGATGGATATTATCTCGGGAATCCTAGTCCCAACATTAGGTGTACTAACTGCCGCAGGTATTATTAAGGGAGTTACATCATTCCTGGCACTTGAAAATATTGGTATTTTGGATCCAACAAGTGGATTGTATATGTTGTTATATGCAATCGGTGATGGGTTCTATTATTTCTTGCCAATCATCTTAGGGTTAACGGCTGCTCGTAAATTTAAGACAAATGAATTTATTGGTTTAGCAATCGGTGCTTCCTTTGTATATCCTGCAATGGTAAACATCTCAAAGACAATGGAGGTCTTAGGTGTTGTATTTGAAGGTACAAAGTTCCAGATGGCATTCTATAATACATTATTTGGGATTCCGGTAATCATGCCTGGAGCTGGTTATACAAGTAGTGTATTCCCAGTAATTGTAGCAGTGTTTATTGCTTCTAAGATTGAAAAATGGTGTAAGGAACATATTACAGAAAACTTACGTGGTATTTTAACACCAGTTATCACACTCATTCTTACTGTATTTGTTTCATATCTATTAATTGGTCCAATTCTTAATAGTGTGGCTATTGTAATACAGATTGTTATTGAGGCAATCTTCAATATTCCAGTAATTGGTGGATTGGTTGCCGGTGCTATTATCGGTGGTGGATTTGGTGTATTGGTATTATTTGGTATGCACTGGGTTATCATTGGACTTGCACTAAATTTAATTGCACAGAATGGATTTGACTATATTATGGCTTGCGGTGGTATTGGTCCTATGATTGGAATGTTCCAAGGATTAGCAATTTGCTGGGCGTGCCGTAAGAATAAGAAAGTTAGAGAACTTGCAATTCCTGCAACAATCTCACAGATTTGTGGTGTAGGTGAGCCATTGATGTACTCAATGCTTGTGCCAATGAAGAAACTATTCTTAATTAACATTTTAGGTGGATGTGTAGGTGGAGCAATTATTGGTCTTCTAAAAACTAAGATGTATTTATTTGGTGGTAGTGGATTATTTGGAATCTTTAATTATGCAGGTGGTGGAGGATCTGCCGATATTATGAAATACCTAGTTGGTGTTGCGGTAGGTGGTATCTTCACAATCGTAGCAACATTGATTACATATAACGATGAAGAAGCAACAAGAATTTTGAAATAAAGATAGAAGGTAAAGATGACAGATTGTTTAACATTAAATACAAATAACTATGAAGTAAAGAAAGTTACTGTAGATAATAGAACAATTTGTTACCGTGCATTTGAGGGGCTTTGTTATTGCAAGGCCCCTCTAGATGCTATTCAGACATTAAATATTTATGTTCCTGAAGAGTATTATCATGGTAATAGAATTGGCTTATATACTGCAGAAACAGCCCCATATTTTATTCCGAATACAGTTGGTGGATATATGGCAGGACCAACAGAAGAGCCGGGCATGAATCTACGTACAAAAAAGGCAAATAGTCTATTTGTGGCTTTAGAGCATGGTTTGATTGCATGTAGTATTGGCGTACGTGGACGAAATTCTGGAAAACAAACAGATGAATTTTTCGAAGGTAGTAGTACGGTTAAATTCAAAGAAAATTCAAATCGTATGGTAGGAAAAGCGCCTGCATTTATTGTTGATTATAAAGCGGGAATTCGCTATTTACGTCATAATGAAAAATACCTTCCCGGTAATCTTGAAAGAATTATTACAAATGGAACTAGTGCAGGTGGTGCTTTATCCGCACTTGCTGGAGCTAGTGGTAATAACCAACTATATGAACCATATCTACAGGAGATTGGTGCGGCAGATGAAAGAGATGATATCTATGCAGCAAGTTGCTATTGCCCAATTCATAATTTAGAACATGCAGACATGGCGTATGAATGGCAATTTAATAATCAAGAAAAATATTACAGATCCCGACATAAACACACAGAGAATGGAATTATTGATGTTGTTGAAGTAGGTGAACTAACAGCAGAACAAAAAGAATTATCTAAAGCATTAAAAGATAACTTTCCAAGTTACCTAAATGCATTGAATTTGATTTCTGAAAATGGAGAAAAACTAACTTTAGACTCTCAAGGAAATGGAAACTTTAAAGAATATATCAAGCAGTTAGTTGTTAAATCTGCAAATAAGGAACGCAAAGATAAATATATATCTACTGTCTGTGCAAATTTAATGGTTCATGGGAGTGATGTTGAGCAACAGAATTTCTTTGTAGAAGAAAATGGAGAAATCAAAGGTATTGATTGGGATGCATATGTAAGTGCTATTACAAGAATGAAGGCAACATCAGCTTTTGACTCTGTAGATTTTAGTAGTCCAGAGAATGAGGAATTTGGTGATGAATTCGTTGAAAAGAGACACTTTACAGAATTTTCTATGAAGAACAATAAGGTTCCTAACGCTGAAATGGCGGATGAGAGAATTATTAAGTTGATGAATCCAACAAAGATGATGGATGGCAATCATTCTATAATCGCTCCATATTGGCGTATACGACATGGTTCTTATGATCGTGATACATCATTTGCAATTCCTGCTATTCTTGCGACAAAGCTAGAAAATAAAGGGTTAAATGTAGATTTCTTGTTGCCATGGGGGATGCCTCATAGTGGAGATTATGATTTAGATGAATTGATGAATTGGATAGACCGAATTATTTGATAAAGAGGAATTAGAAAGATTATGAACTACTTAAAAATCACTATTTGTAATGTAACGAAAATATTTTTTGCATTAATGATTGTGACCGTAACAGCATGTAGTAGATCAATATCACAAAATGCAAAAGATAATACTCCAAGAATTAATGTAATTTCTACAATATTTGGAACTGCAGATACAGGAAATAAGTCTACACTAAAAAAAGTTCTTCAAAAAACAGAAGGGCCTGGAGATATCAATATCTATCACTACGATAGTCAAGGGAATCGAGTTCCTTATGAAGAAGGGGTAGTTATTGAAGGGAATACAATTCAATATACTGGTGATGTACAACTTTCTTTTGAGGGTAAAGTTGATGACTCAAAAATAGATGATTCTAACGCTAGGGTTACTCTTATAGAGGGAGAAGGATATGAAGTTGATGAGTTAATTCTTCATAAAACCAATTTAGATGGTCACTGGAAAAATGGACAAAATAAATTTACCTTAAATACAAATGACTTGGAGTGGAATATGGGAAACTATCCACTCACAGATACCAATTCTGGTAGAGAGTGGAGCTGCTTTGGCGGTGATGGTAATGGGTACTATACATTTAATTTTAAGGTTGACGGGATAAAATATGATGGCAAAGAAGTAGAGACTGCAAAGTTCAAAATTAATATTTATATCTGGGGTAGAGATGCTAGTGATATGGCTGAAAAATATAATCAAATTGAACCGATTGTAGCATTAAATACTCCTTCACAGTTGCAGCAAGCAGATACATTGCAGTGGGCAACCGACAATAATAATACAATACCGGTATTATGCGATAACAAGAGTGATAATTTTTATGCTATATGGGCAAATAATCAAGATGGCTCAAATGTAACTCAAGATGATGTGAGTGTAGTATTAACAAATGATTATGGAGAAACCTACACGCTTCAAAAAGATCAATATGAGATTTTTTCTAATAAAGCAGAGACACAGGTAGCATTAAAATTTCAATATTGGCCATACACACCTGTTTTTAGCCAACTACAACTGACTATTCAAAATAATGGAAAAGAATATAAACACTCATTTGATGTAGCGACAGTGTATGCATACATGGTTCAACAAGGTGGTGGAGGTGTAACGACTGATGGAACAGTTATAGCATATAGTTTTTATGGATTAGATAATAAGAGCGTTTTATCTATGACTAATCCAGCATACTATGTTTTATCATCGGGAAGAGGACCAAATGCACAATATTATGCAGAGGATAGTACTGGAAGAGGATATATAACAACCAATATTACTGAAGCAAAACATTATGATGCTCAAGCTGAAGTAAAACCTCAACTAGTTGCAAATACAATTCTGGTGACTAAAAAAGTAATAGAATCCGTAGAAGTAACAGTTGATGGGAATGTTTTATCACTCACCAAGAACTATTTACCAGTATATAAGTCACCAGCAGAAATGGTTGATAGTGGAATTCGTTTAAAGCCTGGATATACGGTTGGGGATACTTGGGGAGGACACGAGATGTGGTCGTGGCAAACGATGTTCAAGTCAGGATGGACGCCAGATAAACCTAAACAAACACAGTCTCCATATGAGGAATTCCCATTTGGAAAGGACGCAAAAAATGAGCAATGAAATATACGATTTAAGAAGTGCAATAGGATTTCTACAAAAGCAGCAAGGACAATTGGTAGAGACAGATATCGATGCTGATCCAAATGCAGAAATAGCGGGTGTATATCGATATATAGGAGCTGGAGGAACTGTTCCAAGACCTACAAAAAAAGATGGACCCGCAATGCTGTTTAACAATGTTAAAGGATTTCCAAATAAAAGTGTATTGATTGGCTTATTATCAAGTCGTAAAAGAGTTGGTATGTTATTAAATACTGATTATAGAAGGTTGGGTTGGCATCTACGTGATGCAGTAAATCATCCGATCTCTCCTATCGTTATTGATAAAAAACCAGTTTGTCAGGAAGAAATTTATTTAGCTTCAGATGCAGATTTCGATTTACGAAAACTTGTTCCAGCACCAACGAATACACCCGAGGATGCAGGACCATATATCACAATGGGAATTTGTTCAGGAACTGACCCTGAAAATGGCGATACAGATGTTACAATTCATAGACTGTGCATCCAATCAAAAGATGAAATGACAATGTTTATTACACCAGGTTCAAGACATTTAGGTGTATTTTGGGAGAAATATCTTAAGCAAAATAAACCAATGCCAATATCAATTAGTATTGGTATGGATCCTGCAATCTATATGGCAGTTGCATTCGAAGCACCAACAACACCGCTTGGCTTTAATGAATTACAAATCGCAGGAGCTTTACGTGGAAAACCTGTAGAACTTGCAAAATGTATTACAATTCCTGAGACATGCATTGCACATGCAGAATATGTTATTGAAGGGGAATTGATCCCAGGCAAAACAATGCGTGAGGATATTAATACAAATACAGGAAAAGCAATGCCTGAATTTCCAGGCTATACAGGAGAAGCAAAGTTAGATGATCCGGATTACTTGCCTGTTATTAAGGTTAAAGCAGTTACTACAAGACATAATCCAATTATGCTTAGTTGTATTGGGCCAAGCCAAGAACATGTATCGATGGCAGGAATTCCAACCGAAGCAAGTATCATTGATTTAATTGAAAAGGCAATGCCGGGAAGACTAGTGAATGTTCACGCTGCACCATGCGGTGGTGGAAAATTTGTAAGTATTCTACAAATCAAAAAGAGAAATATCAACGATGAAGGTAGACAAAGACAAGCTGCATTACTTGCGTTCTCAGCATTTTCTGAAATGAAGCATGTCTATTTGGTAGACCCTGATGTAGATATATTTGATATGGATGATGTGATGTGGGCTATGACAACACGATTCCAAGGTGATATTGATTTTATTCCGATTCCGGGTGTACATACTCATGTACTTGATCCTTCGAATGATCCGGTATACGATCCATCGATTCGTGTACATGGAATTAGTTGTAAGAGTATCTTTGATTGTACAGTGCCATTTACTTTAAGAGATCATTTTGAAAGATGCAAATTCATGGAGATTGATCGACATAAATGGAATATAGAAGAGTAGTCCAAGCGACATATGGTGAAGGCATATATCAAGTCTTCCTGCAAGCATTTATTACGGAAGGTAATGGAATATGTGCTTTTCTAAATGGTGGTGAATTACCACATAATGGTGGAGTTGTATTAGCGGTGCCAAATAAGATGGATGAGAGTCAATTTGATGGAAGTCTAACAGCAGATATTTGGGCAAGTACAGTGCCAGGTCACAAGGACACGGAGATAGCTACGAATATTGCCAAAAGGCTTGCGGTTGAAACGCAAGAAGTGATTTCTCTTACATGTGGACTGCATATTAATCGAGCAACAAAAGAAGATATCAAAAAATTATGTGATAACTGTATGTATGTAGTAGAAAGATGGCTAGAGGTATATAAATAAGTGAAAAGAATTATAGTGGGAATTACAGGCGCGAGTGGCCCAATTTTAGGATATTATCTTTTAAAAGCATTACATGATGAAAAGGATGTTGAAACTTTTTTGGTCATGAGTAAAGGTGCTGAAGAAATATTAAAAGATGAATCTGGTATTACAAAATCAGAAATAGAATCACTTGCTACACATGTGTATAGTGAGCATGAAATGAATGCACATATTGCGAGTGGGTCATTCTATACAGATGGGATGGTCATCTTACCATGCAGTATGAAGACACTTTCTGCACTCGCAAATGCGTACGATGATAACTTAATTGTAAGAGCTGCCGATGTATGTCTTAAAGAAGGAAGAAAAGTTATTTGCTCTCCGCGAGAATTACCATTTAATAGTATTCATCTTCGCAATATGAAAGAATGTGCAGATGCTGGATACGTTGTAATGCCACCGGTTTTTACTTTCTACAATCATCCACAAACGATGGAGGATCAAATCAATCATCTTATTGGAAAGATTTTGATACAGTTTGGGATTCAATATAAAAAATTTAAACCTTGGAGAGAGTAAACTTTCCAAGGTTTAAATTTGATGTATTGTTTTATAACTGAAATAGAATTCCGATGAGTGCAGCTGCGATAATAAATAGTATTGGGTGTGTCTTCGGTTTGAAGTGATATACTGCAAGCATGCATGCAAATATGATAATGGGCTTCCACTTAAATAGACTTAAAAGAGATTTTGTTGTTTGGAATGTAGTGATATCAAATAATGCTAGTAAATAGATGCCGATGACGGCAGATGTAATTAAACCAACCACTGCAGGTCTTAAGCCCATAAATGCATTTTGTACAATCACAGAGTCTTCAAATTTTTGAAGTGCTGTTGCGATCAGAATAATAGATAGAAATGCTGGTGCTGTAACAGATAGAGTCGTAGCGACACCACCGAAGAAACCGTATACGTGATTCCCTACATAGGTTGCCATATTAACACCCATTGGTCCAGGTGTTGATTCACTGATAGCGACCATGGTCGTTAAGTCAGTTAGACTAAACCATCCATACTTTAAGGACATCTCTTGTAAGAAGGGGATTGTTGCAAGTCCACCACCGATGGAGAATAAACCTGTTTTAAAGAATTCCCAGCATAACAATAAAAAATTTGCCATGATAATTACCTCACTGGTATCTTATCACGACAAATTTTGTTGTAAAACTATTCTTCTTCAGAATCATCTACTCGAGTTTTGACACCCCAGATGAAGTAAATCATGTGACCTAACCATACAACCCCAAGAATTGCACATGGAATATACAATGCTTTACGAATCATCATAATAAATCCGAATAACATAAATACAGTAACTGTACACATCACACGAATTTTAGCGGCTTTTGTCATACCTTTACCGCTAAGATGGCTCTCTAAGTTGTTTTTGTATATCTTTGTATTGATAAACCAGTTGTGCAGTCTTTCAGAACTCTTACTGTAGCTAAATGCTGCAAGTAGTAAGAATGGGAAAGATGGTAGTAGTGGAATGAATGCTCCTATAACACCAACTCCAAGGCTGATACTTCCTAGTGCTATCCAAAATATCTTTTTTGAATTCATTTCTGTTTCTCCAGTTTTCTTTTCTCTTTGATGCTTTCAATGAGATGTCGAATCGTTGCGAGTGGATAATACAATAACATTCTTGGACCGCAAAAGCGCATCACATTTTTAATTCTTTCTCTCATTTCTGGTTTGTAGCAATGTACACGGCAGTTTGCACAGAAGGTTTTTGTCTCCATAAATGGGCAGTGGTTACTGCGCATTGTAGCGTAATCAAGTAACTCCTGGCATTCAGGACAAAGACCATCTTTTGTGCCGTGTTTCTTTCTGCAATAGACTTCAATCATCTTTGTGACGATAGAAATCTCACGTTGACGTTTTTCTTCAATTTTGTTCATGCATGACACCTTCTGATGCACGATAGATGCGGTCAGCGATTGCCATTGTAGATTCACGATGGGATACCAAAATGATGCATTTATCGTGTTTTTGCTGTTTTAGAGATTTAAGAATAATACCTTCGTTGATACTATCTACGTTACTTGTAGGTTCATCCAACAAGATTAACTTACTACCACGTAGAAATGCACGGGCTAATCCAATGCGTTGTTTTTCGCCTGCAGAAAGATTATCTCCAAGTGTTCCAACTTTGCTTTGGTAGCCATCTGGTAGCGTCATGATAAAGTCATGGACAGATGCCATACGGCATGCATCTTGAATTTCCTCTATCGTAGCTTCTGGTTTAGCGATTCGAAGATTTTCTTCAACAGTGTCATCAAAGAGATATGTTGTTTGGCTTACCATTGTGGCATTTGATAATAAACTATCTGTATTAATTTCATTAATATCAATGCCGTTGTAGAGGATGTCTCCTGTTTCCTTTTGCCAGAATCGAAGCAATAGTTTTAGGAATGTTGATTTACCACAACCAGACTCACCAACAATACCAACAATCTCACCCGTCTTTGCATGCATAGAGATATCTTTTAGTACTTGTGTTTGTCCATCGTAAGAGAAGGATAAGTGATTTACTTCTAAGTTTTCGAATGCAAAATCTTTCCCTTCTGTAATTGGTGTTACTGCTGGCTTTTCTGATAGTAAGTTTAGAACACGGTCACCAGATGCAAATGTCTGTGTTAAGTTGCCTGGTAGTGCAGAGATTGCAATAACTGGTCCGAATGATCCAAATACTGCTGTTACACCGATTAACATCTTACCGATTGTTAGACGGTTATTTGCGACTAAGATAATGCCTACAATTAATGTAAGGATGATGAAGATTGAAACGCTTAGTTCTGTTTCTGCAGTCGCTTTCGCTGTATCGTGCTTCATCTTCTTTGTTTCAAGAAGAAGTGAATCAGAACGTTTGTTTACTTCATCTTTACGCTGATCTTGTGCGTGCATAAGCACGATATCCTTAATACCCTTAATACTATCTAAGAAGTAAGCGTTAAAGGATGCAAATTCAGCACGATAATGAACACCAGATTCTTTTAATCTGCCGGAAGAAATCATTGGTACAATAATACCGATTGAAAGATAACCAAGTAATGCGATTAACGCGAGATACCAGTTTACTGTAAATCCAACAAACAAAGTAACGCAGGTTGATACGATGACCGCAATACAAATTGGCGAAATCGTATGTGCATAGAATACTTCTAATGTTTCAATATCGGCTGTAATCATTGAGATGATTGCACCTTTTTGCTTGCTTTCAAGTTTTGCAGGACAAAGAATACGTAATGCATGGAAAATCTTGTCACGTAATACAGCTAGTAGCTTAAATGCGATGTAGTGGTTACTGTATTGTTCAAGGTAACGTAAGAAACCACGTAATACACCAAAGCCGATTGTTAAGGCAATGATTGCGCCATAAGAGAGAGGGATTGCTTCCCCAAGTGATTTGGCAATGCCAACTGCACCCATGAGAGTTACACCCATGGCAACAATGAAACCTACAGAACCGTTTATTACAGCAAGAATCATAATGTATGCTAGTGAACCCAGCAAGGTAATAAGGCTTGCCATAATCACAGCGCCACTACGGCGGACATATCTCTCGTTTGTCATGCGATCACCTCCGTATAGCCTTCCTCTAGTTTCTTTTGTGTTGTATATAGTTTTGCATAAC
>ERZ773007.1621-NODE-1621-length-10484-cov-13.664014_pt1 | contig 10484 bp, 8 predicted proteins | sample MGYA00580665_ERZ773007 | MGnify/ENA primary metagenome ERZ773007 (study PRJEB29015, sample SAMEA2738122) | human oral metagenome | biome: human oral; feature: human-associated habitat; material: saliva | place: China | collected 2167 ... | reverse complement strand
CAGGTAGCCGGTGGGGCTGGGGGCGAAACGGGTTTTGACGGTCATGATGGCTCCAAAGTCTTTGAAAACAGTTATTTTACTTTTTCGGCGTGGTTTAAACAATGTAAGGCCGTCTGAAAATAATGTCGGCGCAGAAGGACCGTCTAGGAACTTTTCTCCTGAAAACAAATCAAATATAATGATAATTATTTCTTTTAAAGGATCCGCTCATGAACAAACGCGCTTTATTTGCCGCCCTCGCCCTCCTGCCCCTTTTTGCCCAAGCCGAAATCAAAACTATCAAAGACGTATTGGGACGCGAAGTCAAAGTCGATGTCCCTGTCAAACGCGCGGTTTTGGCGTTTTACTATCCCGACTATATCGCGGTAACGGGCGCGGACAAATTTAAAAACGTCATCGGCATTTCGCGTGAGTTTTGGGAGAAATTCAATCCCGGCAGCTGGGCGATGTTCAAACAGAAGCTGCCTACGCTGCAAAACATTGCGGACATCGGCAACATCAACACCGGCACGTTTTCACTGGAGAAAACGCTCGCGCTCAAGCCGGACGTATTGATTCTGGCCGACTGGCAGTATAAGGCCATCGCCACCCATCTGCCGCGCATTAAAGCGGCAGGCATACCCGTCGTCGTGGTCGATTTCAACGCCGAAACCGTCGCGCGGCACACGCGCAGTGCGGAAATTTTCGGCGAACTCAACGGTACGCAGGCGCGCGCCCAAAAAATTGCCGCCGAATACGCCCGAGGCATTGCCGACATCCAAAAACGCGTCGCACGCGCCAAGCAGTCCAAACCGAAAATCTATATCGAGTTCGGCGACAAAGGCCCGTCCGAATACAGCTACACCTTCGGCAAAGATATGTGGGGCGCGATTGCCGACACAGCAGGCGGCAACAATATCGCCGCGCCTTACGTTAAAAACTGGGGACCGATAAACCCTGAAAAATTCCTGACGGCCAAACCCGACGTCATCGTCATTTCGGGGACGGAAAACGGCCATAAAGACAAGCCTGACATTATGGCGATGGGCATAGGCATCAGCCAGGCCGATGCGCAACGCCGCCTGGCCGGATTTGTCAAACGCAAAGGCTGGGCAGACATTCCTGCCGTCAAAAACAAACGCGTTTACGGCATCTACCACACCGCCTCCCGCTCGCTCGCCGATTTGGCCAGCGCGCAATTTATCGCCAAAACCCTGTATCCGCAGCAGTTTGCCGACATAGACCCAAACAAGACCTATCTGGACTTCTACCGCAAATACCTGCCCGTCGTGCCGGACGGTACGTTTTACATCCAATTGAAATAGCGGCTGCAAAAATCATAGGCTCAGGCCGTCTGAATATGTATGCTATACCAATATGGTTTTATTATGTATAATTATTATTCTTTTTATTTAATATATTGGACACGATATGACTGAACAAAACCAAATCGGCCATCAGCAGGCTCCTGTTGTAAGCGTCAAAGAATGGTTGATAACAAACTTGATTATGATGATTCCGCTGGTCAATATAGTTATGATGCTTGTATGGGCATTCAGCTCAAACACCAATCCGAATAAAGCTAATTATTTCAAGGCTGCCTTGATTCTGTTTGCCATCGTAATGGTAATTTATCTGGTACTGGCTGTAGTCTTTTTTGGCAGTGTAGCTGCAAATCAATAAGTAAGCATACATTTAGGCCGTCTGAAACCTAAAAGGATTCAGACGGCTTTTTACATGGATTACCGAAGGCTCAACCCCCTATCCAATTCCAAACGGCATCGCTCCATTTGCCGATACGGTAGAGAAACAAAGAATAGCTCTCCTGCATCAGAAACTTGGCTTTCTTGCTGCGCTCATCAAAGCGCGTGGTCGGGGTGGCGGAGAACTGCGCGTCTGACAAGCCCAAATCGGCGGCCATTTCTTCGGCGCGCGCCAAATGATACGGGTCGCTAACAACGATAATGCTGCCGACTCCGTTGGCGTGCATGATGGGGATGATATTGCGCAGGTTTTCGTAAGTGTTGCGCGACGTGTTTTCAAACAGGATATTGTGCGCCGGTATGCCCTGCTTGAGCGCGTATCGGCGCCCCACTTCGGCTTCGGTCATAAATCCTTTTTTGGGCGTACCGCCGGTGAAAATGATTTTGCCGACCCGATGGCTTTGGTAGAGCGTGATGGCGTGGTTGATGCGCTCACGGAATACCGGCGACGGGCGTTTGTCCCACGCCGCCGCACCCAACACCACCGCCGCATCGGCATGAGCGTCCTTCGGCAAGGTTTGCAAACCTGTCCGGTAAATCTGCCATGTGCCGGTCAAAAAAATACCGCACACCAGCAAAACGCTCAAAGCAAGGCCGCGAAACAGGTAATATCGCAGGCCATTGCGGCTTTTAAGCAGGGAAATCATCTTCAGACGGCCTTATCCAACCCCGTCAGCCGAGTAGGGCGGCAATGTTTTCCAACGGACGGCCGATGGCTGCGCGCGTAGGCGTTACCAAAACGGGACGCTCAAGCAGGGCAGGGTGTTCGGCGATTGCCTGAAGCAGGGCGGCATTGTCCAAATCGGGATTGTCCAAACCCAATTCTTTGTACAAATCGTCTTTCGTGCGCATCATGCCGCGCACCGATTCGATGCCGAGTTTGGCAAACATATCCTGCAAAGTTGCCAAATCGGGCGCGGTATCCAGATATTTGACCACGTCGGCGGCAACGCCTTTTTCTTCGAGCAAAGCCAGCGCGGCACGCGATTTGCTGCAACGCGGGTTGTGATAAAGTGTGAATTCAGACGGCATGAAAGTCTCCGTATTATTGCAAAATCATTCAATGATGGCGGTTATTATCGTCTGCAACTGATTTTTACTCAAACTTTTTACCTGATATCTTGATATGAATCGGTAGGCATACCCACCAAACCGTTTTACAATAAACCCAATTTCGATTGGCAACCTCAAGGATACAACCATGAAAGCCTTAACCGCCCTTCTCTTGTCCGCCACCGTTTTTACCGCTGCGCCGGCCTTTGCCGCCGACGAAACGGCAGGTTGGCAGGACAACAAACCGCAAAGCCTGGAGTCGCTCAAAGCCCCCGTGCGCGTGGTCAACCTTTGGGCAACCTGGTGCGGCCCCTGCCGTAAAGAAATGCCCGCCATGTCCGCATGGTACAAAGCTCAGAAAAAAGGCAGCGTCGATATGGTCGGTATCGCGCTGGATACGACCGACAACATCGGCAAATTCCTAAAACAAACGCCGGTCAGCTACCCGATTTGGCGTTACACCGGCGCCAACAGCCGCAACTTCATGAAAGCCCACGGCAACAATGTCGGCGTATTGCCCTTCACTGTCGTCGAAGCGCCGAAATGCGGCTACAAACAAACCATCACCGGCGAAGTCAACGAAAAAAGCCTGACCGCCGCCGTGAATTTGGCCAAAACCAAATGTAAATAAAACAGCGGATAGGGTGCTTAACCTACGCTGATACCGAGGCCGTCTGGAACCCAACCGTTCAGACGGCCTTTATTTCTACCTAGCCAAAGCTCGTTGCAAGCTCTGCGTCCAAGCGGTTCTAAATGCGGCATCTTTCGCAAAAAGTTTGTATAGCTCTAGTTCATCCCGATGGCGTTCGCTCATCACATCGCGCAAAATGGCTTGGAAAGCCAATTCACGGGTATGAATATCCGGGTTATTTTGATATTTCTGCTCAAAGTCTTTATGGCTACGAATGCGCTCAGTAATATTGATAAATTTTACCCGTTGTTCATCCGGCGTTGCGCTCCAATCTTGAAACCATCTTTCGTTAAATACACGAATAATTTCATCAATCGGATCTTTTTCTTTATCTTCACCATGCGTACCGCGTGGATTTGGATTTTGTGGGTCAAGCTCTGTTTCTTCATCATCTAATTTAATGCTGTAATTCAGTTTAGTACGCGCCAAGCCGTAAGAGCTTAAATCCACTGCATCTAAAATTTCATCAAATTCATCCATCGGATCTTGTACTTTTAATTTTGGTACTAAGAATTTGAGGAACCAATAAAGCTTCTCCCAAGCGATATTTTCAAAATTGATGATGGAGGCCATTTGCCCGTAAATTTTTAAAAATTGTTTTGTCTTAATTTTAAAATCGACTTTTTGGGTTGGCTCAAGCGCCAACTCATGGTCGAAACGTTGAACCGCCACATCAATGATACTGCTTAATTGTTGTGCGTCTTTATTGGCAAAATAGCCTTCAGTAAAGTCGTTGACCTCCGCTTGTTCATACACGCCGGTTTCATCCAACTGATCTTTCAAATCATGCAAGACATTAACATCGGTTGCTTGCGACAACGACGTAGAAGTATAAAACGGCTCAAATGCTTGCTGAATATCTTCAACGCTGTTAAAAAAGTCCAATACAAACAAATCTTCCGTGCGTTTTCCTAACTTATTCGCACTGCGATTTAAACGAGATAAAGCTTGCACACAAAGTACGCCGGAGAGTTTCTTATCCACATACATGGCACACAATTTCGGCTGGTCAAAACCGGTCAGATATTTATTGGCCACCACCAGCAAACGATATTCATCTTGATCGAAATACTCTTTGGTTTCGCTTTCTGCAAACCCATTCATTTCCGCTTCGGTATATTCAACACCATCAACCACTTTACTGCCTGAAAACGCAATCGCAATTTTAAATGGATTGCCTCGCTCCGCCAGCAAGCGTTTTAACGCCTGAAAATAGCGGATGGCGGTTTCAATATTTTGCGTTACCACCATTCCCTTGGCTTTGCCTTTGAGTTTTTTACGGTTAAAGATTTGCTGGATAAAATGATCCAGCATCACCTCTGCTTTAGTATCAATCGTTTGTTGAGAGCGCTCCACATAAGCTTTCAGACGGCTTTGTGCCTTCTTACTATCAAACTCCGGATTATCTTCAATTGATTTAGTGATCTCATAAAAACTTTTATAAGTGGTGTAATTCGCAATCACATCCAAAATAAAGCCTTCTTCAATCGCCTGCTTCATGGAATAAAGGTGGAACGGCTTAAATTTACCATCCGCCTGTTTCTCGCCGAATTTTTCCAAAGTGCTGTTTTTCGGTGTGGCAGTGAAAGCAAAATATGACGCATTGCCGCGCATTTTGCGGGATTGCATGGCTTGTAAAATCAAATCTTGCACATCTTCGGCATCAAGGTCTTCCGTTTTGCCGATGGCTCGGTTCATATTGTCGTGTGCCGAACCGGATTGTGAGCTGTGCGCCTCATCAATAATCACCGCAAATTGTTTATCACCCAAATCAGCAATGCCATCCACAATAAACGGGAATTTTTGAATCGTGGTAATAATGATTTTTTTGCCCTGCTCAAGCGATTGGCGCAATTCTGCCGAACTCAACGCCGGCGCAACAATATTTTTAACTTCCGAAAAATCTTTGATATTGTCGCGCAGCTGTTTATCCAGCAAACGACGGTCGGTAACGACAATCACCGAATCAAAAATCGGGCGGTCTGCCTCTCTACCGTTTGCCGCCTTTTCATTGCGCGGATAAGCCTCAATCAACTGATACGCCAACCAAGTAATGGAATTAGATTTGCCCGAGCCGGCAGAGTGTTGAATCAAATAGCGTTTACCCACGCCTTGTTCACTGACATCCGCAATCAAACGACGCACCACCTCTAATTGATGATAGCGAGGGAAAAAGAGCGAGCGTTTCTCCAACGGATCTTTTGCTGAACCGTCTAAGCGCATGAAATGTTGAATAATGTTGGCAAGGCTGGCTTTGCTGAACACCTCTTGCCATAAATACGACGTGCGGTGTCCGTTTGGGTTCGGCGGATTGCCTTTACCGCAGTTGTTGCCCAAATTAAACGGCAAGAAAAACGTAGCAGGCCCCGCCAATTTGGTGGTCATATAAGCTTCTTCCGTATCTAAGGCAAAATGCGCCAAACAACGCCCGAAATGAAACAGCGTTTGGCTTAAATCACGGTTGCGATATTGTTTTTGGGCATCAATGGCCGTCTGACCTGTCCAATGGTTTTTCAGCTCAAGGGTAATGATTGGCAAGCCATTGACAAACAGTACCATATCCACCGTTTCATTACTCGAAGCAGAATAAGGCACTTGGCGCATACAGCTAAACAGATTCTGCTCAAAACGCAGCTTGACCTTTTCGCCGCTGCTGGCAAGCGGAACGGGGTAGAGCAAATCAAAATGGGCGCTATCAATATCCAAGCCTTTTTTCAGCAGGTGCAACACGCCGTTTTTCTTTATTTGGCGGTCTAACCGCTCTAGAATTTTACGTTGCCAGTCGTTTGGGTTGAGCTGTTTAAAACGGGCAAGTTCTGCCTCTTGGCTGGTTTGCAGGAATTGCCAAAACAGACGCGTATCAATGGCAAACTGCGCATCAAAATCCTGTGAAAATGCCAACTCAAATCCATGATGGCGCGGCAGGTATTCCGCCTTAGGCTCGCCCAGCTTATTTTCTATATTTTCACGCCAAGTGCCGGTTAAGGCTTTTTCGATGGCAATTTCTAAATCTTTTTCCTTAGTTCCTGAAACCATTTTTCACCCTTTTGTGAATTTTTTAAAATTTATTCATTACACCCAAGTTGTCGCGCCAATATTCAAAATCCATCGGATTTTTTGACCGCACTTTTCACACCGATACCCGTACCTTGCCGGTCACCACATCGTTAATCAACACACTTTTATATTCTTTTAGCTTTTCAATATGGGCTGTTTTTAATGCGATTGCTTGATCAATTTTGGCAGTTTGTACTTCAAGGTAATTGGCTATTTTTTTCTGTTCTAATAATGGAGGTAAAGCAACTTGAATAGAATTCAAATTATTAATTGTCAGTTGATTTATTGTGGATGTTAAAAAATTCCCTGATAATCTTTTAAATATTTCACTATTTAAAATATAGAACAAATAAGGATTATATTTTGACCTAAATACAGTCGTAAACGCGCCAAATGTGTGCTTTTCTTGATCTTTTGTTATATATGCACATTTACCAATCAAATCTCTGCTACCATTTCTAGAGCAAATTAAAATATCTTGTTCCTTTAACTGTAATTTCTTTGGAATCTGTTTTTTAACATAAACATTATCTGAATAAACAAAACTACCATTCTGAATATTAGATGATCTTGCTACTAAAATCCCCTCTGATTCATCACACAAATCATCTGGCGAATATGTTAATCCAATTATTGCATTACCTAAGTACTTTAACTTTTTCACTTCCCAATGCTCCGGCACTTGCCCTATCCATTCCACTCCGGAATCTTTTAACAGCACATCAGGGTTTAAGCCACGGGTTACGGCATTTTGAATCAGAATCTGCTTGTGCTCTTTCAACAGGGCAATCTGCTTTTCCGCCAAATCCACCGCCTGATCGATTTTGGCGGTTTTATCGTCTAGGAATTGCGCGATTTTTTGTTGTTCTGAGAGAGGTGGAATAAAAATAGGCGTTCTTCTTAAATTTCCCCAATATAAATTTCTCTGAATTGTTCCCACACCTTTAGATGCAATAAGATAATGCGAAACCATAGAACCATTTCTAAATAAATAATTCGCATAATGTGGATCAAATTTATTAGATAACTCAAGTATTAAATACGCTGGACTAACAATACCTTCATAGCTGGAAACCCCCACTGAACCGCGCCATGCTTGTTGATTATTTAAAACCAAGTTTCCTTTTCTAACGAGCTGATATTTACTTAAATCCAAACTTGTAACATTTGTCCTCTTTTCATTAACATCGCTAAATCTGACAACCCCCCTATCTAAATAAACAGAAAGTAGTTCTTTATCTATATGGTTAGTAATACTTGAAATTTTAGCCTTTACAAATAATGGGAAACTTTCCCAATGGCTCGGCACTTCCCCCAGCCATTCCACGCCCGAATCTTTGTAACTCTCGTATCGTCTCATTTGCAAAAAATCCTTAAAATCTGACCGCTTGTATAGGGTGCATAGCTTTAACTACCGTTTATCTTTTAACTGTTTGATTTCTTTTTGCCAATTTTCTAATATTTTTAAATCTTCGTTATCTGCTTGGCGTTGTTTTTGTTGTTTTCGTGCTTGGTCAAATAATGCGTATTGTTCATAGGTAAAGGCTTCCATTTGTTTTTGGGTTCGCTTGCCATTGCCTTGTAAAACGGGAAATCCATTAAATTCGATCAAATTATCTACGTTGTTTCGCCAGAATGACAAAGTTAAATCTTGATTATTTTTAACCCGCAACTCTGCGCTTTCTAAGAAAATCATGACTAATCGGTTCAGAGAATCTAACTCATCATTTGATAAATAATTTTTAGCAATCACAATATCGCCTTTGCGTACAATCGTGCCTTTCCATGTGGTTAAGCCCATATTGGGTAAGGTAGCGTCGGCACGTTTGCAAATTAATTCGGCAGCGGTTTGTTTGGTGATGGCGTAGATTAATTTATTTTGCGTCTCAGCGAAAAACATTTGGGTATTTTTGTCTGTTTTATCGTAATCGCTTGATAAACTAAATAATTCTCGCACTTTTTGATAAAAACGCATTTCACTGGCTCGAATCTCACGGATTTGTTCCAGTAATTCATCAAAATAATCTAAGCGGCCTTGAGGATTTTTTAATCGTTCTTTATCAACTAAAAAACCTTTTTCTAAATAATTGCGAAGTTGTGTATTCGCCCAACGTCGAAATTGTACGCCACGCGGACTGCGGACTCTAAATCCTACGGCTAAAATCATGTCAAGCGAATAATGTTTCACTTGATATTCTTTGCCGTCTTGGGCAGTTATTAAATAATCCTTAATAACTGAATTCTCATCTAACTCTTTGTCTTTTAATATGTTTTTTATATGAGTGGTTATATTTGGTACAGAGGTGTCAAAAAGTTCTGCCAACTGATTTTGTGTAAGCCACGCTTCGTTTTCCATCACTAATAACGCAACATTGGCTTTGCCGTCATCAGTGTTATAAATAATTAAATCACTCATAGATTTCCCCTAAAATCTCACTAATCAAGCCGTCAGCCTGTTTTTCCAACGCCAAAATATCTTGGGCTACTTCCGCAAGGCTGCGTAATGGTTTATGGCGGTAGAAGTATTTATTAAAGCTGATTTCATAGCCGATTTTTACGCTTTCCATATTCAGCCATGCTTCGCTGATGTGCGACTGCACTTCGGCTTTGAAATAGTCGTGGATATTTTGTTTGAGCGGTATGGATTCGCTGTCGCGTAAGTCGCTGCTTGTTTCGTATTGGAGATATTCGCCCACTTTGCCGGTGGCGTAATAGCCAAAGTCTGCCAGCTCGTCGGCTTGGCATTGGTAGCGTTGGCAAAGGGCATCCAATTCGTTTGGTTTGAGCTTGAGTGTTTTGGCAATCACTTTGGCGGCATTTTCGTTGTACCAGCTTACGGCATTGAAAATGGCCTTTTTCTCTGTGGCAGAGAGGGAGATTTTTTCGGCTTTCAGACGGCCTTCCACGGCTTGTTTGAATTGGTTGAAATCGTCAAATTGGGTTGAGCCGAAATGTTCGAGTAAGGTTGAGGCCGTCTGAAAAAGTGCGGCGGCTTTTTCCCACGTTTTGACATCCAGCAGCTTGGCTTTGTTTTTGTTGTTTAAGGCAATGCCCTGCGCTTCACACCAAGCGCTGATTTCTGGCTCGGTTTTAGCTAAAAATTCGGCGTTATAAACTTGTTCGCCATGTTGCTGATAAAGATATTGCATCGGCTCAAACAGGGCTTTGTCAAAACGTAAAGACGCAATATTTTCTGCGGTAAATTGTGCAGAACGACGATCCGGGCGTTCGATGGTAACTTTGTAATAGCCAAAATCTTGATTGTCAAAAATCTGCGAAGCCAAACCGACCGCTTCATTTGGGCTGTCGGTTTCGCGTGCTTTAGCTGTGAAATCAAGATAGTTTTGGGTAATTTCGGCAATATGCTCTGGGGCAAATTCGCAGTTTTTGTCGCCGAGGTTTTTACGCAGCTTACGGAATAAGAGGCTGGCATCAATCAGCTGTACTTTGCCTTTGCGTGCTTCGGATTTGTTGTTGGACAGCAACCAAATATAGGTGGTAATGCCTGTATTGTAGAAGAGGTTGTTAGGCAGCTGTACGATGGCCTCCAGCAAATCGTTCTCAATGATATGGCGACGGATATTGCTCTCCCCCGAGCCTGCATCGCCGGTAAAGAGGCTTGAGCCGTTATGTACGGAGGCCACTCGGCTGCCGATTTTGTTGTCATTCGGCGATTTCATTTTGCTGACCATTTCCATTAGGAATAGCAACTGTCCATCGCTGGAGCGTGGCGTGGAATCGAGGGTTTCTTCATTGCCCCAGTAATCAGGCAAGCTGACTTTAAAGCGGCTGTCGATAACATCATTGCCGTCTTTAATATAAGCTTGGTCGCTGCTCCAGCTTTTGCCGTATGGCGGATTGGAAAGCATGAAGTCAAAGTAATTGCCTTGGAAGCTGTCGGTGGCAAGGGTGGATCCGACTTTGATGTTTTCAGGGTTGTC
>ERZ773007.1615-NODE-1615-length-10513-cov-2.034232_pt1 | contig 10513 bp, 7 predicted proteins | sample MGYA00580665_ERZ773007 | MGnify/ENA primary metagenome ERZ773007 (study PRJEB29015, sample SAMEA2738122) | human oral metagenome | biome: human oral; feature: human-associated habitat; material: saliva | place: China | collected 2167 ... | reverse complement strand
TCCACTAATTTGCCAAGTATTAGTAAAGGCTCAGTGGTACTTTATCGTCAGTTTGAAGTGGGTAAAATTATTAACGTAAGACCGAAAGCCAATAATTTTGATATTGATGTGTATATTTATCCGGCTTATCAAAATCTTCTTACAGATAAAAGTGTATTCTGGGTTGAAAGTGCGGCACAAATTGATATTACGCCGAAAGGCATTAGTATCCAGGCATCACCGGTTGCTCGTTCATTAAAAGGGGCGATTAGTTTTGATAATACAGGATCAGGCAAAAATAAAACCCTTTATCCAAGTGAACTGCGAGCTAAATCAGCAGGACAAGTGATTACGTTACTCACAGATGATGCAACGGCTTTAAGTAAAGGAATGAGCTTGCGTTATCTTGGTATGAATGTGGGTGAGGTTGAACAGATTGCCCTTGATCAAAAAACAAATCGTATCACAGCAAAAGCATTAATTAACCCAAGTTATATGGGGATGATTGCAAAAGAGGGGACTGTATTTAAAGTGATTTCCCCACAAATCTCAGCGGGTGGAATTGAAAACTTGGATAGCCTTTTACAGCCTTACATTGATATTGAGTTAGGCAAAGGTCCATCAAAAACACAGTTTAATTTAGCGCAAACCGCACAACCTCGAAATAAATACAGCAATGGCGTGCCATTTATTTTGGAAACCAGTGATGCGATGAATTTAACGGAAGGCTCACCAGTACTTTATCGTGGTGTTGAAGTGGGAACCGTTCGTAAGTTTGAATTGAATTCTTTAGGCGATCGTGTGTTGGTGCATATTGCGATTACACCGAAATATCAACATTTGGTACGTAAAAATTCAGAATTCTGGGTTTCATCGGGTTATGATTTTAATCTTGGTTGGAAAGGCGCAGAGTTTAATACTGGTAGTGTACAACAATTGCTGAAAGGCGGTATTTCGTTCTCGACTCCATCGAGTACGATCGTTCAACCACAAGCGACGGCAAATCAGCGCTTTATGTTACAAGTGAAGAAACCAGCTGAAGCACCGACTTGGAATTCAGGTGCTTTACCGGCAAATCAATAAAACATAAAAAGAAATAACCGCACTTTTGAATCATCAAAGTGCGGTTATTTTTTATCTCGTTTTTAGTGTTTGCCAAATAATTTCATCGCGGGTAATACAATCGCACAAGCAATCGCGCCTACGATCACACCCACGACTAACGTCGCTACATTACCTAATAAGCCATCAGCTAATTGATAATCAGCGAGCAAATGATGAATGAAATCCACATTATGTACGAAAATACCACCACCGACTAAGAACATCGCAAGCGTACCGATAAAACTAAGTGAACGCATAAATTTAGGCATAATCACTAAAATTGCATTCCCGATTGACTTCGCCACACCACCTTTTTTGATAAGGTATAAACCGAAATCATCCGCTCTAACAATCAATGCGACCAAGCCATAAACAAAAATAGTAATCCCGATACCCACTACCGAAAGGGAAATAATACGTGTCAGCAAGCTGGCTTCAGTTAATTCACCTAATGCAATAATGATAATTTCAGCGGAAAGAATAAAATCGGTACGAATTGCCCCTTTAATTTTAGCGGCTTCATTAAAGGTTGTTTTTTCTTCGTGCTCTTCATGAGCAATAAATTTATGTAGAATTTTCTCTACACCTTCAAAACATAAATATGCCCCACCAATCATCAGAAGTGGCACGATCAACCAAGGTAAAAACGCAGAAAGCAGTAAAGCAATTGGAATTAAAATGACTTTATTGACTAAGGATCCTTTGGTTACTGCCCAAACAATGGGTAATTCACGATCGGAAGATGCCCCTGTTACCTGATTAGCATTTAAGGCTAAGTCATCACCTACTACACCAACGGTTTTCTTGGCTGCTATTTTGGTCATCAAGGCGACATCATCAAGAATCGATGCAATGTCATCAATAAGAGTAAAAAGAGAGCTAAACGCCATATTTTTTCCTTTATAAAGTTAAAATTTAGAGAAACGAGTTTTAAACTGGTCGAATGCTTTCAACATCCAACTTCGCATCAAACTCTTTTTGTAATAAAAGCAGTTTTTTATCTTGCTGTAAATCCGTACGCGCCTGTTCACGCAAGTCTTGATAAACTTTTTTGCGATAATCCATCGGGGTTAAAACATCGGAATCTTCAACAAAAATCGACAATTTGACTGGCTTTTCATATAAACGTTCAAGATGCTCCAGTAAATTTTTAATATTTCGATCTTGTTTTAAATGGGCTTTTTCAGAATGAAGCCCGAGTTGAATTTCATCTTCTGTTTGCGACTTAATAAAGCAATTTAATGCCAATTCTTTTGAAAAGCCAATCACGCCAGAGCGTTCGACGATATCCGTCCAAGGATCTTGTTTTTGCGTAATTTGAATAATTTTCTCCCGTAATTCTGGTGTCACATCTTTCAACATCGCCTGTTTAATATCAGAAGGACGCACACCACTATCTACTTTGGCTAAATCCGGATTGCTCCACTCCCAACGATAGGTTTCCGCATCCAGAATTTCTTGCTCTTCGGCATCCATTTCAGCGTTGTCATCAATAGTATTTTCAACCGTCTCAATACCTTGCTTTAACTCATCAGCTTGTTGAGTCATTGGATTTGACACCGCGGCTTTCGTTTGCGTCGCTTTCGGTGGTGTCATCTCTCGCACAGGAAGTGCGGTCATTTTTGGCGAATTTTTTTGCTCATCTAACGCTTGAAGATGATGTAAGGTTTCTTCCACTGCAGCTTGCTGTTCATCATGATGATGCTGGCGCTCTGATTGCTCAATTTTCGTTAATTGATTCAATGCCTCTAGTGCAGCAAGGCTAGCTAAATTCAATGAAGATGTGGTTTGCGTGGAAACCGGTTGAGAAGGTGAAGAATGCACAACTGCTGATTGAGCCATCGGCTTTTGCGCTTGTGCAGAATAATTTGCTTTGATGTTTTGCGACAGCACCGGCATATCCACATACCCAGAAACAGGCTGACTTTCAACCGCACTTTTCTGTGTATTTTGTTCAGGGGATAGCCCGCCTTGTTTAGGCGTTTGTGCTGCCGTAAGGAACTTTGGGTGGAATGCCAATGCCCTCAATAATGTCATTTCTGCACCAATTCGACGATTTGGTGCGGAGGCCAATTCTTTTCGACCCGATACAATCACTTGATAGAAAAATTGTACGTCTTCCGGTGAAATATGTTTGGCCAGAAAACCTAAGTGATCGTTTTCATCTGTGGCATTTTTAGCAAGTAACTGCATTAAGGCAATTTGATGCAATTTCTCTGCTGTTTCTGCCAATAACTCATCCCAATCGCCCGCTTTTTCAGCCACTGTTTGGATTGTTTTCATTAAACGCTCACCGTTACCTTGATGTAAGGCGTAAATGATTTCAATCGGTTGGTCTTCATCTAATAGCCCAAGCATGGTATTCACCACATCGGTGGACACTTTACCGTTACCCATGGCAATCGCTTGATCCGTTAAACTTAAACTATCACGAATACTACCTTGTGCCGCTTTGGCTAATTTATCTAATGCTGGTGCATCAAAAGGAATATTTTCGGCAGTAAGCACGCGATTAAGATGTGCTGAAATTTGCGGTTCATCTAATGCTTTAAGATGAAATTGCATGCAACGGGATAAAATCGTAATTGGCAATTTTTGTGGATCCGTTGTAGCAAGTAAGAATTTCACATATTCAGGCGGTTCTTCCAAGGTTTTTAACAACGCATTGAAAGAATGGCGAGAAAGCATATGGACTTCATCAATAAGATAGACTTTATAACGCCCTACTACCGGCTTATATTGCACGTTGTCTAATAGCTCACGTGTATCTTCTACTTTAGTACGAGAAGCCGCATCGATTTCAATTAAATCAATAAAGTTGCCTGCTTCGATCGCCTTGCAGTTTTCGCATTCACCACAAGGATCGGCTGTAATACCGTTTACACAATTCAAGCCTTTCGCAAATAAACGAGCAATGGAGGTTTTACCTACGCCACGGGTGCCGGAAAATAAATAAGCATGATGTAAACGGTTTTCTTTTAAACCGTTCTCCAAAGCAGTGAGTACATGGCTTTGTCCCACTACTTCAGAAAAGTTTTTTGGTCGCCATTTTCTGGCTAAAACTTGGTAGCTCATCGCATCTCTTTAAAAATTAATGGCCTTCAAAATTCACTAAGGTGTAGCAATCAATGCCTAAATCACGTAAGCGTTTTTCGCCCCCTAATTCTGGCAAATTAATCACAAAGGCAGCATGTTTCACTTCACCACCTAAACGTTGAACTAATTTCACGGTAGCTTCAACTGTTCCACCCGTTGCTAACAAATCATCAATGATTAACACGTTATCACCTTGTGAAATCGCATCTGTATGCAATTCAAGGGTGTCTTGACCGTATTCTAATTGATAAGACTGTGCAATCACTTCACGCGGTAATTTGCCTGGTTTACGAACGGGGATAAATGGCAAGCCTAATGCTAATGCAACTGGCGCACCAAAAATAAATCCACGAGACTCGGTACCGATGACTTTTGTGAGACCTTGATTTTTATACTTTTCAACGATCAAATCGATTGTGGCTTTGAAAGCTGCAGGCACTTCAAGCAAGCTCGTGATATCACGGAAAATGATGCCTTCTTTTGGATGATTTGGGATAGATTTGATAGAAGATTTGATTAATTCAAGTTGTTTGTTCATAAATAATTGCTCAAAAAAGAGTAAGAAAAAATCCTGTTTTTAGGCTCGCATTCTAGCATATAAAAATGCAAAAGTGCGGTGAATTTTGACCGCACTTTTGTAAATAAAATGAATTAATCTGGGTAAATATCTTCCCCGTCTTTTCGAGTACGAAGAAGCTGTAAAATCCAGACATATTGTTCGGGTGTTGGCGTAACGAAATACTCAATTTCTTCATTCATCGCACGGGCTGATTGCTCAGGATCGTCGCTTAATTGCATCGGTGGTCGAATTTCCATTTCATACTTCCCACTCTTGGCGTTATAGCGTGGGAACATTGGAATAACTACTGCTTTCGCTAATTTTGCCATTTTTTTTAACCCAGGAAGCGTCGCCTTATAAGTAGCAAAGAAATCCACAAAGACACTTTGCTCGGCACCAAAATCTTCATCAGGAAGATAATACCCCATTTGGCCTTGTTTGATGTGTGCTAAAAACGGCTTAATACCATTTTGGCGTGCATGCATTTTTCCACCAAAACGTTGACGCGCTAAAGTCCACAACCAGTCCACCAACGGATTTCGGTGCGGGTTATACATTGACGTCATCGGCATGCCGTGTGTATGCAAAATAATGCCAGAGGCATCTATCGCCCAACCATGTGGTACCATCAAAATGATGTTATGCCCTTCAGCTTTGGCTTGCTTGATATGCTCAAGGCCGATGAATTCACTGCGTTTTTGTAAATGTTTTTTAGAACGAATGGCTATCTCACCAATACCGAGCATCACTTGTGCGACCGTCACAAACATCTCTTCAATCACTTTGTCACGCTGCTCAGCTGTCCAATCTGGGAAACAGAGTTTCAAATTAATTTCTGCACGAATACGTGGTTTACCGATTTTTTTCGTCAGAGCTCGTGCCAGTTTCTCGGCCATTTTATCGCGTAAACGAAATGGCACAAAAGCGAGTAACAAAAGCACAAAAATACCGAGCCAAATGCCCCAATTTTTCGGGTGCAAATATGACCATGAAAAATGTGGTTCATAGCCCGTTCGTGCCGTAATACGTAATTTTTTCTGAGAATCTGTCATAATCAATCGTTAAAAATGAAACCAACCTTGATCATACGCCATTTTTATCGTCATGATAAATGACATAATCACCACCATCGGTCTGATCAGTTGTTTGCCTTTTGCCATCACCATTTTGGCGCCTAAATTCGCACCAATCAGACTTCCTGCCATCATCACTAAACCGACAGTCCAAATCACATGCCCACCAATAAAGAAGAAAATTAATGAAGCAAAATTTGAGGTTAAATTCATCACTTTCGCATGGGCGGTCGCTTTGGTTAGGTTAAATCCAAGTAATGTCACACAAGCTAGATTCATCAATGACCCCGTCCCTGGCCCAAAAAAACCGTCATAAAAACCCAGCAATGAGCCAAAACATAACGCAAAAACGGCGTAGGAAATTCGTTGTTTACGATCACTTTCGCCCAATTTAGGTGTAAATAAAAAGTATAAGCCAATGGCTAAAATGAGAAATGGGAGCCCCTTCTTAATCAATGACGCATCTAAACTTTGAATAAGCAAGGTACCAATCACCGAGCCGATAAAAATCACCAGTAAGATGAAAGAAAACTCCGATAAATTGACCGCTCTTTTACGCAAAAAGTAAATACTTGCCGACAACGCGCCACCGAATGCTTGTAATTTATTTGTACCTAATGCCATCGCTGGTGGTATGCCTGTCATTAATAAGGCAGGGATTGTAATTAAGCCTCCGCCACCCGCTATCGCATCAATAAATGCAGCAATAAAGGCAGCAGCAAAAAGCATGGCTAATATATCAATCCCCAACTCCATTGTTTAACTCCTACTCTAACCATTCGCTACTATTTGGCGAACTCAACACTTGTTGGCATAAAAACGGTTCTGGTGGTGTCACTTTTGGTTTAGAAGCGCCTGAACCTGGTTTGGCGGGGTCAAACCCAGAATAAAGTTCATCACCACAACCATCACCTGCTGGTACCGGTGCTTGATCTTCACAATAAGCAGCATCTTTTGGACAAGCAATGCGCACATGGAAATGTGAATCATGACCAAACCATGGACGAATTTTGTGTAACCAAGCACGATCGTCTCCCGCCGTTTGACAAAGTTTTAATTTAATTGCTGGATTCACAAAAATACGGGTCACTTTGGGATCTTGCGCTGCCAATTTAATTAACGTTGCATGATTGTTATTCCACACATTTTCATCAACTCGTTGTGCTTGGCGATTCACCACGAGCAATCCTTTTCCGTCAGAATTTAACGCTTCACTGTCTGTCATGGTACCCATACGCAACCAAATATCCGCGTCTAATCCCATTTGATGGCTTGCATGCCCCGTTAAAAAGCGACCACCACCTGGCATAGCAATATCCCCAACTAACATGGTTGGTAAGCCTGCTGACTTCGCCTTTTGTCCAAGACGCTGTAAGTAGGCAATCATATCCGGATGACCATAATAGCGATTTTTATTCATACGAATGACTTGATAGCCCTCACCTTTATAAGGCAAAGGTTCAGCCCCGATAATACAACCATTCGAATAGCTACCAATTGGATTTGCCTTACCATCTGTTGCAGGAATTGGACGTTTGATTCGTTGCCAGTCTTGTGGCGAGGCTGTTGTTTGTAACGAGAAAAAAACACTCCCTAAAACAACCGCACTTGAAAGTAATTTTGCTAAAGATTTATTCATAAGATATCCTAAAATAAGTTGATTTCTCTTCAATAAAAGAGCACAAGAAGCTTAATTTAAAATAGTTATTTACACTGCGCCTTAAAACGCAATAAATGATCGAGTAACACGATCGCAACCATGGCCTCTGCAATAGGTACTGCACGAATACCCACACAAGGATCATGACGGCCTTTTGTCACCACTTCTACAGATTCTCCCGCTAAATTAATAGAACGTCCCGGAATCGTGATACTAGACGTCGGTTTCAATGCAATTGTTGCAATAATTGGCTGACCAGAGCTAATGCCCCCTAAAATACCGCCAGCATGGTTGCTTTCAAAACCATTTGGTGTCATTTCATCACGATGTTGACTACCACGCTGTTCAACCACCGCAAAACCATCACCAATTTCCACACCTTTAACGGCATTAATCCCCATTAAAGCATGGGCTAAATCTGCATCAAGTCGATCAAAAACAGGCTCTCCTAAACCAACAGGAACATTCTCTGCAATCACGGTTAGTTTTGCCCCAATCGAATCCCCTTCTTTTTTTAATTCACGGATTAATTCATCAAATTTTTCGACCGCACTTTCATCCGGACAGAAAAATGGATTGCTATTCACTTTATCCCAATCAATTTTATCGATAGTCTGTGGTGCAATCTTCACTTCGCCAATTTGACTCAAAAAGCCACGGACTTCAATGCCAAACTGCTCACGTAAATATTTCTTTGCAATCGCTCCCGCAGCAACGCGCATAGCGGTTTCACGCGCAGAAGAGCGTCCACCTCCGCGATAATCACGAATACCGTATTTTTGTTGATAGGTAAAATCCGCATGCCCAGGACGAAAACGATCTTTAATATCGCCATAATCTTGTGAACGTTGATCACCATTTTTAATGATCATTCCAATACTGGTACCGGTTGTTTTACCTTCAAATACGCCAGATAAAATCTGTACTTCATCGTCTTCACGACGTGGTGTGGTATAACGTGATGTACCCGGTTTACGACGATCTAAATCAGGTTGAATATCGGCTTCCGATAATTCAAGATTCGGCGGTACGCCATCTACGATACAGCCTAATGCAATACCATGTGACTCCCCAAAGGTCGTCACACGAAAAAGTTGTCCGATAGTATTCCCTGCCATATTCTCTCTCTTTAATTAATGATTTTTGGCTAATTTTGCCACATCAATAAATGGAATTTCTTCACCCGTATCTTTATTCTTAATAAAAATATCTAATTGGTTGAACGCAATATCAATATTATTTTCAGCAAATAACTGATTTACACGGCGATTAAGTGCATCCAACGTATCATTTCGCTCAGACACTTGCCCAACATGAACACGTAGTTCATGATCTAATGTGCTTGCACCAAAGGTTAAAAATAGCACTCTTGGTTCCGGATCTTTTAAGACGCTTGGTTGCTCGTGTGCGGCTTGCAATAATAAGCGTCTCACCAACTCTAAATCTGAACCATACGCCACGCCAACAGACACCACTAAACGAGTAACGGTACTAGATAATGCCCAGTTAGTTACTTGTCCGGTTACAAAAGATTTATTGGGCACAATCACTTCTTTTCGATCCGGATCGATCATCGTAATGGCACGAATACGGAATTTCGCCACCGTACCTGTCACGCCATTAATTGTCACTGTATCGCCTACACGAATTGGACGCTCAAATAATAAAATGATGCCAGAAACAAAGTTCGCAAAAATTTCCTGCACACCAAAACCGAGACCAACGGAAAGGGCGGCAAATAACCATTGTAATTTAGACCATGACATCCCAAGCGTCGAAAATGCCCATGCGCCACCAACTGCAACCAAGATATAGGTTAATAATTTTGTAATGGTATAAGGCGTACCTGGTGAAAGTTTCACTCGAGAGAAGATTAATACTTCTAAAATACCTGGAATGTTACGCACTAAAATATAGGTAATCACAACAATGATTAACGCAACAATCAAGTTAAAGAGTGAAATCGTTTCTGTCACCACGCCCGCTTCAGTCGTTGAGGTTTGTTGCCACAAGGTAATATCACGCAAATAACTTACAACCGTAACTAAATCTGACCAGACATAATAGAAGATGGCAAAAAGTGCGGTCCAAATAAAGAGATCGGCAAAACGTAGTAACTGGCTCCGTACTTCATTTAAGGCTAATCCCTCTTCTTGTTCGGTAATCACGACCACATCATCAGAGGCTGAAGTATCACTTGAATCTTGTTGTTTTTGCTGACGTTTTTCTTGTAAACGTCGATAAGCTAAACGTCTTGATGCAACCGTAATACCACGATAAATAGTATGACGCACCAACGACCATACCACCCATGCAATGTAGGTATTAATAATATGCGTAATTAAATTTAAGGCGGTGTAATAATAGCCTAAAGCAACTAGTGCAATTAAAATAACAGGGACCAATTGCAATAAAACGCGCATAATTTTTAAAAGCGTTCTATCACGCTGATCCGTTACGCTTGAATTCAACGATTTTTCTGTGCGAACAAAACGTGGCGCAATAATCACAATACAGAAAAGCAAGGCAACAATCGTATTAATTTCGCCGAGGACGTCATTGGCTAAACCTGTATCCATGACATTACTGAAAATTGACGTATTCAGTAATAACACAACGGAAACAATGATACGTTTTGTGACGTCTTGCAAAGCAGCCGCGCTCTCTTTAGAAAAACCGAAATGGCGGACTAAAATACCATTCGGACGAAGAATAGCTAAGATAAAACTAAAGAACCACCAATAGCCCAACATACTGAGCGACCACTCCCAAAACTCTTGTGGATTTTTCACAAAGAAAAAGCCTAAAAGTTGGCAAGCCGCTAAGAACCAAAGGGTGCCAGATAACGATAAAAGTGCGGTATAAAATAACGCTAGAGGCGTATGCCATTGGCTGTCAGAACGAAGCCTATTAATTTCGCCATTAATCACAGCTATGCGTTGTTTAATCGATTCTTTAAATTTGAAAATCAACCCACCAATCACAAACAAAATAAAGACATAAGTGAGTAAATACGGCAAATTATCAAAATTTGTCGGGAAG
>ERZ773007.1612-NODE-1612-length-10531-cov-2.205804_pt1 | contig 10531 bp, 5 predicted proteins | sample MGYA00580665_ERZ773007 | MGnify/ENA primary metagenome ERZ773007 (study PRJEB29015, sample SAMEA2738122) | human oral metagenome | biome: human oral; feature: human-associated habitat; material: saliva | place: China | collected 2167 ... | reverse complement strand
AACAGTTAGTAAGAAGAAGATTAACAATAATACATAACCGCGAGAACTATCCAAGGCAAAAGCGTGAACTGATGTTAATGCGCCTGAACGGACAATAAATGTGCCTAATACACTGAATGCAAAAGCAAGTAGGGAAAAGAGTGTTGTCCAATAGCTGAAAGCACCTTGTTTTTCAGTCACCATCAAACTGTGTAAAAGCGCAAGGCCCAATAACCACGGCATAAGAGAGGCGTTTTCTACTGGGTCCCAGAACCACCAGCCTCCCCAGCCTAATTCATAATATGCCCACCATGCACCGAGTACGATCCCTAACGTTAAGAATAACCAAGAAACGAGTACCCAGGCTCGCATTGCACGCGCGATTGCTTGTGCAGAACGATTAAAGATTAAGGCAGAAATGGACATGGCAAAGTTAACGGCAAAGCCTACATAACCCACATATAACAGTGGTGGATGGAAAATTAAGCCAATATCTTGCAGCATTGGGTTGAGATCTCGCCCTTCCGAAGGGGCAGGAAAAGCACGTCCAAATGGATTGGAGTAGAACAAAATAAAAATAGCAAACCCAAGACAAATTAAGCCGAGTAAAGAAAGGGTTTGTGCAGAAAAAGTGCGGTCATTTTTGCGAGAGAAAAAGGCAAAAGCCACTAACCAAAGACTTAATGTGAAAAGCCAAAATAAAATGGAGCCTTCATGTCCACCCCAGGTGGCGGCGACTTTGAAAAATGTCGGGAGTTGAGAATTGGAGTGCGCAGCCACGTATTCCAAAGTGAAGTCATCTGTTGCAAAAGAGTAGGCAAGAATACCGATTGAAACGCTCGTAAAAATACCGAAGCAATAACTTAATCCCCAAGCCGTGTTGGTGAGAGAGGGTTTATTTCGCCAAATACCAATTTGCGGCACGACAGAAAGTAAGAGTGCGGCAGTGGTGGCGAAGAGTAGTGATAGAAATCCGAATTCGGGGAGCATAGTATTCTTCAGTATTAATGGTTGTATTTGACAAAATAAGGTTAATTTTAAGCATGAAAAACATACGTAAAATTAACCGCACTTTAGTCTTTTAAATAAACAAAAGGCGTATTGTATACGCCTTTTGATTAAATAAGAAGTTTATCCTTACGCAACGGTAAGTTGTCCTGCATACAAGATGAAGTAACGTAAGCAGAGAACCCCGATTAAGTCGAAGATTGACACAAGGATAATAAAGTTCTTGTTGTATTTTAAGTTGTCTTTTACGGCAAGATTGGCAAATAGTGGAATTAAGATACCAATTAAGAATACCCCAATCCAGAAGACTGCACCCCAGAAGCCAGATAATGCATTCTGTAAGGCAACCACTTTTTGGCCACCACCAAAATAAAGACCAACAAAGAAACAGATTAATAAACCAAGTTCAGTCACCATAATTGGCACTTCAAATTTATGAATGAAGTGTGATTCATGGCTATCACCTTTTAATTTACCTGCAATGAGGATAAATAAGAAGGTTGCTGCGATACCTGAAGAGGTACCAGAAGCCAGGAATAACGCTGGTAGAACAGGGTTATTCAACATTGGGTAACTGATCAATGCTGAAAGTAAGAAACCAGTATAAGCCCCTAGCACAGCGGCTAAGATGAAGAGAATAACTTCTACAGGACCAGTTAAACGTTCTAATACATTGATAATTTTACCGACAAAGCCAAGTTTTGGCATAAAACGTTGAATGAACGCCATGATATCTTCTTTGAAGATAACCGCACACCAACATACCAAGAACAGCATATAAACTTGGAATAACATTACCCCCATAGACATTACAGAGTTGAATTGATAGTTAAACATCAATTTCCAGAATGTCCAAGGACGTGCCAAGTGGAAAATTAACAGGGTTAAACCAATTAATGTTGGCACAGAACCTAAAACGGCGGCCGCTCGGATAATCCAGTTTTTGCTAGGATTTTCTAATTTGTGACTACGTTTATAAGCAATCGCTAATTGTACCGCACCGGAAGAAATACCAAGTAAGAATAAATAGATAGCGATTGTTGAATCCCACACCAAATTAGGTGTGTGAAACGGAACAGGATAATCTAATGTCATCTTCTTGGCTCCCCGTGTTGGAATGGAATATGGTAAAGATTTGGTTGAGTACCTAATTCCACTTTCGTGCGATAAACCGGTTTTTCTTTCACTTTGCGGGAAACTTCGCTGCTTGGGTCATTCATATCACCAAAGGTTAATGCTTTGGTTGGACAAGCTTCTACACAAGCAGGTTGTTTGCCAGCTGCTAAGTTTGTATCGCGACAGAAGTTACATTTATCCGCAGTACGGTGTACTGGGTGAATGAAACGTACGCGATAAGGACAAACTGCGATACAGTATTGGCAACCCACGCAAAGATCTTTAGTTACATCAACGATACCTGTTTCAGGATCGATAAATGATGCACCGGTTGGACAAACAGCCACACAAGGGGCGTTTGTACAATGTTGGCAAGATTGACGGAAAAACTCGTATTCTTGATTTGGGAATTCGCCATAAGGTTCGCTACGGAGAATTTCCAAACGTGAAACGCCTTCAGGAACGTGGTTTGTTTCACGACAAGCATCCATACAAGCGGTACAGCCGATACAAGCTGTTTCGTCGTGTACCATTGCATAGCGTTTCGGTTTATCCGCCTTTTCCTCTTTCGCTAAAGAGGTAACTGATGTTCCCGTCATAAGGATTAATGCCCCCATGCCGGAAACAAAGTTTCGGCGTGAACAAGCTGTCATTATTTATCCTTTTGTTCGGTTGATTGCGTTTGTGATTGTGCGTCTTTTGCCGCTTTGCGTTTTTGTTGTTCGCCGTGGCAATCTACACAAAGTTTCACACGATTTTTCGGTTGAATACCTTTCATCGCATCATCTTTCGGGTGTAATGTGTGGCAGCTTGCACAAGGCAATTTCATTGCGTGAACATCGTGCGCCCAAAGTTTTTCACGAAGTTTTGCAGGTTGGTGACAAGCAAAACAAACTTGGTTTTGTTCTTGCGCGGTATACATTGGTTTTTTATCACCAAAGATATCGCCATCAAAACGCATCACATCTTTTGCACCACGACGGTGATCTTCCGAAATATTACCGTGACAGTTTACACAGTTAATCGGTTTACCTGTGTTAGGGCTTTTTTGATTTAAGTGTGCGCCGTGGAATTTACCAAAGTGTAATTCACCACCAGATTGATCTAAAGTTTGGTTTTTATCGACTTTGTCAAATTTGTGACATTTTGCACAATATTGGTTTGGATCACGTTGGTTATCCAATTGTGGCTCATAAGTGAGTTGAGAGGCAGGTGTTTTTGCCATCTCTTCCGCACTTGCAGCCATTGGCATTGCCGCAAGCATTGCAAGCAATGCGAGGGATTTTGCCGATTTGCTGATTAAAGAAGTTAAATTCATTCTGATTACCTCAAATATATGGTTAAAAATGACCGCACTTCGACACTTTAGTTACAAAGTGCGGTTCTTTTTTTATTGTTTTGTTGCGGTATCTTCAGCTAATTTGCCATTGGCTTTCGCTTCTTTTACCCATTGAGGTACAACAGTTTCTAAGAATTCTTTTTTCGCTTGACGTTCTTTCTCGATATCAATACCCATTACTTTCCATGCTTTATCAGCTGTAGAAATATCTGGTACTTCAACCGGAGTTTTCACGCCGTGTTTAGTTAAGATTGCTGCAAGTTTAGCGCGTGCATCCGCTGCTTTGTCTATGCCAGAACCTAATACGCGAAGCATTACATCAGGTGCGTGCATGTGGCCACCGTGGCTTGCTGCTGCGTAGTCCCAACGCCATTGAGCGTGACGGATATCCATTAAAGCAGGTTCCATTTCTTCTTTAGTTGCACCTGCATCCCATGCCGCTTTCGCTTCAAAGTGAGCACGAACAACTTGATCTTCTAAACGACCCATTACATCTTTCACTTCTTTTTTACGTGAAGCAACGATGTCTTTAAGTTTTTCTTTGCTTTGATCGTGACAGTTTGCACAAGTGGTATCAAATGCATCGAATGGGTTTTGGATTTGGTGGTCGGTGTAAACTTTACCGTCTTTACCTTGTACTTTAGGCATGTGACAGTCGATACAAGTTACGCCGTTTTTACCGTGCATACCTAAAGACCAAATTTCAAAGTCAGGGTGTTGCGCTTTTAACATTGGTGCTTTAGAAAGAGAGTGAGTCCAGTCACTGAAGCCGATATCATCGTAGTATTTTTCGATGTCATCAACAGTTTGACCGTTGTTCCACGGGTAGGTTACTTGTTTTAAGTCGCCCGCGAAGTAGTATTCAACGTGACAGTTTGCACAGATTTCAGCACGTTTTTCAGTGCGAGCAGCTGTGTTAAAGCTTAAGTTAGGTTGTTCTTTACCTTCAGCTTTTGCTTTTGCTTGAAGTGCATTATTTAAGTGATCTAATGCACGAAGAACGTGTGGACGAGCAATACGTAATGCAGGTTTGCCTTCAGCAAAGTCTTTTGATGTGGTGTCGTGACAGTCAGCACAACCGATTGAGTTGACCACTTCAGGTCCACCTTTAGCCCATTTTGCACCAAAGTAACCATCTTCACCCCATTCTGCAATTAAACGAGGAACGTCTGGACCTTTACAAGTCCAACATGCCATTGGTTGTGGGCCATCATTTGCATTTTTGGGCGCACCAGTACGTAAAATATTACGTACATCTTCTACTGCATAAACGTGACCACGAGGTGCGTTATATTCTTTCGCGAAAGAATAACCGCCCCATAAAACGATTAAACGAGGGTGTTGTTCATCTGCATATTAGTCAAGAATAGCGAGGACATCTTCCTCTTTGACGATTAAGTATTGATCTCTGCCGAGTTTAATATCGGTGGTGCTATATTCTTTGAAGATGATTTTGTCGCCTTTTTCAGTCGCTTTCCACGAATTGAATTGGCTAGGATATTTCTCAGCAAATTTTTCATTCACTGCTTCGATTTTTAAATTAGGGTTTGGTGCTTCCACAGGTTGGTCAACAGGCTTGTATACCATTTCAGCCATCGCTGAGTTGTATACACCTGACGCTGCGAAAGAAGTCGCCAGAATAAGGCTTTTTCTCAATGCGTTCACGATAATCACTCCATTAGGAAAGAATAAAAAAACAATTTTAAATGCAAACAATTCCTATTAAGCTTTTGAATTCACTCATAAAAATAGTTCATTGCAAGCATAAGATACCAAAAAGTAGTAGTTTTTCTAAGGTTATCTTCCAAAAGTTTGAGGTTGATCAAACTTTAAAATCAAAATACTCCTAAAGAGGTACAAGGGGATTAGAAAAGTAGTAGGTGAATTGCATATTAAGAGAAAAAAGTGCGGTCAACTTTTACATTGTTTTTGACTTATATAAAGACGATTCCATGCTCATTATTACTGACTTTGGCCTAATTTTAATGAGCATTCTTTTTACGCAAACGATACCTTGTATAGAAAATGTAAATTTCTTGTGAAAAATGGTATAAAAAGCGATCAATTTCTTGATCTTATAGATGAGTCAGCTATACTCCAAGAACCTTATTTTTACCCAGCTTGTTCTATTGTTTGTTGGGATGTGATGAATACCTCAATCTATTTAACTTGGGAGAACTTTTTTTATGAACAAAGTATTTAAGATTATTTGGAACAAAACGACACAATCTTTCGTCGTGACATCAGAATTAGCGAAAGGAGCCGTAAAAGCTTCTTCAAACTCAGAACAACGTGTAACAAGCGAAACACGTTTATCTTCTCTTTTTAAACTTTCAGCATTTGCACTTTCTTTATCTGCAGTGATGATGCCGGCGCAAGCGAACGTGATTGTGGGGGATGGAAGCAATGCGCCTACAAATGTACATCCTTTTAGTATTGCGGTTGGGAACAGTGCCACATCAGCAAGCGGTGGAAGTACTACCGCTATTGGTTATGGCGTAAATGGTCGTTATGCCAATAGTGTGCTGATTGGTGATGGCGCAGGAAATTATGGTGGAACTACAGGTAACCGTAATATTCTCATCGGTCAAAGTGCTCAGGTTGGCGATAGCACTTCTTCTCGACAAGTAAACCAGTCTATTGCTATTGGAGCTGGCATTAGAGCTGATAAAGCGGAGATATATGGTGGTTCTATTACTGAAGGCGCATGGGCTCGAGGAGATCAATCTATTGCGATTGGCGGTAATGTTATTTCTTATGGTAATGCATCAGTTGCAATTGGTGGGGATGATACTGATTCAGCAGCCGCTACACAAACGACTTATATCAATACTAATGGCCAAGATAAAACGGGAACGGTTCAACAAGCATTTAGAGATTTAACTGGAGGGGAGCTTCAAAGTCCCCGTTGGATGAATACGATTGCTGGTGAGGCTGCTGTATCATTAGGAACAAAAACAAAATCAGGGGATCTTTCATTAGCATTAGGTTCATTGGCTGCAGCTGAAAAAACGAATGCTGTCGCTGTTGGTACAGGAGCTAATGCAACTTTTGCAAACTCTGTTGCGATTGGTGGTGGTTCTGCGACGGATAAAGCGGGGGTTGCCTATACTACTCGTACTATTTTAGGGACAACTTATACTTGGGCTGGTGGCGCGAATACTATCGCAGGGGACGTTGTTTCTATCGGTAAAAAAGGCTATGAACGTCAACTCATCAACTTATCACCAGGTGATATTTCTGCAAATTCAACTGATGCAATTAACGGTTCTCAGCTTTATGCTGCGATGGCTGAAATTGAGAAAATCCGTTATTTTTCGGTTAAATCCAATGTAACGGGCAACCAGGATAATACTGGTGCATCTGGAGTTAATGCGATTGCTATTGGTCCAAATGCGAGCACTATTACAGAAGCCTCGATTACTATGGGCTTAAATGCCAATGCATCTGATAGAGGTAAAAATGCAGTTGCGATTGGTACAGATGCTAAAACAACAGCAGAAAATGGTGTTTCATTAGGTCACAAAGCTAATAGTGAGTATTCAAACTCTACGGCAATTGGTTATTCAAGCCATGCAAATGGTGGTAATGCTACGGCTGTTGGTACTAATGCTAAAGCGGTTACTAATTCGACAGCACTAGGTTCTAATACAGATGCTAAAGAGTTAGGCGTGGCCATTGGCCATACTGCCTCTTCTGCTTATGCAGGCGTTGCTACGGGGGCAAATGCAAATGTTAGTGGCATTTATGGTATCGCAATAGGTAATAATGCTAATGCTTCAGAACAAGCATCTATTGCTATCGGTAAAGGTGCAGTAGGCACAGCAGCTGATGGTGTAGCAATTGGCTCATCAGCTAATGCAACGGTGCAAAATTCAGTTGCTCTAGGTAAAGATAGTGTGGCAGGTGGTAATGTTTTCGGTGGAACCGCACATGAAGCAGCCTTCAAAAATGATACTGGCGTGAGTGAAAATAAACAGTTTAAAGCAGGTCTAGCTAATAATTCGCTTGGTGCTGTTTCAGTTGGTAAAGAAGGTTTTGAACGTCAAATTCAAAATGTTGGTGCAGGTCGTGTTACTGCTAATTCAACTGATGCAATTAATGGTTCACAGCTTTATACCGTATTAACTTATAGTGGCTTTAACGTACAACAAAATGGTACTTCTAAATCACGTATCAATAACAATGGTTTTGTGAACTTTAAAGATGGTAATTTAACCACAGTAAATGTAACTGATGCTGAAAATGGCACTATTGTGAAATTTGATGTGAATACAACAAATATCACGACTAATACGACAACTGGTAATGCAACAGCCACAAATCCTAATAATATTGCTACGGCAGGTGATGTGACCAGTGCTATCAATAATGTACGTAATATGCCAATTACTTTTACGGGTAATACCGGAAGTGCGGTCAAAAAATTAGGTGAATCTTTAGGCATTGTGGGTGATGGTGCCGATATTACCAGTACAGCTGATGCAAACAATGTGACATTTACGTTAAATAAATCAACTGCTGTTACAGCAGGGGACAATAAGGCTGTAACCAGTGGTGCAGTTGATACAGCCATTAAAGCAATTAACTTAACGACAGCCGGTAATACTGGTGCCGGTGTGGTTAATCTTGCAACTCAATCTTTAAATATCACAGGCTCAAATGGTTTAACTACCGTAGCCAAAGATAATGGTATTGAAGTGAAAATTGATGATGAAACTCGTAAGAAAATTGATAGAGAAGTTTCTGCCTCTGTTTCAAATGGTTCAGCTGCAGTTTCTGTGACAGTTAACGGCACGACTAAAAATGCTGATGGCGTAGATGTAACAGATTATGCTGTCGATCTTTCTCAAGCAACAAAAGATGATATTAAGAAAGGTGTTGATGCGAATACTACCGTTACCACTAAAGGCTTAACGTTTACAGGTGATACTAAAGAGTCTGATGTTAAGAAATTAGGTGATAAAGTCGCTATTACTGGTGATGATAATATTACCACTGAAGCGAATCCTAATGGTGTTCAAGTTAAGTTAAACAAAGATCTTAAAGTTGATAGCGTCAAAGCAGGTGATACAACCATTAATAACGATGGTTTAACTGTTAACGGTGGACCAAGTGTAACCAAATCAGGTATTAATGCAGGTGACAAAAAAATCACAGGTGTTGCAGCAGGTACCGATGACACTGATGCAGTGAATGTTTCACAATTGAAAGAAGTGAAAGAGATCGCTAACAAAGGTTGGAATCTATCAGTAAATACCGGTGAAAATAAATCTAATATCGCACCAGATGCGACAGTCGATTTAAGAAGTGCTAATGACAATATTCAAATAACTAAAGAGGACAATAATGTCACCTTTAAGTTAAATGACACGATTAATGTCACAAATGTTAATGCTGCTGGTAATGTAACAGCAGGTGATACAACCATTAATAACGATGGTTTAACTATTACTGGTGGTCCAAGTGTGACTAAATCAGGTATTGATGCTGCAGGTAATAAAATTAGCAATGTGGCAGACGGTAATGTGACATCTGATAGCAAAGAGGCAGTGAACGGTAGTCAATTATATTCATTAGGCGATACAATCAATAAGAAAATTGATGGTATGGGCTTTAATTTAACCACGAATGGTACTGAAACACCGGCGCTTTCTGATGCGGATAAACGTATTGTACGCAATGAAACATTTGTGATAAACCAAGGTAAAAATATCAAGGTAACTCAAATAGCAAATGGTTATGAAATTGCTACATTAGATAATATGACACTAGGCGAAAAAGCAGAGAATGGTCAACCGGGCAGTGATGGCTCATTAGATGTTAAAGGTAAAGATGGTTCTTCTGTTTCACTCAATGGAAAAGATGGTTCAATCGGTCTAGCGGGCAAAGATGGCGCAAATCCACTTACAATTAAGACCGCAGAGGGTCCTGCTGGTGTAGATGGTGACGATACAACTAAGAAACCTCGTTTAGATGTAAACGGCGAAAGTGTTGCTACCTTAAATGACGGCTTGAAGTTTACAGGTAATAATGAAAGCACGTTAAACAAACATAAACTGAATACCTTAGTGAAAATTAAAGGTGAAGGTGTAGCTGAAGCAGAGTCAACAAACTTTAAATCAGCAGCAGGTAATATCAATGTTAAAGCAGACGGTGCAAGTACATTGGAAGTTCAGTTAGCTAAAGACTTAAAAGGTTTAAATAGCGCTGAATTTAAAGATGCGTCAGGTGATGTGACAAAAATCACTCCAGCAGGTGTTGCAGTTAATAAAGCGGATAACTTGAATGAAGATGGTTCAGTTAAAGATCCAAATAAAACAGTATCAATCTCTAATGCTGGCGTGAATGCAGGTGGAAACAAAGTCACTAATGTTGCCGATGGTGATGTTAATGCCAATAGCAAAGATGCGATAAATGGTAGCCAACTTTATAATGCTGTAGCAACCACTGATTTAACACCTAATACAACAGGAAAAATTGATGCACCTGTAGATGGCTCTAAATTGGTGAATGCAACCACTGTTGCGAATGCAATCAATAATTCTGGTTGGAATGTCACTGTGAATAAAGACGGTGGTGAAGCTGAAGGTGAAACTGTTCAAAAGGTAAGCCCAGGTAATACCGTGACTTATATCGCAGGACAAAATATCAAAATTAAGCAAGATGGTATGAATTTCACTATCTCTACTACGAAAGATTTAGGAGCCGGAGCTGTGAATGCCACAACAGTTAATACCACAACAATTAATCTTGGCGAAGGTGATAACTCAACGCCAATTACAGTAGTTAGTGGTAAAGATGCAGCACCAAATGTAAATGGTGAAACGCCAAATCGCATGAAATTTGGTGGTGAAACTATCGCAACATTAAGCGATGGCTTAAAATTTGGCGCAAACGTAGGTGATGTTTACGGTGCGAAATTAAATAGCCAAATCAATGTGAAAGGCGCAGATAGCAACACAAACTGGAGTGAGTTTGATGGTGGCGATAATGTGATGACAAACATTGATAAGAGCGGCAATATTCGTGTAGGTATCAAGAAAAACCTTAAAGTGGAAAGCGTAACTGCAAACAAATTCACTGCGG
>ERZ773007.1604-NODE-1604-length-10557-cov-9.007332_pt1 | contig 10557 bp, 9 predicted proteins | sample MGYA00580665_ERZ773007 | MGnify/ENA primary metagenome ERZ773007 (study PRJEB29015, sample SAMEA2738122) | human oral metagenome | biome: human oral; feature: human-associated habitat; material: saliva | place: China | collected 2167 ... | reverse complement strand
TCGTTATTGAAGTTTCCTTGTGTTTTATAGACACGGTAGCGTGCGCCAAGAGCGGCTGCTGTCATATCTTTTGTCGTTGTTTTCCCAGAACTACCTGTGATTCCAACGATGCGTGGAGATACTTTTTCTAAGTACCATTTCGCTAATTTTTGAAAAGCTTGAAGCGGGTCATCTACCCAAATGGCACAAATCCCATCTGGCGGCGTTACGTCTTGTTTGCCCCATAATACAGCTGTTGCGCCTGCTTGAATCGCTTGTTCAATATAATCATGTCCGTCTGTTTGCCCTTGAAGTGGCACGAAAAGGCTGTTTGGCCCTAATTTTCGTGTATCGAAGGCTACAGATTCGATGACTTCAAATCGATGTGCTGACTGATAATCAATCGCTTCGACGGCTTTTGTAATTTCAGCAACTGTTCCAATACTCATCTTTCTACCCCTTATCTCGCGTGACGATCGTTATAGCGTTTCAACGCTAATTGAATGAGTTCTTCGACTAAATCTTTATAGGAAATGCCCATTGCTTCCCAAAGTTTTGGATACATACTAAATTGTGTGAACCCTGGCATTGTATTCACTTCGTTGATAAACACTTCGTTTGTTTCTGTTAAGAAGAAATCACAACGTGTTAAGCCACTACCGTCAATGGCACGGAATGCTGTTACAGCATACTCACGAATTTTGGCAGAGACTTCTTCTGGAATCGCTGCTGGAATTTGAAGTGTTGTTGTGTTGTTAATGTATTTCTCGTTGTAATCGTAGAAGCCTGCTTGTTTCACGACTTCCCCAACCACAGATGTGTTCACTTCGTCATTTCCAAGAACCGCTACTTCGACTTCGCGTGCGTCGATTCCTTGTTCTACGACGATACGGCGGTCATATTTCAACGCTTCTTCGATGGCTGCTGTTAATTCTTCGCGGTTTGTCGCTTTAGAAATCCCAACACTAGAACCCATATTCGCTGGTTTCACGAACACTGGATAGCGTAATGTTCCTTCCACACGTGTGAAGATGGCTTCTGGTGATTTTTCGAAATCAGCTTTCACGAATGGAACGAATGGCACTTGTGGAATGCCTGCTTGTTGGAATAAATGCTTGCTGGCAATTTTGTCCATTCCGTTTGCGCTGGCTAATACGCCACAACCAACATATGGTAAGTCTAAGATTTCGAATAATCCTTGAATCGTTCCATCTTCTCCGTTTGGTCCGTGTAAGATTGGGAATACTACTGTATCTGGTCCTGCGATATCGCATGGTTGGATGCGAACGCCTGTTGATGTTTCGCCTTCAGTTGTTGCAAAATGCGCTACAGGTCCTTCTGTTAAACGAAGCGCTTGGTCAAAAGCTACAGGTGCTTTTAACGCTTCTCCTTTTAACCATGTTCCTTCTTTTGTAATGTACACTGGTTGCACATCGTAATACTCGAAATAAATTTCTTTAATAATTGAACCGGCTGTTAAAATTGAAATATCGTGCTCTGCACTTTTTCCGCCGTAAATCACTACAATTTTCATATAAATCCTCCAAACTATTCGCGTAGTGCGAACCGCCTCATTTAGGCTCTTCGAACGTTATTTTGAAAATAACCTTGCACTTTTCAGTATAACAAAACGGCCCAATGGTTACAAGTTACGGCCAAGGCATTAAAAAAGCACCTTTCACAATCGTTGTGAAAAGTGCTTTAAAGGGTGTCATTCATTGGGAGTTTTGCTGAAATCTTCCAATTTTGATACGTTTCGTTATACGCGAGTTGTCCGATGCGGACGTTTTGTGTCACTGCTTTATCGGCATAATGATAACGGTCCTCCGTTAAGAAGATTGGCACTTCGTAGCTATCTTCTTTCTTTGTGACTTTATCAAAAGCAAGACTGATTCCTTCACGATACAATGGCATCATTTCTTTGAGCGCTTCGATGGAAATCGCTGAAGCCACTTTATCCGCTCCAAAGAATAAGAACTTCGGTGTCTCGTTCAAGATATCTGTCATCTCGATTTGGACTTGCGCCGATAAGATTGGCAAGAATTGCTCAATTTTACGGTAGTACACTTTCGAGTAGCCATTTTCAAGTGACAAGTAAATAAAGTTATTTTGTAATTTATAGAAGAACGGCGAATGCAAGTGCGTCTTCGCGTGCGAAATATACAGTAAGTCTGCAATTTCTTGCGGCGTTAATTGATGAACGAAATCAATCGAATCAAAGTCCACCCAGTTCGATGGCGCCTCTTTGCCTTCTTCCACCCCTTGGAGATACGCTAACACATTTTTACGCCCCTTCACCCACATGAAGCCAGTATACGGATCGTGTGTAGCAAGGCTGGACTTCCCGTTTAAGAGAAGAAGGTTTTGCGGAATCTCAGACTGTGGTAAGGCAGACAAACGAAACGCAATCGACTTCGTTAGTACATGGTTCGATACGCTATCGTAATGGATATACAATTGTTTAGCCACAGTCTCACCTCCATAGAGTTTATCATGTTCCATTATATAGGATTTCTTTCTACTAAAACATATATATTAGATTACATTTTTACGTGTGAACCGTTTTCTTTTGTAACAATTTAGCAACATTCTAATCTAGTTCTCAGAAAACAAAAAAGACTGAGGAAATCCTCAGTCTTCAGGTTACATGTTTTCTAATCGTTTAATACGATTCGCCGTTGATGGGTGCGTTGAGAAGAGCGAATCTCCTTCTTCCCCAAACGGATTTGAGATATATAACGCCGCACTCTTCTTGTCGGCTTCCGTCATTGGCGGAGCTTCTGAAATCTTCTTCAGTGCAGAGATGAGTCCATATGGATTTCGTGTGAATTCCACTGCTGACGCATCTGCTAAGTACTCACGATTTCGTGACAAGGCCAATTGTAGAATTGTCGACATAAATGGTCCAAGAATCATCGCGATTAAACCGATGACCATGAAGATGGCATTTGCGCCACCACCGTTATCATCATCTCGGTCTCTACTACCGCCACCCCAGAACATCATGCGACTTCCGAATTGGACGAGCATGGCAATCACGGCACCAAGCGCAATCGCGATCGTTTGAAGGCGAACGTCATAGTTACGAATGTGTCCAAACTCGTGGGCAATTACCCCTTCAAGTTCTTCACGATTCAACCGTTCTAACAATCCTGTTGTGACCGCCACGGCAGCTTTTTCTGGAGAACTTCCTGTCGCAAACGCGTTTGGAGATTCGTCCTCGATAATGAAGATACGTGGCATTGGCACTTTTGCGATCATCGCCATATCAGTGACGATATTCCAAATCATCGGTGCTTGATTTTTATCTGTAATTTCTTTGGCATGGTTTAATTGCATCACTACATTAGTCGCATTTGCAATCATCATCATTGAATACAACCCGCCGGCAACAAGGGCGATAATAACCCCAGCGACGACACTGCGTAAAGCATAATATCCAATTCCGATTCCCACTGCAATGAAGAGCGCCATGTACAACGCAATCACGACCAGCGTTTTGCGTTTGTTGGAAGCAATTTGTTGGTATAACATCCTAGCACTCCCTCCCTACTAATGAACTGTCAATTAGAATTTCACTTCAGGAACTTTACGAGCTTCAACTGGAGTTTCTAACATTTCTTCTTTCGTGAATCCACCAAAACCAGCAATAATGTTTGTTGGAATTGATTGAATAGAGATGTTATATCTCGCAACACTTGAATTGTATAATTGACGAGCGTAAGAGATTTTGTTCTCTGTGTTTGTCAATTCTTCTTGTAAGTTTAAGAAGCTGTCGTTCGCTTTTAAATCAGGATAGCTTTCAGCTAAAGCGAAAATAGTTTTTAAAGCACCTGATAATTGGTTAGATGCTTCCATTTTTTCTTGTGGTGAAACATCGCTACCCATGTTTGCGATTTGGTTTCTCATCGCAATTACTTGAGTTAATGTTTCTTGTTCGTGTTTTGCGTAACCTTTTACTGTTTCAACAAGGTTTGGAACTAAGTCGTTACGACGTTGTAATTGAACATCGATTTGTGCCCAAGCTTCTTGAACCCAGTTTTTTTGTTGTACAAGTCCGTTGTAAGCAAACATTGCCCATAAGACAATTACTGCTAAGACTCCTAATACAATCCATACTACTGTCATTTTTTGACACTCTCCTTTAGATTTAATACCCTCATTGTACCATATTTTCCTATTTGTGTGTAAAATAGTAGGTAAAGATAGAGTAGCAAAACGTAAAAATTTCTGCATCCATCCTAAGACGGATTTTGCAGTAGAAAGGAGACCCATGATTCAGCAACAGTTATTCTCGCCGATTCCACAGACGATAGAGAATTTTCCCCGTTTTCCATTGCCACAAAGCTACGTGGATTTTCTTTTGGAAAATGGTGCCGGATTCTTCACGAACACTAAAATCACAACGGTAGAACCAACTCGCTTTGGCCTCGACTACGCCCTCTGTAATGGACTGAGCGGTTTTACAGAAGGCTCGTATTTTCCAAGTATTCTGGATGCTGCATGGTCTCCAGAAGTGACAGGGTTGCCCGAGTACTTTGTAGTCTTTTTCCAAGACGGACCTGTCTACTACGCCTTCGATTATCAAAACGGCGCTGACCAGGAACCAAGCATCCGTCTGATTGATGTTGAAATGGATCAATGGCTCGAAGTGGCAAACTCCTTTGACGATTTCCTCTCTCAACTGGAGGCAACTACCGAAGACATAACGTATGATATGAAAGACTGGATTTCCATCCATACCTTGCTGAAACAAATCGGACAGGAAAACACCGATACCTTGGAGGGACTCCTTGAAATCTTGCAAGATACGCACCCACAACTGCTCTTGCAGGTAACAGCCTATACCTTAGAACATACAGAGTCCGAAGTCATTCGTTCAATTTATACAGAACGCTTCGCCTTTATCGAGGACTTCCTCACGACAGAATTCTCTTCTTATCCAGAATACGCGCACTGCCGCACTTTATTATCATAAGCACAACAATAAGACCAACGCGCCTGTTGGTCTTATTTTCTTTCTCTATTCCACTCTTTTTTTTATAAGTATCTCCAAAAAAACTGTTCAAAACGAAGAACACGAGGATTCGCACTTTCTCCTACTATCTCTATTCCATCCTCTTTTTTTATAAGTATCTCCAAAAAAAGAGTTCAAAACGGAGAACACGAAGGATTTTATAGTAGCAGTAATGGGGAATAACACAAAATGCGAATTAGGAGCCGTAGGAAGTCATTCCGTACGGCTCCTTTGAGGCTTTTGAGGTGAGAGACGACAGGCTCGAACCGTTGTCCCATTACAGCTATTATAAACAAATCCTTCAGTGTTCGAAGTTTTGAACGAAGTTCTCTTTCTTGAGTAGACCCCTTGCGGTGTTTTATTCCAAAAAGAAAAAGAGGGGTGAAAAACTTTCACCCCTCGTCCTTTTGGATTACATCATACCCATGCCCGGATCCATCCCTGGCATTGGCGGTGCTACTGGAGCTGGTTTGTCAGCTACAACAGCTTCTGTTGTTAATAATAATGCTGAAACAGATGCAGCATTTTGTAATGCAGAACGTGTTACTTTTGTTGGGTCCACGATACCTGCTTCAATCATGTTTACCCATTCATCTGTAGCGGCATTGTATCCAATTCCTTTTTCTTCAGATTTCAAACGAGCAACAATGACTGAGCCTTCAAGACCCGCATTTTCTGCGATTTGACGTAATGGTTCTTCTAATGAACGAGATACGATTTTCGCACCTGTAGCTAAGTCGCCTTCTAATTCAAGAGCGTCTACTACTTTTTGAACGTTCACAAGAGCTGTTCCCCCACCTGAAACGATACCTTCTTCAACCGCTGCGCGAGTTGCATTTAAGGCATCTTCAATGCGAAGTTTTTTCTCTTTCAATTCTGTTTCAGTAGCGGCACCGACTTTAATCACGGCAACCCCACCTGATAATTTAGCAAGACGTTCATGTAATTTTTCACGGTCGAAATCACTTGTTGTATCTTGTGCTTGTGCGCGAATTAAAGCAACACGGTTCGCGATTAATTCTTTAGAACCTGCACCTTCAACGATTGTAGTGCTGTCTTTAGAAACTACAACTTTACCAGCTGTCCCTAATTGAGCTAATGTTGCGTCTTTTAATTCTAAGCCAAGGTCTTCTGTAATGACTTGAGCACCAGTTAACACAGCGATATCTTCTAACATCGCTTTACGACGGTCACCGAATCCTGGAGCTTTTACAGCTACTACGTTAAATGTTCCGCGTAATTTGTTTAATACTAATGTTGGTAAAGCTTCGCCATCCACGTCATCCGCGATGATTAATAACGCACGTCCTTGTTGAACGATTTGTTCTAATAATGGAATGATTTCTTGGATGTTTGACACTTTCTTATCTGTGATTAAGATAAATGGATTGTCTAAAGTCGCAATCATCTTGTCGTTATCTGTCACCATGTATTGTGATAAGTAACCACGGTCAAATTGCATTCCTTCTACAACATCTAATTCCGTTTCAATCCCTTTAGATTCTTCGATTGTGATAACGCCGTCGTTACCTACTTTTTCCATAGCTTCAGCGATTAATTCACCGACTTCAGCTGAACCTGAAGAAATCGCCGCAACTTGTGCGATGGCTTCTTTTGATTCTACTGGACGAGAAATGCGGTGTAATTCTTCAACCGCTGCTTTTGTCGCAAGTTCAATCCCGCGACGGATGCCTACTGGGTTTGCGCCAGCTGTTACGTTTTTCAATCCTTCACGAACGATGGCTTGTGTTAAAACAGTGGCTGTTGTTGTACCGTCACCGGCAATATCGTTTGTTTTTGAAGCCACTTCAGCCACGAGTTTTGCACCCATGTTTTCGAAGTGATCTTCTAATTCGATTTCTTTGGCAATTGTTACCCCATCATTTGTAATCAGTGGAGACCCAAATGCTTTTTCTAATACAACATTACGTCCTTTTGGTCCTAATGTTACTTTTACTGTGTTCGCTAAAACGTCCACACCACGTAGCATGGCGCTTCTTGCGTCTTCTGCAAATTTAATATCTTTCACCATAGTTGTATCCCCCTTTATTCAACAATTGCGATAATGTCTTTTTCTTTCACGATGATATATTCTTGACCATCTAATTTAACTTCTGTTCCTGAATATTTCTCGAATACGACTTTATCGCCAACCGCCACTTGACGGTCTTCTGCAGCAGTGAATTCGCTTGTTGCGATTACTTTTGCAAATTGTAATTTTTCTTGAGCAGTTGTTGGTAGGAATAATCCTCCAGCAGTTTTTTCTTCTTGCTCTACCATTTGAATAACAACTCTATCTTTTAAAGGCTTTAACATATGAAATCCTCCTTCATCTTTTTTAGCACTCAAAAACACTGAGTGCTAACTCATAGTTTTATGATACTCATTTGGTCAGGAAAAATCAAGAATAAATACTTGCTTATTTGTCTGGAATTTTGTAAGATTTTGACAGGAAAGGATGATTGCGATGACACGAAAAAGTTTCTTCAGAAAACTATATTTTGAAATCATATTAGCCGTCTTCTTTATCTTTCTAGCAACGACGCATTATCCTGGAAATGGATTTGACTTTATCACATTATTCTGCTGTCTATTCGCAACGACAAGCATCGTAACAAGTATCAACATGCTTCGCACCTATAACGAGTTAAAAAAACTCGCTAATCTCATCGAGAATCTTCCCGATGACGAGGATTCACTAGACGATAAAGAACCAAAAGAAAAGCACTAATCGCTCCGCAAATCGGATGGGATTAGTGCTTATTTTTTTACAAAAAAGAAACCCTATGCGGATGCCTTTCAATAGATTATTTTTGGTTGTCCAAGAAATAAATAAGTGTTTGAAGTTCGTTTGTTAAGTCCACGTTTTGAACTCGAACGTCTTCTGGTACGTCTAAGCGGATTGGTGTGAAGTTCAAGATTCCGCGAACATTTGCTTCCACTAAGCGATCTGCTGTTTCTTGAGCAACATCTTGAGGCACTGTTAAGATGGCCACTTGGATTTGTTGAACTTTCAATTGTTCTACCATTTCATCCATGCTGTAAACTGGCACACCTGTTTGGATTGTTCCAACGATGTCTTCGTTTACGTCGAACGCTGCGCTAATACGCACGTTGTTGCTTTGGTGGAAGTTGTAGTTTAAGAGCGCTTGTCCTAATTTACCAACCCCTACTAAAGCGACGTTTGTTAGGCGATCTTGGTTTAAAGTATGGCTGAAGAATTCTAATAAGTATTCAACATCATATCCATATCCACGTTTTCCTAAAGCTCCAAAGTATGAGAAGTCACGACGGATTGTTGCGCTATCGACTTTTACAGCTTCACTTAATTCAGTTGATGAGATGCGACGTTTTCCTGCGTCATGCAAGAAACGTAAGTAACGATGATAAATGGCCAAACGTTTCGCAGTTGCGCGTGGCACTTCGATTTCCTTCATTTCGTTAATATCTTTCATGAATAAAACTCCCTTTTTCTTTTATATCCATGCGTATTCTATCACAACAACTTTTTATTTCACAAACACTTTGCCTTGCTCTCACGAATTATTATGAATTTCGCTTATATACAGCAAGCCTTGTGCTTTTTTCTTCACAACCTCCCTATTGTGAATGTGAATGCAAGGAAGAACGCGTATCAATATTGTTCCCCTTCTTTTTTATGCTAAAATAAACTGACACTACATTGAAAGGATCCGTCATGATTTTACTACAAGGACAAGGACTCGCGCGTACGTTTGCGGATGAAGTCCTATTTGAAAATATTACAATTCATATTCAAGAAAATTCGCGGATTGCCATCGTTGGGCGTAATGGTACTGGAAAATCCACGCTGTTAAAAATGTTGGCCGGTATCGAAGAACCTTCTCTTGGCGCTGTGTCAAAGAAGAAAGACCTCTCGATTGGCTACTTAGATCAATACGCTGCCATCCAGTCTTCCCGTACCGTTTGGGAAGAAATGGTGCATCTCTTCGAAGATGTGGAAACTTTGAAGAAACAAGCGCAAAAAGCAGCTGAACAACTTGGCGACCCAGACCTTCTAAGTGACCCCGTGGCGTACGAACTCGCCTTAAGACGATACGATCAATTGCAAGAAGAATTGAACCAAAAGAATGCGTATGGTTACGAGTCTGAGATCCGTACCGTGCTTCATGGCTTCCGTTTCTATCCAGAAGACTACGACCAACCAATTCAATCGCTCTCTGGAGGCCAACGCACTCGTTTGGCACTAGCTCGTATTTTATTAGAAAAACACGACTTACTCATTTTAGACGAACCGACAAACCACTTGGATATCGAGACATTGACATGGCTTGAAGACTATTTACGCTCTTCAAATAGCGCACTTGTCATCGTATCCCACGACCAATATTTCTTGGACCGCGTGTGTAACGAAGTCTACGAAATCAGTCATAAGGCCTGCGAATATTACAAAGGCAACTACTCACACTACTTAGAGGAACGCGAGCAACGATACTTACTCAAACAAAAAGCTTACGAGAAGCAACAACAAGAGATTCACGACTTAGAAGAATTCATCGCGAAAAACTTGGTGCGCGCCTCAACGACGAAACGTGCACAATCACGCCGTAAGAAACTCGAGAAGATGGAACGCTTAGAAAAACCAAAAGGCGACCAACGTTCTGCTCGTTTTGAGTTTACGGTGGAACGCGAATCTGGGAACCAAGTGTTGCAAGTAACGGATGCTTATATCGGTTACGATCACGAAGCCTTGAGCGGTCCGATTTCCTTCCAACTTCGTAAGCGTGAGGCCATCGCGATTGTAGGCCCTAACGGGATTGGAAAATCTACCCTCCTGAAGTCGATTACGGGAGAACTTCCTTTAATCGAAGGCTCGATTGATTTAGGCGCTGGCGTTCAAGTCGGTTACTATGACCAAAACTTGGCCGGCCTTTCATCGAATCAAACGGTTCTAGAAGAACTCTGGTCTCGTCACTCTACGATGCCTGAAAAAGACGTCCGTTCGATTCTTGGTAGCTTCCTTTTCTCAGGAAACGATGTCGAGAAAACAACCTCTCAACTTAGCGGGGGTGAAAAGGCACGTTTAGCGCTTTGCAAACTGTCTCTGGAACATGATAATTTCCTACTGCTCGACGAACCAACCAACCACTTGGACATCGACAGTAAAGAAGTGCTCGAGGATGCCCTTATCGACTACGACGGCACGATTTGCTTCGTATCGCATGACCGTTTCTTTATCAACAAGGTCGCAACGGCCATTCTTGAAATCGAAGAAACTGGAAGCACATTGTATTTAGGCGACTACGACTACTATCTCGAGAAAAAACAAGAGAAAGAAGAACTCGCCGCATTGCAAGAAGCTAAGAGTGTCGAAGCAACAACAGCCGAGCCGATGACAGAAGCTAAAGCCAGCTACCATGCCTCTAAAGAAGAGCAACGTCAAATTCGTACACTCACTCGTCGCATCGAGCAACTAGAAACGGAAATGCACGATATTGAAACGGCGCTAGAACAAGTGCATGAGGCAATGACGCTGGAAGAAAACTATTCCGATCCAGATAAATCCGCTGCCCTCTCAACCG
>ERZ773007.1603-NODE-1603-length-10569-cov-6.888720_pt1 | contig 10569 bp, 12 predicted proteins | sample MGYA00580665_ERZ773007 | MGnify/ENA primary metagenome ERZ773007 (study PRJEB29015, sample SAMEA2738122) | human oral metagenome | biome: human oral; feature: human-associated habitat; material: saliva | place: China | collected 2167 ... | reverse complement strand
AGTTGTAGTTGTAGTTGTAGTTGTAGTTGTAGTTGTAGTTGTAGTTGTAGTTGTAATATCTTTATCTTAATTACTATTATAGTTGTGATGCCTCTATTTGATTAATTAACTAAGTGTGTATAAATGTTTCACGTGAAACATTTATACGTATTCTTTACTTAATGTGCTTTGTAACCTTATGTAAAAATTGTTTTATATATTAGTGTATTGTAAGTTGGTAATCCGATCTAGGCGTCAATAAAACTTTTAGGTAAATTTTATCGTTGTGTATGTATCTAGATTAAAAAACTATATTTTTAATCTAATAATCTTTTTATCATTGTGTATAGTTTGTATTAACACTATATTTTTAATCTAATATTTTTTTGTTGTTGTTTTCTTAAATATTTTATTTCTACTTTATCTTTTGTTGTTAGTGCTATTTACACAATTATTTTCACAATTGTTTCTATTATGATTTCTATTGCTATAATTTCTACTACAATTTTAACTAGTGTAATTGCTACTATTATTATTGCTATTAATTTTTTACTTATGAAATGTTTCACGTGAAACATTTTTAGTGGAAATAATATTTTGTTTTTTAATCGAAAAAGAGATTGATTGTTTCACGTGAAACAATTGTACTTGTAAATCAAAATAGAATATTAACTTAGACTTTTATATGTAAACTAATTGATCCTGAACAAAAATTAACATTTAGAATACAATTATATATCTAAGCTAACTGATTCTAATTAAAATTAATTTTTAGATTACAATTACCTATATAAATAGATTAATTTGAAAAGAATTTGATTTGTAATTACCGTAATTATCGTTGTTTTATGTTATAATTAAAAAGAAATATTTTGAACGAACATGTGAGGTGAATTAAGTGGGCAAAGTTATAGCTATTACTAATCAAAAAGGCGGTGTTGGTAAAACAACAACATCCGTGAATTTGAGTGCTTGTTTGGCTGATGCTGGTAAGAAAGTATTGCTTGTTGATTTGGATCCACAAGGTAATGCTAGCTCTGGTTTAGGCATTGAAAAAGATGATTTAGAACTCTGTGTACACGATGTTCTAATCGATGGTGAACCTATTGCTGATATTGTTCAGCCTACAATGCTTAAAAAGCTATTTGTAGCGCCTGCAACGATTCAATTGGCTGGTGCAGAAGTAGAACTCGTTTCTGTTGTTTCACGTGAAACAATGTTGAAAAAAGCATTGGCACCAGTACGTGACGAATACGATTTTATTATTATTGACTGCCCGCCATCCCTTGGTTTGCTAACATTAAACGCTTTTACAGCAGCAGATAGCGTTTTAATTCCAATTCAAAGTGAATTCTATGCATTAGAAGGGGTTAGTCAACTTGTAAAAACCATAACAATAGTGCAACAAACATCTAATAAAGACCTTGAAATCGAAGGTGTTTTATTAACTATGTTTGATGGTCGTACAAATTTATCTATTCAAGTTGCTGATGAAGTGAAAAAATTCTTTGGCAATAAAGTGTATAAGACTATTATTCCTCGTAATGTACGTCTTAGTGAAGCTCCAAGTTATGGTGAACCAATTATTGTATATGATCCAAAATCTAAGGGCGCTGACGTATATACTAAATTAGCTAAAGAAGTGATTAAAGCCTCAAAAGCTAAATAAATAGTTAAATAATTGAGTGTTATAGATTGATATAGTCACTATATGTAAGGTGAGAGAGGTTAGTTATGCCTAGAGAAGTTAAAAGTAAGAAAAGTAAATCATCTGGCTTGGGTAAGGGCCTTGGAAACTTAATGAAGGTAGATACTGTAGAGTCTGTATTACCTGAAAAGGAGATTCACGAACTACCAATTTCTGAATTAGTTCCGAATGCAGATCAACCTCGTAAAAGCTTTGATGAAGATAGTTTAGCCACATTAGCTGAGTCTATTAAAAATCTTGGTATTTTCCAACCAATTGTAGTACGTAAACAAAAGAATAAATACCAAATTGTAGCTGGTGAACGTCGTTACCGTGCCGCTATTATTGCAGGCTTAGAAACAGTACCAGTTGTTGTAAAGAAATATAATACAGAAGAAATGACAGAGGTAGCCCTCGTTGAAAATCTACAACGTGAAGGCTTAGATCCAATTGAAGAAGCTTTGGCATACCAAGGTCTAATGGATACTTACAAACAAACACAAGAAATGATTTCTGCTCGTCTAGGTCGCAGCCGTTCTTATATTGCAAACATGGTTCGTTTGTTGAAATTATGTGATTCTGTACAAAAAGATCTTATCGAAGGTGACTTAACGGTAGGTCAAGCTCGTCCATTGTTGGCATTGCGTAGTGCAGCTCAACAAATGGAAGCTGCTGAACGCATTAAAGAGGGCGAATTAAGTGCACGTCAAGTAGAGGCTCTTGTGAAGTCTATGCAAAATAAAACGCCTAAGGCAAAGGGTGCTAAACCACAAAGTACAGCAGAGGTACGTGCTCTTATGGATCGTTTAAAACTAAGCTTAGGATCTCCTGTAAACATTAAGTTCCGCGCTGGTAAAAAGGTACAAGGTAAGATTGAAATTGCCTTCTCCTCTGAAGCAGAATTAGAACGACTCATTGCTTATATGGATGGTCAAGAGCATACAGATGATACGGAAACTGTAGAATTTAGAGTATAATTGCTTAGCAATAGTAATAGCAATAGCAATAGCAATAGCAATAGCAATGGATAACTATATACTCTTTATTACTACGTAATTACTATATATAGTGGATTTTTAATTAAATATCATAATTGGTATATTAAATTTGATATCGAATTATGTAAATTTAGTAATGACAAATCGATAGCAATTCTGTATAATGTAAATACAATTTACAATCCACGGTGAAAGCGTAGTCTACGGGCTGCGCTTTTACTGTTATGTTAAGTAACAAGGATAGACTATGGAACAAACACCTAAAGCAAACCGCGTACATATTGGCTTTTTTGGTCGTTGTAATGCTGGTAAGTCTACATTGATTAATATGTTAACAGATCAGCCTGTATCCCTTGTATCTGAAGTGGCAGGGACAACGACAGATCCTGTGAGTAAATCTATGGAGATTTTACCACTAGGACCTGTAGTGATTACCGATACAGCTGGTATAGACGATACAACTGAATTAGGTACATTGCGGATGGAGAAAACAGAAGAGGTTGTGAAGAAGATTAATCTCGCTGTTTATGTACTTCGTACCGATGAAGAACCAACTGCTGATGATATGCATTGGTTAGGCCTATTAAAACAACACAATGTGCCTATTGCATTATTTATAAATGAAATCAATGCAGAAATTGACCAAGAAAATGATAAAGAAAACAACATAGAAAATAAAACAGATGTATCTACTTATGTAGAAACTCATAAGGGATTATCTGATTTAGCTACAGTGATTGGCTCTGCCGATTTTACATCTAAAGCTAAACGTTTAGAATTACTTGATCTCTTGGGTGGGTTAACACCACTTGATGTAGAAGGTGATCAAACTCTATTACAAGGCCTAGTAGAAGAGGGGGATACCATAATTCTTGTATGTCCTATCGATAGTGCAGCGCCAAAGGGCCGCCTTATTTTGCCACAAGTACAAACTATTCGTGAAATATTGGATTATAAAGGCTTAGCGTTAGTGTGCCAAACAGAAGAATTACCTGCTATGATTAATTCTCTTAAATATCCACCTAAGATGGTTATCTGTGACTCGCAAGCTTTTGATCGCGTCGATGAGTTAACACCTGATACAATTCCGTTGACGTCGTTCTCCATCTTGATGGCCCGCTTTAAAGGAAAATTACAGGACTTAGTAGCTGGTGTAGAGGCAATTAAAAATTTAAAAGCAGGTTCTAAGGTGCTTATCAGTGAAGGTTGTACACATCGCCGCCAATGTGATGATATTGGTACTGTAAAGATTCCTAATCTTCTTAAGAAGCAAGGTCATACAGATTTACAGCTAGAATTTACTAGTGGGGGCGCCTTCCCAAAAGATGTATCTCAGTATGATTTAATCATTCATTGTGGTGCTTGTATGCTCACACGCCGCGAGGTGTTACGACGCATTGAATGTGCCGTTGTACAAGGCACACCAATCGTAAATTACGGTGTACTCATAGCGGCTCTACATGGTATACTAGAACGAGCGATAAGCCCATTTATTGACGAAATAAAAGGGTAGGTATAATTAATCTTTAATTACACATATTAAATTAAATTGTATGCAGTCATTTAACTTTCACAATAAGAATGGTATAATTAAGTGTTGGAGTTTGAATGATTGTATAGGAAGGAATATACATGTTCGAATCGATTCAACCGTGGATTGGCATGGCAACCATCGTCCTTGTTATAGCGTTGTTAGTGTATTGTGTGATCTTGCACATTCGCTTAGGGAGCCTTAAAAAGAAATATGATTTCTTTATGCAAGGGGACAATGGTGCGAGCCTAGAACGTAAATTATCTGTAGAGGTTAGCGAAATTCGCGATGCTGCGAAGGGTCTTGAGACTATGATGACCGAGCAAGCGGCAATCCGCAATATTCAAAGTAATACGATACAAAAAATTGGCTTTATTAAATATAATGCCTTTGAAAATATCGGTAATGATTTGTCCTTTGCGCTTACATTGCTTGACGGCAACAATAACGGCATCTGTATCTCCAGTATTTACGGTCGTAATGAATCCCGTATTTTTAGTAAACCCATTGTGAAAGGTAAAAGTCTCGTAAGTCTTTCACAAGAAGAATTAGAGAGTTTGAACGAAGCGTTGGGCGAACGCACCAATGAGGAAGCGTTAACGAGCGCCATCGTTTCTAAATAAGGAAGGTTTGTATTGAAAGTACCGGCATTTATTTCAAACAAAGTTGAAAGAAATGGTGACAACTGCATATTGACATTAACAACGAAGCAGGCGAAAATAGCGGCCATTGTTGGCTCTATCTTAATCATCGCGGCGTTGGTTCTCGGCATTTGGGGCATCGTGCGCCAAGCTGAGGTGATGCAATTACGTCAACAGACACAATTGCAATCGGAACAGCTGAAATTATTACAACAAAAGACAGATGTTCTAGATAAGAAAATCCAAAACTTAAATCAAATTAGCGAAGAAAATAAGCAAATGCTTAAAGGCGCTGAATCTGGCACACCATCTCAAGGTGGCGGGGACGGTAGCGACCCAAAGCAGCAAGCCGCTGATGAAAGCGAAGTAAAGACGCTGACGGCGGCACAATTATCAGCGCGTCTATCCAAAATGGACAAGGACGCACAAAAATTGCTAGTTAGCTTCTATACAATGCGTAATATCCTTCGCGATGGTGGTGCGCAAGACCTTATGGCTATGCAATCCATTAACTTTTCTGCTGGTTCTGGTGGTGTTACGAATAACACTACACCAAGTATCTGGCCAAGCAAGGGCGTTATTACCTCTCCATTTGGTAGCCGTGTGGACCCTGTAACGGGCGCTATCGGTGCGTTCCATGAAGGGGTAGATATTGCGGATGACTATGGTACACCAATCGTGGCTACTGCTGCTGGCGTTGTAACCTTTGCCGGTTATACAGAGGGCGGTTACGGTAATCTTGTTGAAATCGACCATGGCAATGGCTTCGTAACACGGTATGGTCATAATAGTGCTGTATTGGTAACGGTTGGTATGAGCGTAAAACAAGGTCAAACAATTGCCTTGATGGGTAGTACTGGTAAAAGTACAGGCGCCCACGTTCACTATGAGGTACGCCTCAATGGATCTCCTACAGACCCTATGATTTTCTTGCCAATTAGCAACTAATAGGTAAAACCAATACTATATACGTAATATCCTTTACGATATATGTAACATAAAACATAATTCATAGAAAAAAGAACTTGTTATGCGTGCAAATGCACTAATAGCAAGTTCTTTTTCTTTTCTTTTGTATATATATATTGTAAAATAAAAGTATATGAACGGAGGTATATCTATGAAGGCCTATGTACAAGTTTATACCGGCGAAGGCAAGGGCAAAACGACCGCTGCTATTGGTCTAGCAATCCGTGCCATCGGCGCTGGCAAGAAAGTCCTCTTTTTGCAATTTATGAAATCTAAAGTATATAGTGAACATACTATTTTACCTACCTTAACTAATTTAACGTTAGAAACTGTGGGCAAGCCATTCTTTATTATCAAAGAGGGGATGAAGAGCAAGGATGAACTTGCCAAATGGGGCGATGAAGTGGTTGTCTTTGAATCTGGCAATCCACCTAAGGATTATGTAGCACTCATTGAAAAAGGCTACGAACGTGCTCTAGCTGCCATCAGCAGTGGTGATTACGATCTCGTCGTTCTTGATGAGTACAACATGGCACTCTTCTTTGAACTCATTTCTTGGGATAAGACAAAGGCGTTGCTCGATGCTCGTCATCCGGAAACGGAACTCGTATTTACGGGCCGTGGGGCTCCTCAAGAATTAATCGATGAGGCAGACCTTGTAACGGAAATGAAAGAGGTCAAACATTACTACCTTCAAGGCGTAATGGCTCGAAAAGGTATTGAAAACTAATCATAGGTACACCTAAGGAGGTGATGTGGTTGAGTACAGTGGCTATTGTGGCCCTCGTTATTGTGGCCATCATTGCAGCACTCATCTTGATTATCCTACTGACACCAATCACATATAGCATCGAAATCAACGGACGATCGCCATATCGTGGCGAGGTGCGCGTCAAATGGCTGTGGCGTGTATTTTCACTGCATCTAGCGTATTTGCAGGACAAACCATTTTTTAAGGAATTATACATTTTGGGCATGCTCAAGATTGGTCCTGTGAAAGACTATGAAGAATGGCTTGAAAATCGCGTAGACGAAGAATACCAAAAGGTGATGGACGACGATGGCGACACATCGCAAGCAGAGGCTTTTGCTAAAGCTATGCAAGGGGGCGGACAAGGTCCTTCTGCAAGCTCTAATGGCACTAGCTTTGCAGATTTGAAGAGCGCTCAAGGTTCTAGTACAACCTTTGGTGACGAAGAGTCGCCAGGGGCGGGTAGTTCCCAAAATCGAAAGGAGCGCGTTGAACGACCTGAACCAGGTTCTAAGGATATGGATGCACAGGCTCGTGCTGATCGGTATGACTCTATTCAGCAAGATCCAACAGCTCATATTCAAGACGATGACGAAGTGGTAAGTCGCGTTACTTTCAACAGTGACGGTTCCATCAAGGAAAAGGTATTTACGAAGGTGAATGATATCAAAACGACAGTGAAAAAACGTTTTGAAAAGCCAGATCCAAACGATCCGGTGGCATCATTCAAGTCTGAAATTCCTACATTCTGGTTCATGAAACATGTGCAAAATACAGAATTATGGCGTCAGCTATTCCTTGTGTCAAAACGATGTTATGACCACTCTAAGCCACGCGATGTGGCCATAGAAGGTCGATTTGGTATCGGTGACCCATATCGTATGGGGATTATCGCATCTATGTTGTACAGCATTTGGCCTGAACAAGCAGAGAACATTGAACTAGATTATGTGAACTGGGCCGGCGAAGGCAGCGGTCACATCAAAGGTCGCATAATTCTCGCTGTATTGGCTTGGCATGGTACTAGATTCTTGGTATCTAAACCGATGCGTTCCCTATTGGGTGAAAGCGCTCGCGTCTTCTGGGTTAAACGGAAAGAAGCAAAACAGTTAGAAAAGCTGAAAGCCGCACAAGGCCAAACAGCGTAAGGATATATTAAGTCAAACTAAGTACATGAGCTGTATAAAATAATTTATTACATATCAAAACTATATATACAATATAAAGGCTACGTATATGTAATATAATTATGGAACATACGGTTATGATACTTTCAAAAAAAGCGGAGGTACTGTGATGGAAAACAGTAATGTAAAAGAGAATTTGGAAGTCCTATTCGAGAAATTCAGAAATATGATCAAAGTGGAAACAGTTGTAGGCGAAGCTGTGCAAATCGGCGATACTACGCTCGTTCCATTCGTTGACGTAACATTTGGTTTCGGTACTGGTACAAACCACAACACTGCGAACAAAAACCACGAATGTGGCGGCGGTGGCGGCGGTGCCAAAATGGAACCAAGCGCTATCCTCGTTATTAAAGGCGAACGCATCGAGTTGTTCAACATTAAAGGCAACCCTTACAGCAGCAGCTTCGATCGTCTTATCGGTTTGGTGCCTGACCTCGTGTCCAAATTGAAATCCGATAAATACATTTATTTGAACGATGAACAATAATTCGGCGACGAATTATAAATACTAGGTGAAAGCCGTAATACCCACATGTGTGCTCTGAATATGTCCGTAACGACTGCGATTATAGCTTCAGGGCATGCCTGTGGGTATTATTTTAACTTCTATAGACTTTCATAAGCAGTTCATAGGGCTTTATTATGCTATGTAACATAGTCTTGTGAAAGTTAGCGAGATTTGTTATAGTAAAAATAGTACACTATTGGATTGTATAGTGACACTTTTATTTCGAGGAGGATTTCAGATGAAATTATCTAAAAAATTGACTACCTTAGCTATTGTTGGTGCTATCTCTGCTACTGCTGCAGTAGCAAGTGCTGCTAACATTGGCTTAGTAAATATGAGCCAAGTAGTAAATAGCTACCCTGGCTATGGTGCATTAGATATGAAAATGCAACAAGTAGACGCTCAATACCGTCCACAAATTGAGAAAAAAGTACAAGAAATTGAAAAAATTCAAGATCAAACTCAAGCAGAAGCTGAATTCAACAAATCCGTAGCTCCATTGCTTCAAAAAGAAAACGAAGAAATCAACAAAATTGCTCAACCTATGATGCAAGCAATTCACAATGCTGTTGAATCCATTCGCGTTGAGAAAAAAATGGATGTAGTATTGGATGATCCATACACAATCCGTGCGGCTGACGCTAACAGCAAAATCGAAAACATTACTAACGAAGTAATTAGCCGTCTTAAAAAATAATACGACTAAACATGACCCCTTATCTAATCTCGGATAAGGGGTTTTTGATTTAAAGGACTTTTACAGTAAGATAGAGAAATATATTAACAGAAGTAGTCTGTATAGAGATAACATATGGTAAGTTAAATTTATATTGTCACGTAAACTAAGGGAAGAGACTTGTCAGTTTTATATCCTATAGTTATTGCTAGTTAGTTGTTTCTTGTGACAATGTGTAAACTGTTCTAGAAAGGATTTATTATGAAAGATAGTATTGTGAATGAAGTTATGGAAATGGTTGATACATTCCTTAGCTTGGTTACGATTGATTTAGAGGATGAGCTTGATAGAGAGTTAGCGGCAGCATATATTTTTGGAATGTTAAATGGGACGGCTCAAAAGGAGTCCCTTACACCAGAGGACGTCCAAGACTTGATGTTTAATATTGGTATTGATAAACTTACTTATTCAGAGGAAGTAGCTTATCAAATGACGCAATTCGTCATTGATGCGACAGATGAGGAGTTTCACCCAACAGTAAATGCAATTATTCACAGAGGTTTAGACGGTTATTTTTTATATTTAGACCGTGAGTTTGATGATCTTTCAGAAGATTTTAATGAAGTTGTTCAAGTGGTAAAAGGAGAGCTATAATAGGGAATTAATATATTATAAGTATTATATAGGTTAATATATTATAAGTATTATTTAGGTGTTTTCTTTAAAATAGATTAGCTTATTTCAACTAAGGAGTGAGATCTAATGAAAGATTTTAAAGCATTAGCCACAGAACGGTATTCGGTTCGAAAATTTGATACGAAACCTGTAGAGCAGGAGAAGGTAGATATCATATTAGAGACAGCAAGATTGGCTCCTACAGCTCATAATTATCAGCCACAACGACTACTTGTATTAAATACAGCAGATAGTCTTAATAAGTTAAAAGACTGCACAAATGGTCATTTTAATGCGCCGTTGGCTATTATTGTTTGTTACGATAATCAAGTGAGCTGGAAACGAGAGTACGATGATGCGGATTTAGGCACTGTAGACGCCAGTATTGTCGGCTCTCATATTATGTTCCAAGTCGCAGATATGGGTCTTGGTACAACTTGGATTGCTCATTTTGATCCAGCTAAAGTACGTACAGCTTATAACTTACCGGATACTATCATTCCTGTAGCGATATTCCCTATAGGATACCCTCACCCAGACTGCGTGCCCGCACCGGGCCATACAAAACGGTCTGATGTAAGTGAGCTAACAATATATAATTCCTTTTAAGCTCTACAAAATGTAAGCTCCATAAAAAAGGCGGTTAATCAATTACGATTAACCGCCTTTTCTTATAGTGTTTATGTTTAAACTAGTTTTTATTCTGGTTTGTGAATAAGGTTTACAACGAATTCGCTATCTTCTACAAGTGTAGCTTGGATGTAGTTGTCGCCGTTGAATTCTAATACTTGGCCTGGAACAAGTACGTGTTCTTCTGTTTCGTTAAGGAACACTTGTACTTTACCTTTAACTACTGTAAAGATTACGTTAGCTTCTGGATGATTGTGTTTTTCAACCTTTTCACCAGCTTTACCGCCTTTTTTTACGATTACATAGTTAGGACCTTGGAATAATAAACCTAATTCTT
>ERZ773007.1598-NODE-1598-length-10590-cov-8.305838_pt1 | contig 10590 bp, 8 predicted proteins | sample MGYA00580665_ERZ773007 | MGnify/ENA primary metagenome ERZ773007 (study PRJEB29015, sample SAMEA2738122) | human oral metagenome | biome: human oral; feature: human-associated habitat; material: saliva | place: China | collected 2167 ... | reverse complement strand
CCCCCGCCGTGCCCGCCAACCTGCGCGCCGCTGACGGCAACGCGAAGGAGGTGACCCTCAAGTGGTCGTCCGTGCCCGGTGCCGAGTCCTACGACATTCTGCGCGATGATCGCACGGTCGCCACTACGACCTCGACCTCCATCACCGTGCCCCTGGGAGGCAACAACCGCTTCTTCGTGCGCGCCGTCGCCTCCGACGGCCTGCGAGGTGCCTCGACTCACGCGTACACGGTCGACGCCAACGGCCAGCCGACCCAGCCTGATGACTCGACTATCCTCGTTGATGACGACGCCACCTGGGCGTACCACTGGTCGACCGATGCTGTGTCCGCAGACTGGACCCAGACCTCGTACGACGACTCCTCGTGGAGCCGCGGCACCGCCCCCATCGGATATGGCGCAGCCGACCTGGGTACCACGCTCAAGCCCGGCACACCCAAGACCCGCCCGCTGACCACCTACGCGCGCACCACCTTCACGGTCGCTGACCCCACCGCCATCGGCGGCGTGAACGTCTCCGTGACGGCCGACGACGGCGCCGTGGTCTACGTCAACGGCACCGAGGTTGTACGCCAGCGCATGAACGATGGTGCCGTCACCGCAGGAACCTACGCGTCTGCCTCCGTGACGACCGCCTCCGCGCGCGCCGACCGTCAGCTGGTCTTCGTCCCCGCGTCCCAGCTCGTCGCTGGAACCAACACCCTGGCCGTCGAGACACACCTCAACTATCGGTCCAGCTCCTCGATGACCATCGACGGAACCGTTCGGACCGTGGCAAAGGGCGACGTGCCCGAACCCGAGCCGCAGCCCGAACCCGAGCCGGAACCCGCGCCGCAGCCCGACCCGGACAAACCGATCACCCCGGATCCCGATCAGCCCCTCGAGGTACTCGACGTGTCCGGCGTGAACTTCGGTGAGTTCCTGCCCACCGGACAGTACTGGAACTACTGGAACTCCAAGGACGCTCCCGACGCCGCGTGGAACTCCACTGCCGACCTGTCACAGTGGAAGCACGGAGCCAGCCCGCTGGGCTGGGGCGACCGCGACGCCGCTACCCCCTTCGTGCTCGCCGCCTCCGAGCGACCCATCACGACCTACTTCGCCCGTGACGTGAACCTGGGCACCATCAGCGCTGACTTCGAGCTTACCCTCGACGTTCGCGTCGACGACGGCGCCGTCATCTACGTCAACGGAACCGAAGTAAAGCGCGTGAACATGCCGGAAGGTGCCGTCACGAACAACACCAACGCCAAGTCCAATGTGTCCCTCGGCGCAGCCAAGAAGAATCTTGCCACTGTGTCTGTTCCGCGTGATGTGCTCAAGGACGGTGTCAACCGCATCGCGGTGGAAGAGCACGCCAACTACGCTGGAGCTGTGTCCGTTTCCTTCGATCTCAAAGGAAGCCTGCTGAGGTGAACCCATGACTGACAAGTCCCCTTCCGTCGGCGCATCTGATGCCGATCCCGTCTTCGAAGCGATGGCGACGCGCCTGCTCACTCCCGGGCACGCGACCTCATGGCTGAACCACTGGTCCCTCCTGCACGCGGACTTCCCAGCCCTGTCGCGCATGAGCACCATCGGGTTCGACGGAACATTCCTTCAGATGCGCCTGCGGGCCGCAGGGTACAACGTCAGTCGTACGTCCACGGATCTCGTGCTTCCCTACGTGTTCGACCGTCTCGAAGACGGCACGCGCATCACGGTGATCGGCACGACCACGGAGGCCGGGCAGGCCGTCGCACAGCGTTTGAGCCGTTTCAACGTCCAGCACATTGACGGCTACGACGGCCTGCGCCGCCTCAAGGCCAACCCGTCCATCCTGACGGACTTTCATCCGCGCCTAGCGATCGTTGGACTCGGTGCGGGGCTTCAGGACGTCGTCGCATCCTGGGTCCTCGAGCAGGTCCCTGACGTGTCCGTCTGTGTGGCCGGTGGCTGGATCGACCAGTACGCGAAGGCTGCGGAGGATTACTTCCCCGACTGGGTCCACAACGCTCGCCTGGGCTGGGCGTGGCGCATCGCGCACGAACCCAAGCGCCTGACGAAGCGCTACACGGTGGAGGCTCTGGACTTCATTGCTCACTGGCCTGAGTTGATTCGTCGCCTTGAGGCCATGGGCACCTTCGACGAGCTGGGCCTCGTCGTGGAGAAGAACGCGTCGCAGGCGTGATACGCGCGGCGTAAGTGATGCTCGCTGAGGCGAGCCGAACCCACGGGTTCGTCCCGCCTCGCTGTCTGTCTTGGCTGTTAGAGGGGTATTTCGTGCTACTGTAAGCGTTCTCCCCGGAATGAGACTGGGGGCGCTTGCCCCCGGATAGAGAGTCGGCTGGTTGAGGCGTGAGGTGATGCGGGAAAGGATTACCAGGCGTTCGAAGTCTGTGGGCCTCTAGGGTGTCCGACATGCGAAGTGCGACGCTGTGACGACTTCTGTCAAGTTGGGTGTCGAGCGTAATACGCGGCCTTCAGAGGTGATTCCAAGTGGTCATGACGTCTCGTGAGCCGGTAGGTGATTGTTGGTCATACAGCTGTTGAATATGTGAGTTGTTAGGTGCACAATAACCGTTATCGAGGTTTTGACACGGGTATAAAACAGCCTCAGTGACGGGTTCAGTGGCGACGGTGTCAAACCCTCGTGGGCGTTACCTGTTTCCAATCTAGCATGTGCTACCACCGCTCTTGCTGTGATGGTGCTGATAGGAGAGCTGGGTTGTCCTGCTGGTCGCTCGAGTCTGTCAGTGCGTATGTCATCGTGGAGTCCGTTATGTGTCGTCGGCGCATGTAATGTTTGTGAGGGTGCTGCTGGCGCTCCTGGCTGACTCTGATTGCGCTAGCGTCTGCCCGTTGTTCCGAGGGTTTGAAGCGTCCTCAAGGCGCTGTGGTGACCTTTTTATAGCGTGCCCCTATCTATGCGGGTGTGCGACTCATTGTGCGCGTCAAAGGGTGAGGCCCGAGCCGTTTGGCTCGGGCCTCACCCTATTTCACACACACGCAGAAAGAATCAGTAGGCTCCCTCGTGGCGCAGCAGAGCGGGAATGGTCTGCAGCATGATCCACGCATCGAGCGTGAGGGAACGGTGCTGGGCGTAGGACAGGTCCAGGTGGACCGTCTCGTCCCAAGAAAGGTTGGAGCGCCCGGAGATCTGCCACAGGCCGGTAATACCCGGGCGGACCGCGAACTTGCCCATGACGCGCGGCTCGTACTGTGCAACCTCGCTGGGGAGCGGGGGGCGCGGGCCGACGAGAGACATATCACCGCGAAGAACGTTGAAGAGCTGGGGGAGCTCGTCGATCGAGGTCTTACGCAGGAAGGCGCCGATGCGGGTGATGCGGGGGTCGTTCGCCATCTTGAACATGACGGAGTTACCGGCGCTGGCGTCGGCCTCGTTGGCCTCAGTCAGGGAGGCCTTCATGGCTTCCGCATCAACGTGCATGGTGCGGAACTTAAACATGGTAAAACTCGTGCCGTCGAGGCCCACGCGCTCCTGCTTGAAGAAAGCGGGACCGCCGTCGTGCAGGCGCACCATCGCTGCAACGATGATCCACACCGGTGTCAGCAGGATGATGCCGATAAGCGAGGCGATAATGTCGCACATGCGCTTGATGGCGTTGTCGGCGGACGCGGCGAAATCCGACGCATGCTCGAATGTGAGAGCCGTCGAGGCGGCGCGTGCAGTTGGCTTCATCAAAGTTGTCATCTGTGCGTCTTCCTTCTACTTCTTCAAACTCAAATACTGTAGGTCGGTTAGAGGAGTGAATCCCCCGAACTTCGGGACATTTACTGGGTAAATATCCCGTGAGCGCCTCAGTCACCGTTAGGTGTTAACCCTAGTCTATCCATACGGTTAACTTATTTGCTAACCAAAGGGTTAAGTACAAGCGAAAATGGGCTGTGATTTCACGTATTGAGACTGTCTGTGGAGTCGCGGTGTCGTGTTGGGTGACCGTTCGGTCGATTCCTGACATTTTGGCAGAATGCGCGGGTTAACGGGGAGAGATAGACTTGTACATGCGTCGTGACTGGCGAAATAGGTGGGGTACCACCGGGGAGCGGCGTGCCTGCATCGAGAGCCGCCCGCCTGGGCTTGAAGTTGCCGACATCACATTCGACTGATCAACAGGAGAACCATATGGACTCCCTCAACGACATGACACTGGCGCAGCTGGATCCCGAAATCCAGGCAGTGCTGGACGCCGAACTGGGACGTCAGCGAGACACCCTCGAGATGATCGCATCTGAGAATTTCGTTCCGCGTGCAGTCCTTCAGGCCCAGGGCTCCGTCCTGACGAACAAGTACGCAGAGGGCTACCCGGGTCGTCGCTACTACGGCGGCTGCGAGTTTGTCGATGTTGCTGAATCGCTCGCCATTGAGCGTGCCAAGCAGGTCTTCGGCGGCGACTACGTCAACGTGCAACCCCACGCGGGCGCGCAGGCTAATGCTGCCGCCCTCATGGCAATGGCAAACGTCGGTGACCCGATCCTGGGCCTGTCCCTGGCCCACGGCGGCCACCTGACTCACGGCATGCGTCTGAACTTCTCGGGCAAGCACTACAGGGCGGTCGCCTATGAGGTCGACCGCGAGACCATGCGCATTGAACCCGAGAAGGTTCGCGAGGCGGCCCTCGCCGAGCGCCCGCGCGTGATCATCGCCGGCTGGTCGGCCTACCCGCGTCACCTCGACTTCCAGGCCTTCCGCGACATCGCGGACGAGGTCGGTGCCGCCCTCTGGGTGGACATGGCTCACTTTGCGGGCCTCGTGGCCGCGGGTCTGCACCCGAACCCCGTCCCCTTCGCCGATGTTGTAACGACGACGGTCCACAAGACCCTGGGTGGTCCTCGTTCCGGCATGATCCTGTCCTCGCGCGGCGAGCAGTGGGGCAAGAAGCTCAACACTGCCGTGTTCCCCGGCCAGCAGGGCGGCCCCCTCATGCACGTGATTGCCGCGAAGGCCATCGCCATGAAGGTCGCGCAGACCGAGGAATTCAAGGACCGCCAGCGCCGCACCCTCGAAGGCGCGCAGATCCTGGCCGAGCGCCTGGGCGCGGACGACGCCAAGAACGCGGGCATCAAGCTGGTCACCGGCGGCACGGACGTGCACTTGGTCCTCGTCGACCTCGTCGAGTCCGAACTCAACGGCCAGCAGGCCGAAGACCTGCTGCACGAAGTCGGCATCACCGTCAACCGCAACGCGGTGCCCTTTGACCCGCGTCCGCCGGCCGTCACCTCGGGCCTGCGCATCGGTACCCCCGCCCTCGCGACGCGCGGTTTCGATGCCGAGGACTTCGCGGAGGTCGCAGACATCATCGGTACGACGTTGGCGCAGGGCGCGTCTGGCAGCAATGTTGAGGTGGATGCCCTGCGCGCCCGCGTCAAGAAGCTCACGGACAAGCACCCCCTGTACGCGGGACTCGAGCAGTGAGGGCTCCCTGGGAGGGATCCGCGCGGGTTCTTGATGGCACGGCGACCGCTGCCGCCATCAAGGCCGAACTCAAGGAACGCGTGGATCGCCTGCGCGAGGTCGGGGTCGTCCCGGGCCTCGGCACGATTCTTGTGGGCGAGGACCCTGGGTCCGTTGCCTACGTCGCCGGCAAGCACCGCGACTGTGCCCAGATCGGCGCGGAGTCGATCCGCGTGGATCTGCCCGCCGACGCGACGCAGGAGCAGGTGGAGGCTGCCATCGATCAGCTCAACGCTGATCCGGCGTGCACGGGATACATCGTGCAGCTGCCGCTTCCTCGTGGCATCGACACCAACGCGGTCCTGGAACGCATCGATCCGGCCAAGGACGCGGATGGGCTGCACCCGATGAACCTTGGTCGCCTGGTCCTGCGCGGTTCGGGTCCTATCGACTCGCCGCTGCCCTGTACGCCGCGCGCGGTCATCGAGCTCGTGGAGCGCCACGGGATCGACCTAGCCGGTAAGAACGTGTGCGTGGTTGGGCGCGGCGTGACCGTGGGTCGTTCGATCGGTCTGCTGCTCATGCGCAAGGAGGTGAACGCGACGGTCGATGTGTGTCACACGGGCACGATTGACCTGGCCGATCACGTGCGCCGCGCGGACGTGATCGTGGCTGCGGCGGGTTCTGCTGGAATCATTACTCCCGAGATGGTGGCCCCCGGTGCAGTCGTCCTGGATGTCGGCGTGAGCCGCGTGATGGACGCTGACGGTAAGGCCCGCCTCAAGGGTGACGTCGCGGACGGCGTTGATCGGGTCGCCAGCTGGCTCAGCCCGAACCCGGGTGGAGTCGGGCCGATGACGCGTGCCCTGCTCGTCACGAACGTCGTCGAGGCAGCGGAACGCCAGGCGGGCCTCGGCCCCCAGTAAGCGGACCCTGCCGGTGACAATCGGTAGACACCTGATAACACGCGGGAGGCGCGGCGAGGAATCCAACTCCTCGCCGCGCCTCCTCGTTCCTCTAAACTGAAGAAAACTCGCGTAAGGAGAAAACGATGACCCTGACGGTGACCACCGTGAACCTCAACGGCATTCGCGCCGCCCACAAGCGCGGCTTCCTCGACTGGCTGGGGGCGTCTGACACGGATGTGCTGCTCATGCAGGAGGTGCGAGCGCCCGAGGAGATCTCCCGCGAGATCATGGGCGAGGCCTGGGACAGCGTGTGGGTTCCCTGCCGCATCAAGGGACGTGCGGGCGTGGGCGTGGCGGTGCGACGCGGGCGAGCAGTCCTGGAAGGCGAGCCCCGCCTGGTTCTCGACGACGCCGAGACGGACGTGGATTCGGGGCGTTGGCTCGAGGCTGTCGTGCGACTCGAGGGCGGCGAGACCCCGGTTCGTGTCGTCTCCGCTTACTTCCATTCGGGCGAGAAGGATACCCCCAAGCAGGAGGCGAAGATGGCGCACCTGCCGCGCATCGGGGCGCGCATGGCCGAGCTGCTCGCCGAGGAAGCGGATGGAGGCATGTCGTCGCTCGTGTGTGGTGACTTCAACGTTGTGCGCTCGCAGGCCGACATCAAGAACTGGAAGCCGAACCACAACAAGCGTGCCGGTGTCCTCGATGAGGAGATCGCGTTCCTCAACCAGTGGGTGGACGAGGGCTGGCGCGACACTGTGCGCGACCTGGCTGGCGACGTGCAGGGGCCCTACTCGTGGTGGTCGTGGCGCGGTCAGGCCTTCGTCAATAACGCGGGCTGGCGCATCGACTATCAGTACGCGACGCCGGCCTTGGGTTCGCGTGCGTGTTCCTTCGAGATTGGCCGCGCCGACGAGTATGCGGAGCGCTTCTCGGATCACGCGCCCGTCTCGGTGACCTACGACATCTGACGTTTCATCGACGAGGCCGTGGCTGGCCTGGGAGTAGAGGTGTCCTGGGCGGCCACGGCCTTTCGCGTATGCGCGTGGAGGTACGCCTGGTTGCGGTGCCTGTGGGCGGCGGTGGGGCCTGGCTGGGATACTCCCGGCGACGAGAGCGTGCCGGTGTGGAGGGCACCCGGAACAGCAGTGGGCGCCCAGTGGGCGGCGCGAGGCCTGCGGGGCCTGGTTGCGGTGCCTGTGGGCGGCGGTGGGGCCTGGCCGGGCTTCGAGATCGATCACTCCGAGCGAAGCTCGTGTGTGGCGATCTCGCGGGCGGGCCGCCGCCCACAGGCGCAACCGGCCGGATCAAGTGGGCAGGCCTCGCGTCGCCCGGAAGTGTGGTGGCGAAGATGTCGCGCGGGAGCGAGGTGGCGAAGGTGCCGAGCGAAGCTCGTGGCGCGGACGGTGAGCGGGCGGGCAGGCCTCGCGCTGCGTGGAAGTGTGGTGGCGAGGCTGCCGAGCGGAAGCGAGGTAGGCAGGATTCAGCGTCCGGAGGCGTCGAAGTCGAAGAGGGCTATTGAGGAATAGATCCCGGATGGGTAGATGCGGTCCAAGCGGAAGCCGGGGACGATCCAGGAGGCTTCGACGGTTGCACCGATGTCGAGGGCCAGGTCGAGGGCGACGTCGTCGACGTCCTGGGCGAGTGTGACGTGTGGGTGGTAGGGGAAGCGTGCTTCGTGGTCGAGGGGACCGGAGCGGATTTCCTCGGCGATGTCGGTGCAGGCGTTCGCTCCTTCGGTGAGGGTCATGAAGGCGACGTTGGAGATGGGTCGGAAGGAGTCGGTGCCGGATAGGGTGATGCGGAAGGGGGCGTGTCGGGCGGCGATGGCGCGTAGGTGGTCGATGACGTCGGCGCGTGCGTCGCGGGCGATGGGTGTGGGTGGCATGAGGGTGATGTGTGCGGGGATGCGTGATCCGGCGAGGTCTCCGAGGCGTAGGCGCAGGTCTGTCAGGTGTGAGACCCAGGGTTCGGGGATGGCGACGACGACGCCGAGCCAGTCTTGGCCGGGGAGTCGTTGGGGGAGGAACATGTGGCCTGCCTGTGTCGCGGGGTGGGCTTCCCACTGTACCGGTGTGGTGGGGTTGGATAGCGCTTGAAGGTTGTGAGGGCGTTCACGTAGTCTTGTGGCGAGTGAGACCAAGGAGGATCTGATGACCGCTCTCGTGTGGGCCGATGCTGCTACCTCGGAGGAGGGGGCCGAGCAGGCTGCGGCTCTGTTTCGTGAAACGTTTGACTATGAGCCGAGGGGCGTGTGGAGTGCGCCTGGTCGCGTCAACATTATTGGCGAGCATGTGGATTATAACGGGGGGCCGTGTCTGCCGATTGCGTTGCCGCATCGTGCGTTTGTTGCCTTGTCGCCGCGCTCGGATCGGATGGTGCGTCTCGTGTCGACGCAGACGCGTGCGGCGGTCGACGTGTTGGACTTGGACACGTTGGGTCCGAAGGGTACGCCGGGTGAGGTGACGAACCATTGGACGGCGTATCTGGCGGGTGTGGCGTGGGCGCTGGATCGGGCTGGGTATGGGCCGTTGCGCGGCTTTGATGCGGCCTTGTGGTCGTGTGTGCCGCTGGGTGCTGGCCTGTCGTCGAGTGCCGCGTTGGAGTGTGCGACGGCGGTTGCTCTCGATGAGGTGTGCTCGCTGGGTCTGGCGGGCACGGTTGAGGCTCCGAATGATGAGGGACGCAAGGTGTTGGTTGAGGCTGCTCAGGCGGCGGAGAATCAGATTGCAGGGGCGAATACGGGTGGGCTGGATCAGACGGCATCGCTGCGCTGTCGTGCGGGGTATGCGTTGGCGTTGGATTGCCGGGATATGTCGACGCGTCAGGTTCCTTTCGATTTGGGGGCGGTCGGGCTGGAGCTGCTCGTCATTGATACGCGCGCGAAGCATTCGCTGCAGGATGGTCAGTACGGGTCGCGTCGCGCGGATTGTGAGGAGTCGGCTCGGATCCTGGGTGTGGGTCAGCTGGTTGAGGTGGAGGATGTGGACGAGGCCTCGGCTGCGTTGGGTGGTGAGCGTTTGGCTGCGCGCACCCGCCATGTTGTGTCTGAGATTGCGCGTACGCGCGCGTTCATTGAGCTTCTCGATGAGGGGCCGCTGGAGGGTGTGCGCGTGGCGGTTGCGGGTGCCCTCATGAATGATTCGCATGACTCGCTGCGCGACGACTATGAGGTGTCGTGCGAGGAGTTGGATGTGGCCGTGGAGGCGGCGCGAGCTGCGGGCGCGTACGGTGCTCGTATGACGGGCGGCGGTTTTGGCGGCAGTGCGATTGCGCTTGTCAGTGCGGATGCTGTGCTCGGCGTGGCCCAGGCTGTTGCGGACGCCTATGAGGCGCGTGGTTGGCAGGCTCCTCACTTCATCCGGGCTCTGCCGGGTGCGCCAGCGGGGCGGCTGAGCTAAAGAATCCTGAGACGATCCGAGGGGCCGGTGCTTCAGCATTTGAAGCACCGGCCCCGGCCTCGTTACACTTGAGGAAGCAACGAAAACGCGGGAAGGACGCAACATGGGGATCGGCAAACGAGCATGGCAGGTGGCGGGCGCGGCGGCTGGCGGCGCGAGTCTCTTCGGCGGCGGCGTGGCGATTGGGCGTCTGCTGCGCCTCGATTCCCAGCGCGGTGACTACCGCCGGTCCTGGGAGAATCACAATCTGGCCACGCTTGAGCGCCTGCGTCAGCTTGACGAGCACCCCGAGGGGGAGCGCCCCTACCTGATCGTCTCCCTCGGCGATTCTTCCGTGCAGGGGATGGGTGCCTCGCGCGTCACCGAGTCCTACCCGGCGCGCCTGGCCTCGGCGATTACGCAGCAGATGGATCGCGAGGTTCTGCTGCTTAACCTGTCCCTGTCGGGTGCCACCATCGAATCCGTGGAACTCACCCAGCTCCCGCAGATGTGTGGCTTGGGTCTGCTGGACGGCCCCTACCGCCCCGACCTGGTGACGCTGACTATCGGTGGTAACGACGTGATGGCCGAGGATATGGCCCCCGGCCAGTTCGAGGAGCGTTTGCTTCGGATCCTGGCTGCGCTGCCGTCCGACGCCCTCGTTTCCACGATCCCGTCGTTTGGCATTATGCCGCAGGAGAGCCGCGCGCAGGACATGTCCGACCGCATCCGCGCCGCTGTCGAGGACTCCGACGCACACCTGGTCGACCTGCGTTCTCTCACCCAGGAATACTCGCTGCCGACGTACACGTTCGCCTACCACGCGGCGGACTTCTTCCACCCTAATTCGGCCGCCTACGCCAAGTGGGCGCAGCTCTTCGCCGACGCGTGGGCCGAGTCCCGACGTG
>ERZ773007.1596-NODE-1596-length-10593-cov-15.684285_pt1 | contig 10593 bp, 6 predicted proteins | sample MGYA00580665_ERZ773007 | MGnify/ENA primary metagenome ERZ773007 (study PRJEB29015, sample SAMEA2738122) | human oral metagenome | biome: human oral; feature: human-associated habitat; material: saliva | place: China | collected 2167 ... | reverse complement strand
CCCACGATAACCGCAGGATTCTGGTTGAGCGCCAGGTCCTGAGTTAGCTGGTCGTAGGTGCGCTGGATGAAGGTTGCACTTGAGCCCCAAATCACGTGCGCGCCCGCGTGAGCCGCGCCGGAAGCCATTGCAACTGCAGTTTCTTCGGCAATGCCCACGTCAAGGTAGTGCTTTCCTAGTTCTTCTCGACGTTCCTGCGTAAGGCCAAGCAGGCCAGGAACAGCCGACATAAGCACCAAGAACTTTGGGTCAGTCTTTGCGCGCTTGAGGGCATACTCTGCGAAAATGCTGGCATACGACTCGGAAGAACCGGATGCAGGGCTCTGACCAGTCTGGATGTCAAACGGCATGTGCCAGTGCCACTTCTCCTTGTTTGCCTCCGCAGGAGCGTAGCCTTTACCCTTGAGCGTGTTGATGTGGACCACGACCGGATGAGTCGTGTCTTTTACCTGCTCAAATGCGGCGATAAGAGCCTCGATGTCGTTGCCGTCATTGACATACAGGTAGTCCAGGCCCATCGATTTGAAGAGGTTATTCTCGGCAGTTCCGTTAGTGCGGCGCAGCTCAGCAAACTGGTCGTACATGCCACCGTGGTTCTCGGCGATGGACATCTGGTTATCGTTGAAGACGATGATAAAGTTGCTGTTCAGCTCACCGGCAACGTTCAAGCCCTCAAGCGCCTCGCCGCCCGACATGGATCCGTCGCCGATAACTGCGATGATGTTCTCCTTGCCGCCCATGATGTCGCGAGCCTTTGCCAGGCCAAGCGCCAAGCTGATGGAGGTTGAGGTGTGGCCGATCTTGAAGAGATCGTGCGGGGTCTCAGCGGGATCAGTGTAAGGAGACACCGAGTCGTAAAGCGCGGAATCCATGTATGCCTGCTTGCGACCGGTGAGCATCTTGTGCGGATACGTCTGGTGCGAGACGTCGTAAACGATATGGTCAACGGGCGAATTGAACACGGTATGAAGCGCGATAGTTGCCTCGACGATGCCAAAGTTTGGACCAAAGTGGCCGCCATACTTTGACTCCATGACCAGCAAGTTGTCGCGAATCTCCTGCGCAAGTACTGCACGAGCCTCCGCGTCCAGCTTCTTTACGTCTTCTGGTCCATTGATATTCTCTAGGTACATGTGCGATCTTTCTTTAAACGATACAGAAATGAGCAGCTTGTTTGCTGTGTGGCGTGCGGGACGTGCGGGGTGTGCGGGGTACGGGCGCACGGGACGCGGGGCGCTCGAGGTGCGTGCGCCTGCGGACAGCCACGCCGTACGAGCGACGCGTTAGACGCGCGGGTCAAACACGCAGGTCAAACATGCAGGTCAAACATGCAGGTCAAACGCACAGGTCAAACGCACGACAATCTAAACATAACTTTAAAGTGCGAAGATACGTTTTTCGTTTACCCAGAACGCGTCCAGAAATTACTCGAAATTTAGTTTTTGCAGCATTACTTAGCTGCTTGCACTGTTTTGCTGATGACCGAACACACCTATGTCAGATAATCTGTCAAAAAGACGTATACATGACGCTGAAAATAGCTAAGGCATACAGATTATCTTCATTAGGTGTGTAATATGCCCGTAATTGAGCAGATTATCCGACATAGGTGTGTTGCTTAGAAGTGAAATTTACCTATAGTTAGATTTTTTATATTTCTCTATTCATTTTTAAGCATATTAAATTAAGTTTATGCATAGAAATGTATATCAAGTAGCGAGGCTCTCTAAATGTCAGACAGTGAGCCCCAGTCGTCCGATTATCTTGACTAGAAACATGACAGTTCTTCAGCGAGGCGAGGCAAAGCTGCACCATTTTGTACGCCAAGCCTAAAAGCCGGCGCCCAACCGCATTACAGGAACGCAAAGAACCCTCGCACCTGAAAGATGCGAGGGTTCTTGCTTGAAACTCATTATCTACCTGCGATTTTGCGCTCGCAGGGGTACCATGCTTGCAACGCCTGCCGTGCTCACAGCACGCGTATGATCTGCGGGTTATCGCTCGCCAGCGGCGCGACGCTCGGCGTACTCGGCAGCAAGACGAGCCTGGATGTCGTGAGGCACCTGCTCGTATCCTGCCAGCTCAACGGTGTACTCACCCGTTCCGCGCGAGAGGGACCTCAGCCTTGTAGCATAATCGGTAACCTCAGCGTATGGGATTGTTGCCTTAATGGTGGTCTCACCAGCGGAAACACCAGTGCCGGAGGACATTCCCTCTACGCGGCCGCGGGAAGCGGAGACGTCGCCCATGACAGAACCTGCATAGCTGTCTGGAACCGTAATCTCTAGGTGGGCCATAGGCTCCAGGAGAACAGGTTCTGCCTGGTCAACAGCCTTCTGGAAACCAATACGAGCAGCTGTCTTGAATGCCATCTCGTTAGAGTCAACGGGGTGGTAAGAGCCCTCGTAAACGGCAACTTTAACGTCAATCATAGGATAACCAGCCAAAACGCCTTCGCGCATGGTCTCCTGGACGCCCTTATCGATGGCGGGGATGAAGCCGCGTGGAATGTGGCCTCCTACGATTTCGTCCACAAACTCGTAGCCTGCATCTGGATTTGGCTCGATGCGCAGCCAGCAGTCGCCGTACTGGCCAGAGCCGCCGGTCTGCTTCTTGTGCCTACCCTGAGCGCTTGCAACTCGACGGATCGTCTCGCGATATGGGATGCGAAGCGCAACTTTATGTGCGGAAACGCCGGCTCGCTGCTCAAGACGCTCGAGAAGAACGGCTACTTGTGCCTCGCCGATTGCAGAAACAATGGTCTGGCCGGTGTCCTCGTCACGCTCAACCTTAAGGGTTGGATCGGCGTCGGCGGCCTTCTCCAGGAATGCGAACAGCTTGCCCTCGGTGCCGCGCTCATCAGGCTCAATGGCCGTGCGGTACAGGGAGTTGGGGAACCTGAATGCGGCGGCCTCAACCTTACCGGTAACGGAAAGCGTGTCGCCCGTCATGGCCTCGAGCTTTGGAACTACTACGATGTCGCCGGCTGCAGCAGTGCTCACATCAGCCGTTTCTTTGCCGCACATGCGATACAGGTGAGAAAGGCGCTCGGGCTTGCGTGTGCGAGCGTTGATAAGCTCAACACCTGCAGAAACGGTACCTGCAAGTACCTTTACAAACGTAAGCTTGCCGTTCTGTGGATCCTGCAGCGACTTGAAAGCAAACGCAACAGGACGCTCGTCATCAGGGGAAATATCAAGCTGCTCGCCGTTTACCAGCGGAATGCGGCCAAAGTCGGACATAGTTGGGAACCAGCCATCAACGGCGTCAAGCAGGGAGATAACACCCTCTTCGCGGACGCAAGAACCCGAGAAAACAGGAACAAAAATACGCTCCATAAGGGCCTTACCCAGCAGGCCCTCAAGCTCTTCCTGCGTAATCTCCCCGCCCTCAAGGTAGCGCATCATCAGCTCATCGTCTGCCTCAACAACCAGCTCGGTCAAGGCAGCGCGAGCAGCCTCTGCCTCTGCTTGGAACTCAGCAGGAATATCGGCGACCTCAGGCTTGCCATCTACCAGCTTGCGCGCCTTCTGATGGACAACGTCAATGATGCCGGAGAACGCCTCGCCAGAACCCATCGGAATAGTCACTGCACCAAGCGAGGAGCCAAAACGGTCCTGGAGCATAGCCATTGCAGTCTCGTAGTCTGCATCAGGGCGATCCAGGCGGTTGATAAACAGTGCGCGGCAGAGAGAAAGATCTTCGGCGGCAAACCAAAGCCTGGTGGTGATAGTGCCAGGTCCACTAGCTGCATCAACGACAAACAGCGCAGTCTCAACAGCGCTCATTGCCGAATAGGCGTCACCCACAAAGTCAGGATAGCACGGTGCATCAAGCACGTTAATGCGTGTATTTTCCCAGGTAATTGGTGCGATAGTAGTAGAGATAGAGAATCCGCGCTCTGACTCTTGTGAATCGTAATCAAGCGTGGGCTTTGTGCCTGCGTGGCCGCCTAAACGAGTGGTTGCACCCGTCAGATGCAGCATTGCCTCGGCAAGCATGGTTTTGCCCACGCCACCTTGGCCCACCAGGACCACATTCTTTACCTTAGAAACATTTTTTTCGGCCATGATGCCTCCTCTGACTGCGGCAAGCAGCCGAGAAGGTCAGCCGATAGTTCGCGCCCGAGTCTAGCGCGATATGCCTCGGCCCTTCCTGCTACTTACCGAACAAGAAAACCTCTAGCCACCCTACCGTACCGCAAAGCACAAAAAGAGACACCCACCATTCGATAAACGACATGTGGTGGGTGCCTCGAAGTTTCTTCTCGACAGAAGATTTTGTGTTGTTACCGCAGGTAGACGCCGTGAAATTCCGTGAGGGCGCCCCTGCGCATCACAAAAGTTAGATTCTGACTCCTCGGTGAACGGTGTTGTTAAAGATCAGGTAGCCGATAATTGCGTTCACCAGCGACAGCGTGACAAAGATAATGTTTGGCAGCGTCTCGTTAATCACGCCCGTTGACGAGCTAAATGATTCGATAACCGGAACAATCATCATCATGAACGTTCCACCGATGACAAACATGGAGCCCAGCGTGCCCGCAAGAGAAGATACGGTGACCGAAAGGCTTCTCTTGGTGATATCGATGACAGAAGTCCAGTCAAAGTTTGGCCGGCGAATATCAATGGCCAGGCCAACGTTAGACGCCAGGAACACAATGCAGAGCGGCAGAATGACGTTTCTCAAGGCTGTTTCAATGGTGATGTGACCAGGAATCAGGAAGAAAATCTGGGTCACAACACTAAAGATGAGCACGTAAAGCATGTTCACGGCAATCTTTGCGCCAAAAATCTGCTTTGAAGATACAGGCATAGTTGCCATCAGCCAATTTGAGCGGCCTTCCAGCGAATATGAAATGGCAGCAGAGTTGGCAGCGCAGAACATCGAGGTGCCAAACCAGGTGGTTACCATGCCAAAGATGGTTCTTGCCAAAGGTAGATAGCGCGGAACCTCGGACGCAGGAACAAAATAGGCCACGATAGACGACGTGCTAAAGAACAGAGAAATAAAGGCGAGAATAACCATCAGCAAGCAGCCAAAGAGCATGTTTATAAAGACTGCTGGGTAACCTGTGATGGTCTGAATCTCTTTTCTGATCAGAGCAACAAAAGGCGTCGCGGACTTGGTGGAAATCTGTTTGGTGGTGAACTTCTTCTGTACCTTATCCTCGCTTACCAGCGCATTAATGCGGTCGTTGAAGCGAGAAATGATTGCCACAATTGCCGCAGGAGCACCAACAGAAACCAGGACAAACAGTAAGAAACTGATAAGGGAGCCGGAGTTAAAGAAATCCGCAATCCACAGCGATGGAAGATAAACTACGCCGACTGAACTTGCAACGCTAAAGACGGTGTCGCGGAAATTACCCACCACACCTGGGGCAAACTTGTCTGCATTGAAAGATACCGTAAAGATAAAGAACAGATAAGCGACCATAAAGAAAAGGCCAAAAACGCCACCGATGACCATTCCCAAGTTCTTAAAGTGCAGCTTTGCAGCAAGGGCAGCAACCACAAAAGCCAAGAGAATTGCAGCAGAAACCGCAAGGTTAGGCCCAAGAAGAAGCGCGAACAAGGCACCAATCAAGCGTGGAAGTGTAACAGCCTCAAAGGTGAAATAGGCCAAAAAGACTGGCAGCATAATGACAATAGACCAGATACCCTCGGCAGCATACAGAGCTGCTACGCGAGAATAAATAATGGTGCTCTTTTTGATTGGAAGCGACATGATAAAGTCGTAATCCTTGTATGCAAAAAGTACGCCATTAGCCTTTACAAACGTCAAAATAACACCAGGTAGAGCGCCAACGAGAATTCCTGCCAAAGGAAGCAATCTTGTGAAACCGGCAATGGCTAGAGTTGTAGCAATGCCGTAAATGTAAACCATCATGAAGATAGCGCCAACAACGGCAAAGATACCACCGACAATAGGCAGGGCATTTGCGCCAACCTTTTTCTCAAAATTCTTTCGTGCACCTATAACCTGCGTAGTCCAAATCATGGTGATCTGAACCTTAAGCAGCATCCAGAACACTTTGAGATCGGAAGGCAGCTTGAGCTCAGAGCGATCAAGAACAGGAACTTGACCAGCGCTTACTTGAGCTGGAATAAACACATCTCCTGAAAGTTGCAGGTTCTGCTCAGGCACATCGGGGCGCTGAGGAGCCTGTGGAACGTTGTTTGCCATGACTAGTTCTCCTTAGGGAAGGAGGGAGGAACTGGAGCGCCTGGAGGTACTGGTGCGCCGGGTACAGTTGGAGCCGCAGGTGCTGCGGGCGCGGCTGGTGCTCCGGGCACAGTTGGAGCCGCAGGTGCGGCGGGCGCTGCAGGTGCGGCGGGCGCTGCAGGTGCTGCGGGCGCGGCGGGTGCAGCTGGGGCTGCTGGCGCAGCAGGTGCGGCGGGTGCTGCAGGTGCAGCCGCTACAGGTGCGCCAGGAATGACTGGCTGAACAGCGGCGCCGTCCTTTGTGGTGGCCATATCCTGAGCAATCTCGGCAGAAACGCCAGGCGCGCCAGCCTCAAGACCAAGGAAGACTTCCTCAAGAGAAGCATTGCCTCGAATCTCGTCCGTTTTACCTGCAGCAAGAAGCTTGCCCTGACGAATAATTGCAATTTTATTGCAGAGTTTCTCGACAACCTCAAGAACATGTGACGAGAAGAACACGGCAGATCCGCGGTCGGCAAGCTCGTGCAGCATCTTCTTCAACTCGAAGCTTGCTGCTGGGTCCAGGCCAACAAATGGCTCGTCCAAAATGATGAGCTTTGGCTCGTGGAGCAGGGCGGAAATCAGAACCAGCTTCTGCTTCATACCGTGAGAGTAGCTGCCAATAGCGTTTGCCAGGGAATCAGTGATGCCCAAGCGGTTGGCCAACGTAGTAATGCGCTCGACGCGGTTCTCCGCAGGAACGCCAAAGATGTCACTGACGTAATTGAGGTACTTAATGCCGCTCATGAACTCGTAAATGTCTGGGTTATCTGGGACGTAAGCGATGACCTGCTTTGAGCCAACAGGGTCAACCAGCACATTCTTTGAATCCACAAAGATGACGCCGCCCTCAAATGGCTGAGCGCCAACGATGGACTTGATAAGCGTGGTCTTACCTGCGCCGTTGTGGCCGATAAAACCGTAGATGTCGCCAGGCATAACGTCGAGCGAAAGGTCAGAAACAGCTACCTTGGAGCCATACTTCTTGGTAAAGTGCTGGACGCTCAACACGGGAACAACCTCGCCAGGAGCCGCTGGGGCTGGGGCCGGTGCAGCAGAAGCTGCAGGTGCGGCTGGTGCGGCTGACGCAACGGGTGCTGCTGGTGCATCGGGAGCCGCAGGAGCAGCAGGAGCTGCGGGCGCGGCGGGAGGTACGGGAGCGTTAGGAACAGGTGGCTGTGGGGTGTTGTCGGCCATGTTAGTTTCCTTCTTCCAATTTATCTATCTTGTTCACACGAGTGTCTTGAACTTTTGGAGAGCGCTTTGCCCTTCTCAGAGCATCGCGCAAAATCCATTCTACCTGAGCGTTAGTTGAACGCATGTCGTCTTGCGCCCAGCGTTCAACCGCCTCCCAGACTTCTGGAGCTACACGAAGTGGATATTGTTTGCGAGGTGCCATGGGTTTCTCGCCATGCTTTACTGCTGCAAGGAACCGGTATTAAGCACAGGCTGAGCCTCGGACTCGCCGCAGAGAACAACCATGAGGTTGGAGGCCATGACAGCCTTGCGGTCCTCGTCGAACTCAACGACGCCATTCTCGGAAAGCTGAGTGAGGGCCATGTCAACCATGGAAACGGCACCCTCGACGATCTTCTTACGAGCGGCGATAATTGCCTCTGCCTGCTGGCGGCGGAGCATTGCCTGCGCAATCTCAGGAGCATAAGAGAGATGCGTGAGGCGAGCGTCGTCAACGGTGATACCAGCGACGGAAAGGTTGCGGCTCAGCTCGGACTGAAGTGCCTCGGAGACTTCCTCAATGTTGGAGCGCAAGGTAATTGCGGTGTTGGACTCGGATTCATCCTCCATGTGGTCGTAGCTGTAGATGCTCGCGACGTGCCTGAGCGCGGTCTCTGCCTGCATAGTAACGTAGCTGTCGTAGTCGTCGACGTCAAAGAGAGCCTTTGCTGTATCGCTGACGCGCCAAACAACAACCTCGGCGATCTCGATTGGGTTACCCATGCGGTCGTTGACCTTGAGGACTTCGCCGTTCAGCGTACGAGCACGGGTGGAAATGATGGAGGTATGTACGCTTACACTGGGAGTAACGCCTGCAGCGAGAGAAGAAAGGTCTCCCAAGTTTGTGGAAAGAGTCTTGGCATAGTAAGGATTTGCCCAGCGAAGACCCTCGTCCTTAACGGTGCCAATATACTTACCAAACAGCACGCAAACCTTTGCTTGACCAGGCTGAAGGCTGAATAAGCCGCTCGAAACAAACAAACCTGCAAAGAAGAATACCAGTGCACCAATGATGCTTGGGAACGATGGATCCAGACGAGGATTTCTGTCTGCAGCGATAGCGCTGAGTACAAAATTAGCCAAAAACAGGGCTGCAACTGCAAAAAGAGCAATGGTAATCAGCAGGAACAGCCAACCACTCTTGGACTTAATGATTTTCTCGGTGCTCATAAGATCTCCTTTGTGACAATGAGCTTTCTGTTGGCATCATTGTGATATCACATTGATTGCAAGTCAATAGAAATTTTTATTTAAATGTTGTTCAAAAATACCAGGTAAGGCGGTGGTTTTCCTGCATGCGTTGCGCACTCAGGAGCATGTCTGGTCGCGTGCATTGAAATGCCAGTTGACCTGTAGAGCCTGGACCAAGCGCGCCTGACCGTGCGCTTGACCGTGTGTGATGCGCAAGGCGAGAAGTTCTTCTCTTCGAGAATTGCAGCTGAATCGCAAGGCTTACATCAAGCGCGCCTGACTTCTGCAAAGATTCTGTAACTTTTGCCTGATAACACCAAAGAATCTGTGGATTTGCCTGATTTCTGCAAAGAATCTGTATCCAAAACACAGATTCTTTGCACTTTTCAGGCGGACTTTGAAGCGTGCTCGAGATTGCCCCTCCATGGAGCCTGATTTTCTCGCCGTGTCTGAACGATTTGCCGGAAAAGTGCACCTTGTCTGAGCGATTTGCCGGTTTTTCTCATCATGTCTGAGTAAATTTACTCAGACATGATGAGCTTTTCAGGCTCGCAATCAAAGGGCAGTCAAAAGATGGTAGAGAAACAGTTTGATCGAACAAAAACACACCTCGGGAGAAACCCCAAGGTGTGTTCGGTGTGCACTATTACCTGCTCGCAGGCTATGCTCGCAGCTCACAGCCTCGCGTTCGCCGCAGTTCGCGCCCGTCGCAGAGCTCGCAGCCTCGCGGCGTGCTAGTCAATACGAGCGTCTACCTCAAGCCAACCAAGCTGCTCAATGTTGCCCTTGACATGCTCGCAAGACTTACGCCATGCCTCAATCTCAGAGTCGGAGAGCTCGGGCACAAAGACCTTCTCGACACCATTGGCGCCGATAACTGCAGGAAGTGAAGAGTAGAAACCGGAAACGCCATACACGTCGTTGAGCAGCGTGGAGACTGGCGTGATCAGCTTGGTGTCGTGGACAATGGCCTTGATGACCTCGACAGCTCCGTTTGCAATGGAATACTCGGTGCACTGCTTGCCGCTGTAAGTGACGTAACCGCCCATGCGACCAGCTTGCTCAAGCTCTGGGAGGTCAAAGGTCTTGCCCGTCTGAGCTGCAACTTCGTCAAGGGTGAGGCAGCCGATGGAGACATGTGACCAGCAAGCAAACATGCCGTTGCCGTGCTCGCCAAGCATCCAAGCGTTGATGCAAGATGCTGGATAGCCGGTAGCGCCGGAAAGCGCATGGCGGAGTCGAGCGGAGTCGAGCGTGGTACCGGAGCCGATAACCTTATTTGGATCGGCGCCGGTCAGATACTGGAGCTCGGTGGTAACAACGTCGCATGGGTTTGCGATGTTGACCCAAACGCCATCGAAGCCTGCGTCTGCAATGCGCTTTGCAAACTTCTTGGCCTCGTCAGTGGTGACGAAGAGCTCACCATCACGACTACCTGCTGCAGCCTCAATATGGCCAGCAGCATTAACAATAATATCGCAGCCGGCAAGTTCCTCGTAACGGTCATCAAGCTCATAGACGCGAGCAGGGTGTGGATAAAAAGGCATTGCATCAAGTAGGTCATTTACCTGTGCTTTACACAGAACTTCGTTTGTATCACTAATAAAGAGCTCGGTAACAAGTCCCTGGTAAAGCAGGGCATTTGCAACGTGAGCGCCGACGTGATTAGCACCAATGATGCCAATCTTGCTGATGAGAGCCATAATCCACCCCTTTGTCTCGCCAAAATACTGTGCCTGATAGCCTAACGGTTTTTTTACATAAACGGGAAACGATACAAAAAATGAAACATATTAGACACAACAATCCCCTCAACGTGCCATTTAAGCCCGCAAACGGTATAGTAGTAACCCAAGATTTGGAGAGGAACTATGGGATACAAGACACCAACATGCTCTATTGCGCGTAGCTGCGGAGGCTGTGAATGGCTTTCGGTCCCCTATCCTATCCAACTTAAGCG
>ERZ773007.1593-NODE-1593-length-10617-cov-79.127533_pt1 | contig 10617 bp, 7 predicted proteins | sample MGYA00580665_ERZ773007 | MGnify/ENA primary metagenome ERZ773007 (study PRJEB29015, sample SAMEA2738122) | human oral metagenome | biome: human oral; feature: human-associated habitat; material: saliva | place: China | collected 2167 ... | reverse complement strand
CGGGTGTTCATGGCCATAATTGAGTTGTCTCCATCCGAGTCGTGGACTGTTTGCCCCACTAGCGTACTTTTGTGCAGGTGCGCGGGTCCAACGCAGCGCCGACGCGGCGAGTGCGGGTTGCTCACACGAGGCCGGGGCCGCCGTTGTGGGCGCATCGTTACTTTCGCACGTAATTCGACGGGCATTTGTGTCACTTCGTCATGGTTCATCAAGGGTAGTAACGGAATTACGTGCGACTTTTGGTGGAGAGAGCGAACGCAACGACCAACAAACGAGGCCGGGGCCAGGCCACCTCAGCAGTGAACCCAGCCCCGGCCTCGTCAATGAGAGACGGTATTACAGAACCATCGCGGCGATCCAGCCGCCGATGAGCAGCGGAATGTTGTAGTGAATGAACTCTGGGATGACCGTGTCCCGCATGTGGTCGTGCTGACCATCCACGCTCAGACCAGCTGTCGGACCCAGCGTCGAGTCCGACGCAGGTGAACCCGCGTCACCCAGGGCACCCGCCGTACCGATAATAGAGACGGTCGCGACAGGGGAGAAACCCAATGTCATGCACAGCGGAACGTAGATCGCGGAAATAATCGGCAGCGTTGAAAAAGACGAGCCGATACCCATCGTGATCACCAAACCGACCAGCAACATGATCATGGCGGCCAGAGCCTTCGAACCGTTGAACATCGCGGAAGTCTGCTGAACAAGCGGCTCGATCTGGCCCGACTCCTTCAACACCGCCGCATACCCCTGGGCAGTAATCATGATGAGGCCGATGAGGCTCATCATCCGCATACCACCCGAAAAGACGTCATCCGCCTGCTGCCACGGCACGACTCGCATAGCGAGCATGAGGCACAGGCCCACGAGTGCACCCACGAGAAGCGGGTCCGCTTCAGAGTCCATCTTGGTCATGACAGCTTGGATGACGAAACAGGCAACGAGGGCGATGACGGCAGCCCAAGCCTTCATCATGCTGACAGGTTTGTCGTCATTCGTGCTGAACTCAGTTTCGCGCTGCTCGTACTCGCGCGGCTTCCGGTAGGAGACGAAGAGCGCAATGAAGCAACCCACGGCCATTGAGGCGGCGGGGATGGCCATGGCAGCCATCGGGTTGACGACGCCCTCGACGGGCAGGCCAGCGTCCTCAATGTTCTTGTAGAGAATGTCGTGCAGGAAGATACGACCAAAGCCAATCGGCACGAACATGTAGGTGGTGACGATACCGAACGTGATCGCGCAGGCCACCAGGCGTCGGTCCATCTTCAGCTCGTTCATGACGCCAATGAGCGGAGGCACCAGCAGCGGAATGAACGCGATGTGAATCGGGATCAGGTTCTGACTCATCACGCCCATGATGAGGACACCACCGAGGATGCCCCACTTCGCGGAGCGCGCCACACGCGCCGAATTAGACTGATCAGCGTTGCGCAGCTTTTTGATGATCCAATTCGCCAGCAGGCGAGGCAAACCCGAGTGAGCGACCGACATAGCGAACGCTCCCAGAAGCGCATAGGACAGGGCGATCTTGGCACCACCGGCAAGGCCTTCCTGGAAAGCAACCATCGTACCGGAAAGACCCATTCCGGCCACCAGGCCACCCACCAGTGAGGCGACGAAAAGAGAGATGACGACGTGCACGCGAGCGATGCTGAGGGCCAGCATGACGATCACGGAGAGCACGACTGCGTTGAAAAGCAACATGAGCGTTCCTGTGTTGAGGGTGCGCGAGTGCACCAAATGAGGGGGAAAGTAAGCCGCTTCGCGGCAGGTGGTGTCAGCCGAGATGAGAATCGGCGTGGATGGAGGCGTCGACGGCACCTACCAGTGCACTCGACAAACCACCTTCCTCGGCGGCCAGCAATCCTGCGATCGTGGTACCGCCGGGGCTCGTCACCCGGTCGATGAGTTGCGCGGGGATCGTTCCCGTCTCGCGCTCGGCGAGGAGCAGCGCGGCGGACCCCGCCATCGCCTGCGCAGCGATCTCGACGGCGCTGTCCTTGGACAGCCCGTACTTCAAGCCCGCGCGTGCGAAAGAATCGATGATCTGGAAATACCAAGCCGGTGAGCACGAGGCCAGGGCTTGGAAAACAGGGAAATAGTCCTCGTCAATGAGGATGGTTCGACCGACTGAGTTCATGAGGTCGCGCACGGCGTTGACCTGTTCGTCGGTCGTTCGACAGGAGGTGAGGGCAGTCATGGACTGTCTGACGGTGGCTGCCACGTTCGGCATGACGCGCACCAGAGGAATCCCCGCACCAAAGTCCTGCGTAATCTGGTCGAGAGTGCGCCCCGCAGCCAGGGACGCGACGCACACGTCGGGGCGTCCGACCACGACGGAGCCGATCTCCTTGATGACCGTACGCTGGTCCTTCGGCTTGACGGCCAGAACGATGACATCGACCTGGCGTGCCAAGGAAACATTCGAGGACGCGGCTGCCGCCCCCAATTCGTCCGCCAGGTCGCAGGCCTTGGCAGGCGTACGGTTGGAGAAAACCAATGTCGCGGGATCGACACCGGACGCAACGGCGCCGCGAGCGATGGCCTGCGCCATGGCTCCCGTCCCGATAAACCCGATGCGCATGAGCTTCTCCCTGCGTGCGTTGGTCACTTGCCAGGCAGCCTACCCGTGTTTTGCCTTCTCTTGGTGCAGTGGTCGAACTGTGAGACGAGGTCGGGGTTGGATGGCCCTGTCGAACAACCTCGCTCCGGCCTCGTCGCGGAAAACAACGAAAAACGCTCTTTTGCGCTTGCGTGCGTCGCGGCTTAATCGCTACCACACCAGCACCCCCGGGACGCCCGCGCCATGCCCTCCTGGACGAACAAGATAACCTCGTGACTCTTATGCACAGGGGAATACGCCCCATCGCGGCTATCCACAGGGGAGCATTTGCGGCGTGACATCCTCGATGCCTTGGGCCTAGCGTCGAAGGATGAACCTCTCACGATGGCTCGCGCGCCGCAAGATGACTGCCCTGACCAAGGCCTTCTACGACAGTGCGATCAGAGACGACGACGAACCACCCGAACCGAGAGCCGTACGGCTACTGCCCGGAAGTGCCACCGTCGCCGCGCTCCTAGTCGTGCTCGTCGCACTCGCCCTCATCGGCGTGTGGCGGCACGCGCGGTCCACCGAACTGGCGCGCGCAAACCAGCAAGCAACCGAACAATCAGCCAAACGACAGGCCGAGGAAACGCCGCACGAGGACAACAGGGACGAGCGCTTCAACCCCACAGCAACCGTCACCGCTCCCACCGAGCAGGTCGTCGTGTACGTCTCGGGAGCAGTCGCCACACCCGGTGTCCTCACCCTGCCCGCATCCTCACGCGTCACAGACGCCATCACCGCAGCCGGCGGGGCACTCGACGGTGCCGACCTGACCACCATCAACCTCGCCCGCCCCCTCGTCGACGGCGAGCATATTCACGTCGCAGTCGCCGGCGAATCCCCGCCTCTCGCACCGGGCAACGAAGACAACACCCATGCCGCGTGCATCCGCCTCGATACAGCCACCGCCACCGAACTGCAAACACTGCCCGGAATCGGACCCGCTCTGGCCTCGCGCATCATCGACTACCGAGCAACCCACCCGCACATTCCCTCCGTCGACTCCCTCGACGACATTCCCGGCATCGGCCCATCTCTCATCGAGAAAATACGACCGGGGGTCTGCCCATGAGTAATGACATCGAGGGAGAAGAGACAGGTGGCGAGGAACTCCTTCCCATCGCACAGTCGCCGCAACCAACAACCGTTCATCAGCCCTCCCCTGGAGCCGGCAAGCGAGCGCACCAAGTCACCGACCAGAGCGCCCCTCGCATGATCGACCTGCGCCTACTGCCCGCGGCTGTCGCGACGTGGGCGGCCACTTGGTGGGCCACCGCTCACCCCGTAGCACGGCCAGCGATCGTTTTGTGTGCGCTCGCGGCCCTGTCGAGCGCCGCCTCCTACGCGTGGAACCGACGACATGCCCTGCCACCCCGCCACGCGCTCACCCCTTCCCGGTCAGCGCGGCTTGCCGCAACGCTCCTCCTCGCCTCCACCGCCTGCGCGCTTGCGGTCGCCTCCGCGGCCGGCCAATCCTCTCTCTTGGACCCCGCCCGCAGCGACGAAAGTCCCGTGCACGTGCGGGTCCGTCTGCTCCGCGACCCGACACCAGCCTCGTCGGGGTTCTCAAGGCGGAGTCGAGCGCGAGTGCGCATCCTCGCCGTTGAGGTAGGCCAGCGATGGCTCACATCCAACGCGACTGCACTGGTCAGCGCCCCGGGGTGGCGTGACGGCGCGCGCGGTGACGTGTATCAGCTTGAGGGGAGCCTGGATACCTCCTTCGCTGCCCGGCCACCCTCCGTGGGGGTGATTCGCGCGAGGAAAACTCAACTGCTTTGGCGCCCGGGTGGTCTTGATGCCTGGAGGCGAGAAACACACCGGGCCTTCGGCAGTGCATGCGGTAGCCTGCCGCGCGACGCGCGTGGACTCGTTCCCGGCATGTCGATTGGCGATGACCGCCTGGTTCCCTCCGATCTGGCAGACGCTATGAAAGCTACCTCGCTCACACACCTGACGGCCGTGTCCGGCTCCCACATCGTCATCATCCTGGCCACCCTCAACCTCCTCCTGCCCGCGCGCAAGCCCCTGCGCGTCGGAGCAACGATCCTCGTCCTGGCCACCATCGTCATCCTCGTCGGCCCCGAAGCATCCGTGCTCCGATCCGTCTGCGTCGCCTCAGTCGCCTCCCTGGGCCTGGTGCTCGGGCGCGAGGGACAAGCCATCGCGGCGCTGTGCTCGGTCGTCACCGCGACACTCCTCATCGACCCCTGGGCCTCCCGGTCCTACGGATTCGCGCTGTCCGCGCTCGCGGCCCTGGCCGTCGTGGGACCCGCCGCCGCTCTCGCACGAGGGGCCAAGCGGCGCGTCAGGGGCGACACGCGGATCGGGAAAGTCCTGCGCCGCCTGGCCGAACTGGTGTGCGTGCCCGCCCTGGCCGAGCTGTTCACCGCCCCCCTGATCGTCTCCCTGTCCGGCACCGTCCCCGTGTGGGGGATTGCCGCCAACGTCGCCGCCGAGCCCGCGGTGCCCGTGGCCACGCTCGCGGGCCTGTCGGGCGCCCTCCTCGCTCCGATCAGCCCTCCCACGTCGAGCGCCTGCGCGCACGTCGCCTCCTGGGCGACCGGCTGGATCGCCGACTGTGCACGTTTCTTCGCCGCTTTGCCCGGTTCGAGAACGCAGGTGCCTGGGGGAGTGGGAACTGTGCTGAGCCTGTACGTGTGCGTTGGTGTCGGCTGGGCTTCGTGGCGCGCGTGGCAGCATTGGGTGCGTCCACTCGTGGACGAGGCCGGGGAACTTTGAGCGACCGGTGACACGCGCCCGGGTTTCCACGGAGACCTCGGCGTGTGATCGCTCATCGCATGTCAACACGTACCTGCGTGAGTTGTGCCCATGCAGTGTGCAACGTGGGTGACACCTGCCACGGCTTGTGTCCGCCCAGGGCAAAGGCAGACGCAGATGAGCGCCCGCGGTGGCAGACTTAGGGAGTTACTATCGCGTCGAAAGGCAGGCAGACGTGGCAGCACGCGGATCGCGCCCGGCGGCACCAGCCCAGATCACGCTGGCGCCCATCGTGTTGATTAAGGGGCCCGAGGGGCTCCTCGTCGACCGTGCCCTCGACCGGCTGCGCACCCTGGCCTACCAGGCCGACCCGAACCTGGAACGCACGGACATCAACGCCGCCACCTACCAGGCGGGGCAGATTGACGTCATCGCCTCGCCCTCCCTGTTCGGCGAATCCCGCATGGTCATCATCCGGGACCTGGAGACCATGAGCGACGCGCTCGCCGCCGACCTCATCGCCTACGCGGCCGCCCCCGCGCCCGACGTATGGCTGTTCCTCGCGCACCCGGGCGGCAACGCCCGCGGAAAGAAGGTCACCGACGCGATCGCCAAGGCCAAGTGGCCGGTGATCCCCGCCGATCCGCTCAAAAACGACCGCGACAAGCTGGCCCTCATCGCCTCCGACGTGCGGGCCGCCCGCCGACAGATGGACACCGAGGCGCAGCAGGCCCTCGTCGACGCGCTCGGCAACGACCCCCGTGCCATGGCGGGCGCCCTGTCCCAGCTGCTCTCCGACGTGAGCGGGCGCATCACACTCGAGGACGTGCGCCGCTACCAGGCGGGACGCGTCGAGGCCACCGGCTACGACGTGGCTGACGCCGCTGTCGCCGGCAACTCCGCGAAAGCCCTGACCCTCGCCCGGCACGCCTTCGCGACCGGCATCGCCCCGCAGGTGCTCGTCGCCGCCCTGGCGATGAAGTTCCGCGCCATGGCGAAGGTATCCATCGGCGGGGCCGCCTCCGCGCTCAAGATGGCGCCCTGGCAGGTCGATCGGGCCCGGCGCGAGCTGCGCGGCTGGTCCGACGCCTCGCTGGCAGGGGCCTTCGGCGCCATCGCCACGGCAGACGCCGAAACAAAGGGTGCGTCGCGGGACCCGCAGCGCGCCATCGAAAAAGCCATTATCACCATCTGCAGGCTGCACGGGCGCTGAAAGCTGCCCCGGCCTCGTCTATCGGACGCCCGTAGGGAACGAAGAGGAGATACATGAAAACCATCCGCACACTGGTGGGGAGGCTACGCGAATTTAAGACCGCCTCGATCCTGACCCCGCTGTTCATCATCGGGGAGGTGATCCTCGAGTGCCTGATCCCGCTCACCATGGTCTCGCTCGTAGATGCACTCGACGGCGTATCCCTGAGTCCCGTCATGCGCCTGGGCCTGATCCTGACCGGGCTGGCCTTCGCCTCGCTTGCCTGCGGTATCCTCTCCGCACGCTTCGCGGCGACCGCCTCGGTGGGCCTGGCGAAGAACCTGCGCCAGGATCTCTTCTTTAAGGTGCAGGACTTCTCCTTCGCCGACATCGACCGCTTCTCCACGTCCTCGCTGGTCACCCGCATGACCACGGACGTCACCAACGTGCAAAACGCCTTCGGCATGCTCATCCGCATCGCCGTGCGTGTGCCCCTCATGATCGTCTTCTCGATCGTCATGGCGTGGCGTATCAACGTGCAGATGGCCCTCATCTTCCTCGGCATGGTGCCGGTGCTCGCCATCATCCTGGCAGCCATCGTGCTCATCGCCTTCCCGATCTTCCGCCGTATTTTCAAGAAGTACGATGCCCTGAACAACTCCGTCCAGGAGAACGTTGCGGCGATTCGCGTGGTGAAGTCCTTCGTCACCGAGGACTACGAGACCACCAAGTTCCGCGCTGCCTCGCAGGACGTGCGCAAGGACTTCACGAACGCCGAGAAGCTCATCGCGCTCAACAGCCCCGTCATGATGTTCTTCATCTTCGCCGCGATCACGGCCGTCGACTACGTGGGCGCCTCGATCATTATCAACTCGGGAGCGACCGAGCTGACGAAGGGTGGACTGACCGCGCTCATCACCTACGGCATCCAGATTCTGACACATATGCTGATGCTCGCCTTCATCTTCGTCATGACGACGATGGCCGCCGAGTCCGCGCATCGTATCGCAGAGGTCCTCAACCACGAGCCGTCGCTGACGTCACCTGAGAACGGCGCGACCGATGTTGCGGATGGTTCCGTCGTCTTCGAGGACGTGTCCTTCAAGTATTCGGCGAGCGCCGAAGAAAACGCGCTGTCCGACATCAACCTACGCGTCGAATCCGGGCAAACGCTCGGTATCGTCGGCGGCACGGGCTCCTCCAAGACCTCGCTCATCCAGCTGATCTGCCGACTCTACGACGTCTCCGAAGGCTCCGTGAAGGTCGGCGGGCGCGACGTGCGCGACTACGACCTGAGCGCCCTGCGCGACGCCGTCTCCGTGGTCCTGCAGAAGAACGTGCTCTTCTCCGGCACCATCAAGGACAACATGCGCTGGGGAAACCCGGAGGCCACCGACGAACAGATCGTCCGCGCCTGCAAGCTCGCGCAGGCCGACGAGTTCATCCAGCAGCTGCCCGGCGGCTACGACTACGTCATCGCGCGAGGCGGCACGAACGTGTCGGGTGGCCAGAAGCAGCGCCTGTGCATCGCACGCGCGCTCCTGAAGAACCCCAAAATCCTCATCCTGGACGACTCCACTTCCGCGGTGGACACCAGGACGGATTCGCTGATCCGAAGTGCCTTCGAGACCGAGATCCCGGGCACGACGACCATCATCATCGCCCAGCGTCTGTCCTCGGTGAGCCACGCCGACCAGATCATCGTGCTCGACGACGGTCGTATCAAGGAACGTGGCACCCACGACGAGCTGATGGCGGCGGGCGGGGAGTACCGCGAGATCTACGAGTCCCAGAACGCCGCGAGCGAAAGCGAGGTGGCCTGACATGGCGCGCACGCGCAACTCCCGGATCGACGATGGCGAGAAGCTCGAAGGCATCGATCGTCCCTTCGGTCGTCTCCTGCGATACGTCTTCCGCCATTACCCGGTGCGTATCAGCCTCACGGTCGTGTGCATCATTACGTCCGCCGTGGCCTCGGCGGTCGGTTCGATCTTCATGCAGCAGATCGTCGATAATGTCGTGACGCCGGGCCTCGAGAGCGGCTTTGACGCTGTGCGCGCAACGCTCGTGCGCCTCGTCGTCACGATGGGCGTCATCTTCAGCGCCGGCGTCATCGGTAGCTTCATCTACACCCGCGCCATGGCGATCGTGACCCAAGGGACGCTCAAGCACATGCGAGACGACATGTTCGACTCCATGGAGCGCCTGCCCCTGCGTTTCTTCGACACGCATCCGCACGGCGCGATCATGTCGACCTACACGAACGATACAGACGCGATCCGCCAGCTGATCGGTCAGTCGATCCCGACACTCATCCAGTCGGGCCTGACCATCGTCGTGCTCATCGCCACGATGCTCTACTACTCGGTGTGGCTCTTCCTCGTCGTCCTCATCGTGGGCGCCCTCATGGCCTTCCTGACGGGCAAGCTCGGTGGCCTCTCGGGGCGCTTCATGAAGGCGCAGCAGGCGGCCCTGGCTGACGAAGAGGGCTTCATCGAAGAGATGATGGACGGCCAGAAGGTCGTCCAGGTCTTCAACCACGAGCAGGACGCCAAGAACGAGTTCGTCGAGTACAACCAGAAGCTCTTCGACTCCTCCCAGAAGGCCAACATCTACGGCAACGTCCTGATGCCCGCCCTGGGCAACATCGGCAACATCATGTACGTCGTGGTCGCGATCGTCGGCGGCATCATGATCCTGGAACAGACGCCGAACATCCACCTTGTCGGCATCGACGTCATCACGGTCGGAATCGTCGTGTCCTTCCTGGGCATGGTCCGTAACTTCTCGCAGACGATCGGACAGATGTCGATGCAGGTGCCCATGATCGCGCTCGGCATGGCGGGGGCGGGCCGCGTGTTCGCCCTCATCGACCAGGAGCCCGAGGAGGACCACGGCTACGTGACCCTCGTGAGGGCCCGCGAGCTGCCCGACGGCTCGGTCGAGCCGACCGAGGAACGTACCGGAATCTGGGCCTGGCGTCACCCCCACCAGGCGGACGGCACCGTCACGTACACGCGCCTGCGCGGCGAGCTCGTCATGGAGGGCGTGGACTTCTCCTACGACGGCAAGAAGGAGGTCCTGCACGACATCTCCCTGTGGGCGAAGCCCGGCCAGAAGATCGCTTTCGTGGGCGCGACGGGTGCCGGCAAGACGACGATCACGAACCTGATCAACCGCTTCTACGACATCGCCGACGGCAAGATCCGCTACGACGGCATCAACATCAACAAGATCCGCAAGTCGGACCTGCGTCGCTCCCTGGGCGTCGTCCTGCAGGACGTCAAGCTCTTCACGGGCACAGTCATGGAGAATATCCGCTACGGCCGCCTGGACGCCACGGACGAGCAGTGCATTGAGGCCGCGAAGCTGGCTAACGCGGACTCCTTCATCCGGCGTCTGCCGGACGGATACGACACGATGCTGACGGGCAACGGCTCGAACCTGTCGCAGGGCCAGGCACAGCTCCTGTCGATCGCCCGCGCGGCCGTGGCCGATCCGCCGGCGATGATCCTGGACGAGGCCACCTCTTCGATCGACACGCGCACAGAGGCACTCGTGCAGGCGGGCATGGACAACCTGATGGAGGGACGCACGGTCTTCGTGATCGCCCACCGCCTCTCCACGGTGCGTAACTCGGACGCGATCATGGTCCTGGAGCAGGGGCGCATCATCGAGCGCGGCAGCCACGACGATCTGATCGCTCAGAAGGGCGTGTACTACCAGCTGTACACGGGCGCCTTCGAGCTCGACTAGGACGGGCGGCGTCCGCCCGCCCGCTCAGCCCCGGCCTCGTCCTGCACGAGGCTGGGGCTTCGTCGTGTGCTCGTGTGTTGCCACGTGCGGGTGGGGTGTTTCCGGGCGCCTGGCGTGGTGGGCGCTGCTCGCAACGTGAGGTTATTTGCCAGGTGACGAAGTAGGGAATGAATATACGACAGCGGGCCGCCCCGAAGGGCGACCCGCTATGCGTCAAACGAAAGCGTCTGCGATCAGTCAGCGATCGAGGCGACGCGACGAGCAAGCTTGGACTTGCGGTTCGCGGCCTGATTCTTGTGGATGACGCCCTTGGAGACGGCGACGTCCAGCTTGCGCGAAGCGATGC